>ULSF01062070.1_pt1 | contig 21401 bp, 18 predicted proteins | sample 1956121 | NCBI WGS metagenome assembly ULSF01 (sample SAMEA4835701, study PRJEB28245) | human gut metagenome | biome: gut microbiome; material: fecal sample | place: Denmark | collected 2008
CTCTTTTTTTCTTCTGTCACTCATCATTGTAACACATACAACACATGCACAAAAATATTTTCACGACTCTTGACTTTCATTTTTTGCAATGATATAATAAAAAAAAGAGGTGAAGAAAATGTACGAAAAAATTACATCCTATCTTGATTTTTTTGACAATGGCACCCTGTCAGAGCCGGAGCTTAATGAGAAAATTAATTTATTTTCCGCCGATTTTATGCAATCCGAATTTATGAATCCCAATGCTATCGAAGCTATGGGGGATCGCATGTGGTTAAGCAAAACGGAATTAAAAAACCAAGCTCTCTCCATGACTGCGGAAGATGCCTACATTTGTCTTTCGGCTTTCATTCAGCAGGAATCTTTTATCCCTGGAATTTTGCTGGATTTAATTCAGCAAGGTGTGATTCCGCAAATTTTAAAACGTTTAAAAGAATTGGATTCATAAAGAAGAAAAAAACCGGCGGTATTTTGAATAAAACATTTCAAAAGCAGCCGGTTTTTATATTAATTTTCCGGCTGCGTACTTTTCCGACAGAAAAAAGAGCCGATCAATTTTATAAGAAAGTTTGAACTATTCTAAATAAAATCTTTTTCAAAAATATCAAAAATCCATAGTTCCGTTTCTCATTTTTTATTATAAAAAATTAAAGAGGGAGCAAAAACTTGAAAAAAGCAATTTTATTAATCAGTTTATTGCATTTATGTTTTATAGTAAGCTCTTGCGATCCTTCAACCTATCGTTTTGACTATCCTACTTTAGCCAATAATATTACCCGTATTGAATTGATTAATTATGCCAATCCGGAACAAAAACATTTTGCCTTTTGGGTTCCGGATTACTCATCTGATCTTGTTCCGTTCCGGAATTCCTACGTTACGGTTGTGGAAACACTGGATACTAATAAAACATCCGCTTTTTTAAATCAACTTTCTGAAAAGAACATATTAAGCCATTATTACGCGTATGACTCCCCCAATGGATTTTGTATAAGGCTCTTATATTCTGACGGTGATTTTCTGATTATTTCGTGTAACTATGCAGCAAAAGCTTTCAGCGGATATATCGGAAAATTTTCGGAAGACGGAGAAGTTTCGAATTTTATCGGTTGCTTTGAAGATTATGATTCCTTTCAATCGCTTGTAAATGATTTCTTTGAAACCAAAATATAATTTTTGTTATGCAATATACAATACTCTATAACACCGCGGGAAAATGCATGCGGTGTTTTTTTAGAACACAAAATTGATGTTTTTAACTTTTTCTCTTGTGTAAAAAAATTCACCGTTAAATTGCCTATATATCTTTTTCTGCTTCATAAAAAAAGCATAAGCCCAAACTTATGCCCTTCTTTTCTCAAACATAGATTACATACGATACGTTTCATCCAGCTGTTTCAATTCGTTAAAAGTATCGATCTCTATAATATCCTCAAAAGAACATTCTCTCACGGAAATATCATAATGATCCCGGTGATATTCCAGTGCGATCTGATCCCAGTACCGTTCCTTTCCCCCGGGCGCGTGGTAAACCGTTTCAACATCATGGCTGAGCGTTTCACCGTCTTTTTCCGTCCAATACGAAATTCCAAACATATGATGGCAATTCGTTCCGCCGATCTGAAGCTTTGTGATATGACCGTTTTCTGTTTGAAAACACCAGTCCTCCGTTTTTTCTACAGGAACACCCAAATAATTTGTGGAATACTGATATTTTTGAATCAGTGCCGGATTATACAGCAAAAGATCGGCCTCAAGCACATACGCTTGGCGGATTACATCCCTTGCACAGTATACCGAAGAGATATTATTGGCTTCGTTATACAGCGGATTTTGAATAAACCGAATCATCGGATATTTATACAGCAGCTGATCAAACTGTTCCCACAAATATCCTCTTACCACATAAATTTCCTCGATTCCCGCGGCCAGTACCGCATCGATAAGGGAATCGATAATACGCTTGCCTTTTACCCGCACAAGCGGTTTGGGCGTGTTAAAAGTAATAGGCGCAAGCCTGGAACCGAAACCGGCCGCAATAAATACGGCTCTTCGTACACGATAGGGTTCCAACGCTGAATAACCCTGATCCGTTATCCTGTTCTCACAGATAAAGCCGGCCGCGGTAAGCTCGCCCAGTGTTTTATTGACCAAGCCCACCGAAATTCCCGTACCGGAAGCGATACTCCGCTGTGTTTGCAGAGAAGTATGTTCCGCTAAATATACTAATATATCAAATTGTTTTTTTGTAAGCATCCTCATTACCGCCTTTTACACCGCGTTCTTTTTTCTGCCGCGTTTAGTCATCCATTTTTTTAGTGCAAATATCAACACTTTCATCAATATATTCACAACAAGAATTGCCAAAGACACGACGGCCGCGCACTCCAATTGCATCTGCGCTTCAAATTGATTAATCATCAACGCAACCGGTTTTGTTGAGGCGTTAGCCAAAAACGATACCGCCGAAATTGTCATCATGCAATTCACAAAGAAGTAACTGCCCGCTTCCAGCACAGTGGGAAAACTCTGCGGCAAAAAGACATCGCGCATCATTCGGATACGGCCAATCCCCATCGTTTGCCCTACCGACTCCAAATTTTCATTGATTTTTGAAAATGAATTATACATCATCATATACGGAGAGGCAATAAAATGCACCAGGTTCACCGCAACAAGAATCGCCAATGTTCCGTAAAAAAAGCTTTTATTAAATACCATAGCATAAGAAAGTCCCAGTACAATGCCCGGTATGGCTGCGGCCGTAATACACATAAGATGCAGCAAGCGGGACAGACTCGATTTCATTCTTGCCGTAAGGTACGCGGTAAAAAATGAAATAAGCATACCCAATACCGATACCGAAAGAGCAATAATGACAGAGTTTACCAAATACTTTCCCGCGTCCATATCAAACGCTTTTTGAATATTTTCAAGCGTAAAAGTGAGATCGGTAGGATATCTTTCGGCAAAACCGATCAGTACAAAGCATACAATCGGCACAAGCACCATAAGCGATACAAGTAGGCATAATGCATATGCAAAAAACTTTGCCGCTTTGCTTTTTGAAAGCTCAAACTGCGTAGTAACAAAATTCATATTGCCTTTATCCCGATTCAGTAAATCAAAAACAAACGCGATCACCGCCGGTATCAGCAATACCGCGCCCAGTACGGCGCCGTTATCAAAATATAGCCGGCCGATAACCTCTTGATACATGACGACCGAAAGCGTTTTAAACTTTCCGCCGATAATCAGCGGCACGCCGTAATCGGTTATAATCATGGTAAAAACAGCGAATACGATAGATATCAAAGGCCGACGAAGATACGGAAGAGAAATTGAGCAAAAACGGCGAACGCCGGATACCCCCAATATTTTTGCCGCTTCATACGGCGAATAATCCTCATATTTTAAGATATCGCTGAACATCAAAAACGCTACCGGAAAAGTATACATAACCGAACCGGCAACAATGCCCCAAAAGCCGTAAATAGTAAAATCAAGGGAAAAAAGCTTGGTAAGAATACCGTTATTGCCTAAAACAAGCTGCAGTCCCATTCCGTGTGAAATAGAGGGAATCAGCATAGGCAAGACAAGAATCACACTGAATATGGTTTTAAATTTCATATCGACTCTTGAAACACACAAAGCCAGCAAATACGATATCACAAGCGTAATCAGCGTAGCCGTTCCCGAGGCTGCCAAAGAATTGACAACCGCCGTTTTAAAATACGGCGCCTGAAATACTTCCAGTAAGCTTTCTCCGTTTATATAAAGCAGCATGCGCACAAGCGGAAGAATTACAAAGGCGGCAAAAACACAGGCAAAAATAATTTTGCTTACCGTCCAGCTTCCTTTATATTTTTGTGCGGTGTTAATTTTTCCCTGGGCCATATTTCCTTACCTCACATATTTGATAAGGGAATCGATTTTAATGCGCAGATTCTCATTGACAAAAGTACGCACATAATCATCCGCCGGTTCGTCGATAATACGCTGAGGCGTATCGATTTGTATAAGCCGTGCCTTATCCATTACCATAATTCTGTCAGAAAGCGCAAAAGCTTCCTCCTGATCGTGCGTGATATAAATCATGGTAGTACCGAACTCCCGCTGAATTTCCTTAAGTTCCTGCCTCAGCATAAGTCTTGTGGCGACATCCAACGCCGACATCGGTTCATCAAAGAGGATAATATCCGGCTTAAGTACCAGTGTTCGGGCAATAGCCACGCGCTGCTGCTGTCCTCCGGAAAGCTCATGCGGCTTTTTGCCCGCGTGCTCTTCCAGTCCCATTCTTTTAATCATGGCTTCTGCCAGCGAACGTGCCTGTTTTCTCTGATTTTTTCTTATTTTTAAAGCATATTCCACATTGCCCAGAACCGTCATGTTTTCAAACAGTGCGTAATTCTGGAAAACAATACCCATCCCCCTCGCCGAGGCGGCGGCGTGCGTAATATCAGTGCCGTCCTTCATAATCGTACCGAAATCCGGAGAAAGCAGTCCGATCAAAATACGCAGAAGCGTTGTTTTTCCGCAGCCCGAAGGTCCCAGAACGGATAAGAACTCGCCGTCATATACCTCAAACGTAACATGATCCAGTACACATTTTTCTCCGTAATTTTTTGTAATTTCGGTAACCTTCAGTTTAATACGGTCATTTTCCATAATCTATCTCCTAATATTTCCACTTTGCCAAAAGCGCGTCCTTGCTTTCGGGCGAAGTATCCCCCATATCACTGTATTGAATATTCTGCGGATAATTTTCAACCTTTCCGGGCCCATCGGCAAAGATCTGCTCCGGGAAAAATTTATTATTTGCTTCCCGGTTATAGGTGTTGATCATAAAATCAAATACATTCTTCACCGCCTCACGCGTTTCCTTGCCGGAAATTATCCCTTGGCCGTACATATTATACGGTGAGCCTTCCTCAAAGAAAAGTATCTCAAAATCGGCTCCGTTATTGTTGGCAGTAACCGCCTGTCCCGTCATGCCCAGACCGATAGCCGCCTCCTTTTGTATCAGCTTGTTTACCGGACCGGAGCCGGAAGAAGTATATTCAATAATATTTTCATTCAATTTATCAAAATAATCCAGCGCGGCTTCTTCTCCCATGGTCACGGTAAGAGATTGTAAAAAAATGTAGCCTGTTCCTGAGGATTTAGGATTGGGCATGATAACAAGGCCTTTATATTCCGGCTTTAACAGATCCTCATAGCTTGCAGGCATGGGCAGATTTTTTTCATCAAGCGCCTGTTTATCCACAATAATGGCGCCCCCATTTCTATATTCCGGTATATAATACTTACTCACAGCTACATCGCTTGCATAAACAGAAAAATCATACTGAGAAAGCTCTGCCAGGGAACCGGACTTTTCCAGCTTAGCGAGATAAGGATATTCTAAATCATGTGTAATATCACATTCTGTATTGATTCCCTCAGCAAATAATTTGGCTGCATGATTGCCGGTTGTCATATATTCAATAACAATCTCGTAATCAGGAAACTGCTCATTTAATCTGGCGCGCAAATCTTCAATGCGATAATCCTCCGCACTGGTATAGATCACAACTTTTTCCTTTTTCTCTCCGCCGCAGCCGGCGAAAGAAAAAGCAGTGCAAAGCATAAACATTACGGCAAAAACAAAACATACGATTTTTTTCATTGTTTCTTCTCCTTGTTCAAACTTTTTATTTTTTCTTTTTTATGTGAACGCAAAACCATGGTTTTACGGAATTTTCAAAACAAAAAGAAAGCGTCGTTCATGCTGGCGCTGTTCTTTTATTTTTTTGAACGTTATTCCTGTTCCCTTGCTTCCTCAGCCGCTTGTACAGGCAAAAGCCGCTGAATAATATATTCGGCGCCTACTTCGCCGCTATGACCCAGGTTATAAAAATAGCTTTCCTTAAGCTCGGCTATGCTTTGCTTATAATCCGCCTGATGCGCAAGCAATTCTTCTACCGCGTTTGCGATCTCTGCCGTCTCTTCTTTTTCCAAGGATTTTCCCACAACATTTCGCGCGGTAATATCAAAAGGCTTGATCTTAATCTTTTTGTAATCCTTGTTTACTACCTTCATCTGTGTATTGATAAACAGCGTAGGCTTAAGCGTAGTAAAGCTGAATTCAAAAGCAATTGCCGACCAATCTGTTATCACCATATCCGCAGTATAAACGGTAACGTTTGAGGAAAAATCCGTTTCTATCTTAAAATTCTCGCTGAAATAATCGCGGTATTTTTCCATAATGCTTTCCATTTGCAGCGGAAAGCGTCGGATATACTGCGGATGCGGCCGTACGATCACCTTATATTTATCACCGTTTCTTTTAACCAGACTTTCGATGATAGCATCCAAACAGCTGTCAAGAATATTGTCATACTGCCAGGAAGGCGCGATCAAAATCGTGGGACGCTCGTTTTCTATTTTTTCCAGTTTCTCATAGGCCTGAGTCATATTATCAATCAGACCGTACCCGCATTTTACAATGCGTTTTTTTCTGGTGCCGCGCAGCTGCTCGATTTCACGTATCTCAATTCCCTGATTCCGGCTTACCGCAAAGACGGTATCAAAATAATCCAGCGCGCCGGGACGATACGTCAAATTGATGCTGGTGCAACCATGATCCACATAAATATATTCGATATTCTTACGCACTTTGGATCGCTTGATATGATATTTTTCCAAATCCGGCGTCGTCATTACCACGATGCGGCACTCCAACTTCATCATCAACGCAATCAGATGATTTCCCGCAATATAATACGGCTTGATTCTGGGATTGTTTTTTTGAAATATCGCATCTTTCGGATCACTGGTAACATAATAAATGGTTTCCTCACTGTTTTTCAAAAGCGCTTCGATAATATTTTCAAAATACTTATAAAAACCGCTTTGCTCGGAATAGAACATTAAACGCATTTTGCTTAAGTTATGATTGGCGCAAATCTCCTTATAATACCGGCGTGAAAGCTTATTGTCGGCACGCTTGTGTTCCCGTTCGGCCTTAGCCTTTTCCTTGAGCTTGTTTAAGGTTTTATAGTCGATATACTTCTTGGGGTTATAAATCAAGTTTACCAAATACATAACCGGTATGGAAAACAGATTGCCGAAAATCCAGTATACCCCCACTCCCGCCGGAACAAGAAACGCAAAATACGTGGAAAAGGCAATCATAAACACCGTCATTCCCCATTTAGCCAAAGGTCCCTGCTCAATTTGCAGCACATTGATTTTATTCTGCACCACACACATGATCAGCGCGCTCAAACCCGCCAGAACCGGAATCAGAAACAACAGGTTCAACACCGCCGCCGAAGGTACCGCGGAAAGATCAAACCCGAAAAAGTTCATATCCACACTCTGCATTTTTTCAAGCATGCCGCCGACATCCTGCCCCGCAAGAGTTCCGTTTTGCAACTCCAAAAACGCCTGTTGATTAGCCGGATCATTGGCGCAGCGCATAACCACCAACTCCGGTGAAGAACCCAAATCCGCGCTGCCGAGTATTTCTGCCGCTTTGGCGGTAAAAGCCTGAATCGTTTCAGAAGAAAAATGCAGAATATGCCTTAACGGCCTGTAAACTACGTCAATAAGGCCAAAAATAAGAGGGATCTGAATCAACAGCGGTATCGTGCCGGCAAAAGGACTGTATTTTTCGCGTTTATACAGCGCGGCCTGCGCATCCAGCAAGCCGTCTTTATCGTCAATATACTGATACTTCAGCGCATCCAATTCCGGCTTCATCTTAATCATTTTTACCGAATTTTTCTGTACCAGCATGGAAACCGGAAACAAAATCACCTTAGTAAAAAGCGTGAATACAATGATGGCTAACCCATAGTTATGAATGAGGTCATAGCACCACTTCATAATATATCCTAACGGTGTACCGAGGATTTCCCCAATAATTCCCATGAAAAACTCCTAAAACAAAAATTTTCAGCCAAAGGATCCGATGCGGAGCCAATACCGTCCCCGGATTTCCTCCCTGCGCACAAACGGCTGCTCCCACGCGCGCGAATCCACGGATTGCGCGATATTATCTCCCAACACAAAATAGCTGTTTTCTTCTACCCGGCAGGGCGGCATATCCTCGGGAAACCCGGAATATTCCGGAAACGATATTCCGTTAATATACAGCGTACCGTGCAAAATTTCCACCGTTTCCCCGGGAAGCGCGGCAATTCGTTTGATGATAAGAGTGCGCGCAACATCCTTTTTACAGAACGCGATAATATCTCCTCTTTGCGGTTCTTCCTTGCGATAGCTGCACTGCTCCAGAAGAATAATATCCCCTGCATTCAAAGTATCGTCCATAGAAGCGCCGTCTACCCGCGCAACACGTATAAAAAATAAAGAGACAACTGCCGCCGCAATCAAAGCTGCCGCAACCAATAGTAAAAATAAAACTTCCGGCTTTTTTTTATTGAATGTCCGTTTGATCATCATCGGGAATATCGCTGTCATCAAACTCGCCGTCATCCTCTATCTCATCCTCCGAGAATGCCGCGGAATCATAATCATCAGCAGCGGGCTCATCCTTCTTTTTCAGCTTACGCCGCAGCCGCTGAAAATAAAATCCGAAAGCCGCCGCGCCGGCAATGACAATTCCCACCACAACCTGCACGATATACGTCATAGCGGAGGGATCGATATACGCGCTTACCGTAGCCGTAAAAAAGGCGCATCCCAACACAAAAAATAAGAAAAATTCTCCGATTACTTTTATCGCTTTTTTCATGTATTTTTCCTTTCCCGTGCCCAAAGGGCAAAATCAATAAAAATAATATTCCGCTTGAAAAGTATGCGATACTTTCCAATTTTCAAACACATTGGCGTCGCCTATGATATCATAGACATAAATTTCGCTCTCATGATCTCCCACCGTCACACTCTTATAATAATGCCGTGTGATCTGCGCGTCCTCGGCTACCTCATCCAGCGGGGTACCATAAGCCGCATATTCCGCTCCGGCCGCCTTTAGAATCGTGGCAGGAATATTTTTTTGCGAAACAGGAGCTTTGGAATATGCCAATGGTGTTCCGGAAGCCCCGGGAGGCTTATAAAACAAGCCGATGGTTGTCGCCTTGGTTACCGGCTCATGATCGGAAACAGCGTCTCCGTGGTCGGCCGTGATCAAAATAGCGGAATTTTCATAAATTCCCTGTGCTTTCATTTGATCAAAAATTCCATACAAAATATTAAAGCAGCCTTTGGTTTGACGAACAGGATCCGTTCCGACTCCGGGAATCCTCGTTCCGTCCTCGTTCAATGTATACGGCGGATGCGGACCGTTAAAATGATAAAACTTAAAATACTTTTGTTGTTTTACCTGTATTTGCTGAAAACGCGGCGCGTATTTGCCTTCATCAATTTCGTAGCGCTGACTTTCAGGATACAAATCACGATTCACATCATCGGTATAACACCAAAAATATGGTTTCATTGCCTGAGGCGCATACCGATAAAAAGAAAGGTTCAGTACATTTTTCAGCAGCCGTACCCGATCTATTTTCTCCTCCGCCGTAGAAAGATTGGAAACATACTGTTCAAAACCCTGTCCGGATCCGATCATACCCAAAGTATCACCGTAAAGATTTACGGTAAAGCCCGCTGTATTCAAATCTGCTAAAAGATTCTTTCCCCCCGCGGTCCACTGCTTTTCAAAATATTCCTGTGCCGGCATGCGGTAGGCACCCTCTTCATACCCGGAAAGCAAAAAACTGGCTCCGGGCTGCGTACGGGCAAATTCGGCTATAGCGTTGGTATAGCTGGTAAAGCCGTCTAACCGATCAAAGAAATCCGGATTTTCATCCAGTACTTGAGCAATATACTCATAATCCATTCTATCTAGTAAAAAAACAAGAATGTTTTGCTCGGTTGAAAAAACTTCTAATTCTTTATCGGAAAGATATACTTCCTTAACGGGTTTTTCCTCTTCCTGCTGCGAAGCCTTTACCAAAATACTGGCAAGTCCCGCCAACTGCATCACAACCAACAAGCAGGAAACCCAGCGCAACGCGTTCGTCCATATCTTTTTATCAAGATACAGCAAAAAATATACCGCCAGTAAAATCAGCGCCCAGATCAAAAAATTGATCGCCATAGCGCTGGTATACTGATTCCACGAAATGGCGTCCCCGGTAAGCGCCCCCATTTTTCCGGAGAGAAAATTTCCCTGAATATAACTTCCCAGCGTAACGGCAAAAACAACGGAAACCGTATAATTAAAAACACGTCCCCGCAAAGCAGCCAGCAAAAAAGAAGTAAAAACAAATACAACAAAAGAAAAAACACCCGCTACCAACGCGGTATCGCCAAGGCCGAATATAAGGGAATCAGCGCTGGAAGCCGTAATTTCTACCGGCCCGAAAAACAGTACCGTAAAACACAAACACAACATCACCGGCAGCGCGATCAAAAATCTTTTCCAATACCCGCGTTTATCTTTCCAAAGCGCCGCCAGCTTGTCCTTTATAGTATTTTTTTTATCGGCGGAAATCTCCGTTTGTTTCACTTTTATATTCTCCTCGATCTTTTTGCACGCCTGCCGCACAAACCGGCAAAGGCCTGAAAATTTATTTTTTAGGCTTTATTGTATCCCGGTGATCCTTTATGATTTTACGGATCCACTTTTCACTGTAACCAAACTGCGTTGCCAGCTTTTTTATATTGGAACCGTCATATTCCTTTAAAATTTGTGAAACCATATATTCTCGGCTGAACAGCTGCACCGGAAACGTCAGCTGCTGCCCGCGATACGCCGAATGCAGTTTCAAAACCGCCTCTATTCCCAGCAGATTCGCAAGATCATTGTATGCGCCGTTTAAATCTTCACATTTTATTTTTGTCGGATCCATGGTTGTTTCACCTTCCATATATCGGCACTTCCCGTAAGATTATAGTAGATTTCTTTAACTCTGTATACACCACAGTACCTCGGAATTATTCCTTGTAAATTTCCATTTGATATTTTTTCCGCACTGTAAAAAAATATTCCGCAAAAGAAATGAAAACAGGTGGAATTCCCGGCATACAGCCCAAAGGATTTCCGCCTGTTTTTTTGTATCCTCCCAAGAAAAAAAGCGGCGCGAAAAATTTCGCGCCGCCGTTACTTTTCAAACATGACCGCAAGCCTCTTGGCACTGGCCGATAAATTTTGAATTCCTTCAAAAATATTTTGCTGACTGTAATTGTTTAAATAAGTATTCGCCTCCAGCGTTAAATATCCTTCATATCCAACGTCCTTTAACGCCTGTATAACGGCCGCAAAATCAATTTGCATGGAAAAAGGAATCTGATGCGAATCATGAAGTCTGTCATTATCATGCAGGTGCAGTGCCTGCAAACGATCTTTCAGCGCGTGGATCATGACAACCGCCCCCGAACCGGAGCCTTTCATTTCCGCATGCCCGATATCAAGACACGCCACGACAAAGGGATCGTTGACCGCATCTAAATGTGCCGAAAAATCCTCCGCGGTAGCACAAGCGGCAAAGCAGGATTGTTCTTTTTCCTGATCCCAGTTAAACATATTTTCCATTGCGATTTTTACCCCGCAGGCTTTGGCAAACGGCAGCAATTTCTGATACATTTCAGCGTTTTCCCGCGCGGATTTATGATTGTTTGGATGAATGATGCAGATCTTTCCCCCCGCCTCGGCCGTACATTCGATCGCCCGCTGAAAATAAGGATAATTTTCAGGGCAGGTGCTGGGAAACGGCGCATGCGACTGATTGCACACGATGCCGTAATCCAGTCCGATGCGCTTTAATTTTTTGGCAAACGCCAAATAATTGTCCGAAGCCAGCGGATGATTCGTTTTTTGATACGTCCGCGTATGCCAATCATATTTCCACATGGAGAACATAGAAAAATCCCACGCATCAAAACCGGCTTTTGCCAAATATTCCAAAGTCATTTCCTCGCCGACAATATTCGCCGCCGAACCGATTTCCGTAGATATTTTCATAAAGAACTCCCTCTGCACTCAAAAAATTACGCCGCGCATTTTGATCTAAAACGCGCGCCCAAACAACCGGCAGGCGTTTTGAAAGGTAATTTCCGCTGCCTCCTCCGGGGAAACGCCCCAAAGACGGCCTAAATTCTCGGCAATATAGATAAGGTTTCCCGAGTCATTCCGCTGTCCCCGCTTCGGCACCGGCGTCAAATAGGGACTGTCCGTCTCCAGCAATACACGATCGCGCGGAAGATAACGTAAATTTTCTACCGCGCGCACAGCGTTTTTAAAGGTAGAGGTGCCTCCGAAAGAAAAATACAGTCCTTGATCCAAATAAATTTTTGCCGTCTCTTTGCTCTCGGAAAAGCAATGCATGATACCGAAAGAAATATCATGCGCGCGCCCCAGCCGCGTCATATCGCCGACGGCTTCACGGCAATGAATCACTACCGGTAAGCCTACCTGCTTTGCCGCGGCCGCCTGAGCCAAAAACACTTCCTGCTGTACGCTTTTGGGGGGATTTTCACTCCAATAATAATCTAGCCCGATTTCTCCCACGCCCACGCATTTTTCGTGCTTCCAAAGTTTTTTCAGTTCCTCCAGGACAGCCGGGGAAAACTCTGGCGCGTTTTCCGGATGAATGCCGGCACAAAAATAGATATTGGAATATTTCTCCGCATAACCGCAGGCTTTACGGCTCTCTTTCAAACTACAGCCGGCGTCTACGGTGATAATGCCGGCTTTTTGAATTTTTTCCAAAACCTCCGCACGGTCCGCGTCAAAACGGCTGTCCTCATAGTGACAGTGAACATCAATCAGCCGCATCAGCGTACCACTGCGCCGGCAGGCATCGCCTGTTCGGGTGCTATCAGACTGAGACGGCCGTTTTCATCCTCACTGCAGAGAATCATACCCTCACTTACAACTCCCCGCAGTTTTGCGGGCTTCAAATTGGCTACCAACACCACGGTTTTACCCACCATCTCCTGGGGTGTGTACCATTTAGCAATCCCGGAAACCACCGTGCGCTCGCCGTCACCGCAAGTAAGCTTCATCTTTAGTAATTTATCCGACCCCTCTAATTTTTCACATTCCAGCACTTTTGCGGTTTTTAACGATACCTTTGCAAAATCCTCAATGGTGATCGTTCCCTGCGCCACCGGCTCCGCCGCCGGTTTTTTCTCTTCTTTTTTCTGCGCTTTTTCCGCTTCCTGCGCCGCAAATTCCGCCTCAATATCAATGCGCGGGAACAAAAGCTCCATTTTCTTTACCGGGCTGCCCGGACGAATGCCACCGAAGCGCCGAATACTCTCCAAAGTAGCAAGCTCTTGAGGAATACCCATTGAAGCCTGAATTTTTTGAGGAGTCTTCGTCATCACCGGCGCGATCAGCACACTGATTATTCTGACGGTCTCAGCCAAATTATACATCACCGTTGCCAGCCGGCTCTTTTTACTCTCATCCTTGGCCAATGCCCATGGCATGGTCTCGTCGATATATTTATTGCAGCGGGAAATCAGTTTCCAAATTTCCGTAAGGGCCAGAGAGAACTGGAATTCATCCATCTTTTTCTCCACCGCCGGCAGCGTGGCCTCCGCCAAAGCAATCAGCTCGCCATCCGGATCCGCCGTCTCGCCCGGTGCGGGTAAAACGCCGCCGAAATATTTTTCTATCATCGCGCAGGTGCGGCTGACTAAATTTCCCAAGTCATTGGCCAGATCGCTGTTGATCCTGGCAAAAAGCGCTTCATTGGTAAAATTGCCGTCCATACCGAAAGGCATCTCCCGCATCAGGAAATAGCGAATCGCGTCCACACCGTATTTTTCGCACAGCACCACCGGATCCACCACGTTGCCGCGGCTCTTGCTCATCTTTTCGCCGCCGAATACCAGCCAGCCGTGGCCGAATACCTGCTTGGGCAGCGGAAGATCCAGCGCCATCAGCATCGCGGGCCAGATGATTGTATGAAAGCGTACGATCTCCTTTCCTACAAGATGGACATCCGCGGGCCAATATTTTTTCAGCAGGGAATCATCCCCGCTCAAATATCCCAATTTCGTAATATAATTGCTCAGCGCGTCAATCCATACATACACTACATGCTTTTCATCAAAGGTAACGGGAATCCCCCATTTGATGCTGGTACGGGAAACGCACAGATCTTCCAGACCAGGCAAGAGAAAATTATTCAGCATTTCTTTCGCGCGGGAAGGCGGCTGAATAAAATCAGGATGCGTTTTAATATGCTCGATGATACGATCCTGATACTTAGACAGACGGAAGAAATAGCTCTCCTCCCGCGTAAGTTCCACCGGTCGGCCGCAGTCCGGGCACTTTCCGTCCACAAGCTGAGTTTCGGTCCAAAAGCTTTCGCAGGGGGTACAATACCAGCCCTCATATTCGGCCTTATAGATATCGCCCTGATCATAAAGTTTTTTAAAAATTTTCTGCACAGCCGCAACGTGATAGTCGTCGGTGGTGCGAATAAAACCATCGTAGGAAACGTCCATCAGTTCCCACAGTTTCTTCACATTGGCCACAATGCCGTCCACGTAGTCCTTGGGTGTTTTTCCCACCTGAGCAGCCTTGCGTTCAATCTTCTGCCCATGCTCATCCGTACCGGTCAAAAAATAGACGTCGTATCCCTGCATGCGCTTAAAACGTGCGATGGTATCGGCCGCAACCGAGCAGTAACTGTGACCGATATGAAGATTATCACTGGGATAATAAATCGGCGTTGATATATAATAGGTTTTTTTCTCACACATTCTGTTTTTCCTCCTCATAAAACTCGCGAAGTCCGCCGGTAGCAAAGGCGTTCATATCCAAACCGGAAATTCTGCCCTGCATTAAAGTATAAAATCCGGCCGCTCCGATCATGGCCGCGTTATCGGTACAAAGCTTGGGTTCCGGCGCATAAAGTACAATCCCCCCGGCACGGCACATTCGTTCCAACTCCTGCCGCAGACGGGTATTCGCCGCTACACCGCCGGCAAGTACAAGCTTATCACAGCGCGTATCAACGGCAGCCTTTACCGCTTTTTCAACAAGCATTCGCACAATGCCCGCCTGGAAACTTGCCGCGATATCCGCCGCGGGCGCCGCCTGTCCTTTCTGCTCAAACTGATGCACTAAATTGATTACCGCTGTTTTCATACCACTGAAAGAAAAATCATAATTTTCCTCCCGCTCTAAGCTGGTAGCAAAACGGAAGGCATCCGGATTGCCCTGCCGTGCCAGCGCGTCAATAGCCGCGCCCCCGGGATATCCCAGTCCCAGCACGCGCGCGGCTTTATCAAAAGCCTCGCCTGCGGCGTCGTCCCGCGTGGCACCGAAAAGAGAAAAATCACAATAATCATTTACCTTTAAGATATGGCTGTGGCCGCCCGAGACGGCAAGCGCCATAAACGGCGGCTTTAATTGCGGATATGTAATAAAATTAGCACAGATATGTCCCTGAATATGATGCACACCCACCAGCGGCAGCTTCAGGCTGTAAGCCAATGCCTTGGCATAATTCACGCCCGTCAGCAAAGCGCCGATCAGTCCGGGGCCCTGTGTAACGGCAATCGCCTCCAGATCGGCAAAATCTACACCGGCATCCTCCAGTGCCTGTTCCACCACAGGAACCAGCGCCTCGGTATGACTGCGCGAAGCAATCTCCGGCACGACGCCGCCGTACTTTTTATGTACAGGGATCTGCGTGGCAATCACATTGCTTAAAACCGTTCGGCCGTCCTTTATCACGGCCGCTCCGGTTTCATCACAAGAAGATTCGATAGCCAAAAGCAGCGCACTGTTTTTTTCTCTTAGCTCTTTCGCTTTTTTTTCCGCAACTTCAAAATACGTCATTACTGATACATATAATCATCGTTTGTAAAATCATCTTTTACCACCGAAAGCCGAAGCAACAGCAACGAAGCCGCTACGGGAATACACATGATAAACGTGAAAAACGATAAAAATCCTTTTATAAAATCATTGATATAATTACTGCCCATCACCAAAGGTAAAAATTCTCCGTCCATGGGCGCCGCTCCTAAAACGCCGTAAAGACTTTGCTGCAGTTCGGCTGTTCGGCTCATACAAATCATCACCGTGCCGTCCAGCAGAATAAGCAGCAAAAGTACTGTAAGCAGGCAGACCGCTCCGACACCGCGCAGCCCCTTGCGATGATCCTTTACCAAGATGATAATAACAAGCGCCAAAGAAACGCCCAATGCCGTCCAGCGCAGAATATTGCCCGCGAGCAGCAGACGATATCCCTTTTCAAGCCGTGCAAGCTCATTGGCGCCAAACATGGGTCTGTGTTCTCCGCCCACGATTTCAGCCGCCGAAGCAGCCGTACTCTCCTTGCCGGAGGCAAACTGTACGGTAACTTCTGTATTTTCCGCTTCCGCCTCCAGAGGCAGACGGGCAAAAAAGGAAATACGGCAGTGCACTTGCTCTCCCTGTGCGGCAAGCGCGCTTACCTTTTCACCGGGAGCAAAAGCCAAAATACTTTCGGTGCTGTCAGGTGTAAAAAGCACCGCACCCACGGAGTTGTTTGCCCCTTCCTGCACTTTTTCCACCCTTCCGTCGCCCCGTGAAAAAACACGCCAGCCGGGCAGTTCTTCACTCTCCGCATCAGAGCTTGCCAGCAGCGCTTCTTCGCCGTCCTGTACCAATGTAAAATCATCCAGCATAAAGGCCGTTTCCGCGGCGCCGCTGAAAAATTTAACAGAAAACGTGCGTGCCTCATCATAACCGCAATCATACAGTTTGTTCAAGGTTTCAAAATACTTTCGGCTAAGTGTGAAATCCGCTGAAAACAGGTGCCATTCCTTTGTAAGCGTAAAGCTGCCCACGGAAACAACGGTATCGGAAAAATCCTCCGCATAGCCTTTTTTAACTACAACCGCGGTTTTCGCTTCGTCGGTTCCGCTTTTCAAAGCGTTCATAACCGTGTCATAAATTTTTCGGTATTCATCGGCATTTCGCAATTCGGCAGTCTGCGTAATATGATAACGGGCATCCTGCTTCAAATAAAACGAAGGGCTGTAAAGCATGGAAGAAAACGCCGAAAAAAACGCGGCATATACCATAAGCAGCCCAATCAAAAAGCCGAAAATTTTTTGCATGGCCGTACTTTTTACTTTCATTCCTTATCCTTTTTGCCTAAATAGGCGCGGATAAACGGATCCAAGTCTCCGTCCATTACCGCCTGAATATTCGAAGTTTCCACATTGGTGCGATGATCCTTTACCATATTATAGGGATGGAACACATACGAACGGATCTGACTGCCCCATTCGATTTTTTTTATATCACCGCGCAGCTCCAGTTCTTTTTCCTCCCGCTCGCGCTCCCGCAGCTCAATCAGCTTGGAGCGAAGCATATTCATCGCCGTTTCACGGTTTTGTATCTGCGAACGCTCTTGTTGACACTGCACGATAATGCCGGTAGGCTTGTGAAGAATGCGGATCGCCGACTCGGTTTTATTAATATGCTGTCCGCCCGCGCCGGTGGAACGCCGGGTTTCAATCTCAATATCTTCCGGCGGAATCACAATAGCGCCCTCGTCTTCAATTTCCGGCATGACCTCCAAAGCCGAAAAGGAAGTATGCCTGCGGCTGTTCGCGTCAAAAGGAGAAATCCGTACCAGCCGATGCACGCCTTTTTCCGCTTTCAAAAATCCGTAGGCGTTTTCACCAGCGGCGCGAAAGGTCACGCTTTTCACCCCGGCCTCATCACCGGCCAGATAATCCAGAATTTCCACCTGATATCCGCTTTTCTCGCAATACCGACGGTACATTCGGAAAAGCATATCGGTCCAGTCCTGTGCCTCGGTGCCGCCCGCTCCCGCATGCAACGTCAAAATAGCGTTATTGGCGTCATATTCGCCGGTAAGCATGGTTTCCAACTGAAGCCGCTCGATTCCTTCCTCCAGAGAAGAAAGCTCTTTTTCTACCTCCGCGGCCGTATCGGCATCATCCATTTCCATGCCAAGCTCAATCATCGCCTCGATATCCTCCAGGCGTTTTTCAAAGCCTTCCAATTCCTTTACCTTATTTTCCAAATGCGCGAGTTCTTTGTTTTTTGCCTGTGCTTTTTCCGGATTATTCCAAAAATCCGGCTCGGCCATTTCCTCGTTCAGCTCTAAGATTCTCTCCTTCATCCCTTCCGGGTTAAAGGGACTCACCTGCCAATTTGATATTGGCGGCTGCCTGCGCCGCGCGCTGCTTGAATGAATCGAACTCTATCAAATTTCTCATCTCCTTAGGCCCTTTAGGCTATATATTCATTTTGCTGCACCGCAGCAATGTTTATACTTTTTTCCGCTGCCACATGGACAGGGATCATTTCTGCCCACCTTGGGCGCGCTGACTGCCTGTCCCGCCTTTTTCGGACGTGCCGGAGCGTCTCCGGCCTTTCCCTCACCGGTAATTTTCGGTGCTTTGGGACGCGCGTTTACGGAAATCATGGCGTTAAACGAAAGCCGTACGGCGTCCTCCTGAATACAGCGGGTCATCTCCTCAAACATATCATAACTTTCCATCTTAAATTCCTGCAGCGGATCTCTCTGTGCCATAGAGCGCAGCGAAATTCCCTGCCGCAGCTGATCCATCGCATCGATATGATCCATCCAGTGCCGATCTACCGACTGCAGAAGCGCAAACCGTTCCACATCCTTAATGCTCAGCCCTGCCTCAGCAAGTTCTTTGGCTCGCTTTTCATAACGCGCGCGGGCAAGTTCACGCAGTTTTTCTATCATATCCTCACGGGAAAGGCCTTCCAGTTCAGTCTTTTCCACCTCGCGGGAAATACAGATGTGCTTAAGCTCCTCCAGCAGACCGCTGATATTCCATTGATTTTTATCGGCATCAGCGGTAAACTGATGTACGGTGCGTTCAATAACTCTATCGGTCATATCCAAAATGGATTCGGAAACATCCTCTCCTTCGAGAACGCGGCGGCGCTGTGAATAAATCAATTCACGCTGTTTATTCATCACGTCATCATACTGCAAAACATTTTTACGAATGGAGAAGTTCCGCCCTTCCACACGCTTTTGAGCATTTTCAATCGCTTTGGAAAGCATGCCCGCTTCCACCATTGTTTCACTGCCCATAGCACGGGAAGCAATCATCTTCATTTTATCTCCGCCGAACAAGCGCATCAAATCATCCTCAAAGGAAATAAAGAAGCAGCTTACACCCGGATCTCCCTGCCGTCCGGAACGGCCGCGCAGCTGGTTATCGATACGCCGGCTTTCATGCCGCTCGGTACCTAAAATACAAAGGCCGCCGGTTTCTACTACTTTTATATGCTCCTCATCGGTCAGCTTTTTATATTCGGCCAGCAGCCGGTTATACTCATCCCTTAACGCCAGAATTTCCTCGTCGTCCGTGTTCTGATGTCCGGTAGCAAGGTCGATTTTTTCCTCTTCGTACCCCCGGCCTTTCAATTCTTTACGCGCCATAAAATCGGGGTTGCCGCCCAAAAGAATATCCGTACCGCGTCCGGCCATGTTGGTAGCAATGGTTACCGCGCCCAAACGTCCTGCCTGCGCAACAATCTCGGCTTCTTTTGCATGATGCTTCGCATTAAGCACCTCATGCTTAATTCCCCGCCGACGCAGCATATCACTGATTTTTTCACTGATTTCCACGGAAACGGTACCCACCAAAACAGGCTGTCCCGTCTCGTGGCGGGCGATTACTTCCTCCACCACGGCGGCAAATTTATCCTGCACGGTCTTATACAGCCTATCGTTTAAATCCTTACGGATCATAGGCTTATTGGTGGGAACGCACACAACATCCAATCCGTAAATCCCTTGGAATTCTTCCTCCTCCGTCTTGGCGGTACCGGTCATACCGGAAAGTTTTTTATACATTCTGAAATAATTCTGATACGTGATAGTGGCAAGCGTCTGATTTTCCTGAGCTACTTTTACGTTTTCCTTGGCTTCGATCGCCTGATGCAGGCCCTCGCTGTACCGTCTGCCCTCCAAGATACGGCCGGTAAATTCATCTACGATTTTAACCTGTCCGTCATCGGTAACCACATAGTCACGATCCCGCTTAAAGAGGAAATTGGCTTTTAATGCCTGATTGATAAAATGAGCCAACTCCGTATTGGCCGGATCGGAAAGGTCTTCAATACCAAGAGCTTTTTCCACCTTTGCCACGCCCGGCTCGGTCAGGGAAACCGTACGAGCTTTTTCATCGATAGTAAAATCGTATTTCAGCCGTTCCTTTTCATATTCCTCATCCACAAGATCCAGCTTGCCCCGGTTCTCCTTTTCCGCAAGGCCACGGAATCCCTTAACGATGGCATTGGCTTTGCCGTACATTTCCGAAGATTCTCCGCCCATTCCAGAAATAATCAAAGGCGTTCTAGCCTCATCAATCAAAATACTGTCTACCTCATCCACAATGGCAAAATTCAGCTTGCGCTGAGAACGATCGCTGCCGCGAACGGCCATATTGTCACGCAGATAGTCAAAGCCGAATTCGCTGTTGGTTCCGTAGGTAACATCGGCATTATACGCTGCCTGCCGATCGGCTCGGCTCATACCGTTGTAAATATTCCCTACCGTCATGCCTAAAAAGCCGAAAAGCTTGCTCATCATTTCAGACTGATATCCGGCCAGATACTCGTTTACCGTAACAATATGCACGCCCTGTCCGGAAAGCGCGTTCAGATACGCCGGCAGCGTTGCGGTAAGCGTTTTTCCTTCACCGGTGCGCATCTCGGCAATCCGCCCCTGATGCAGCACCACCGCGCCGATCAGCTGCACATGAAACGGCCGCAATCCAAGCACACGCCAGGCGGCCTCACGGACAACGGCAAAGGCTTCCGGCAAAAGATCATCCAACGTTTCCTTACCGCTTTGCAGCCGGCTGCGGAATTCATCGGTTTTATTCCGCAACGCCTCGTCGCCCATCCCCTTCATGTATTCTTCCAGCGCTTCTATCTTGCTGACAATTTTTTCGATTTTTCTAAGCTGCTGGGCTGTATTATCACCAAAGATACCCAAAAATCCCATTCTGTTCTCCTTATATTCCCAAATATTTCTGTATTTTTTCCGCCATATCTGTCTCTTCCCATTTTACGCCCAGCTCTTCCCGGCCCATATGACCGTAAGCGGCAAGCTGCCGATAAATAGGACGGCGAAGCTGCAGTTTTTCAATAATTGCGTCCGGACGCATATCAAACAAGGTATTTACCGCGTCGGCAAGTTTCTCTTCTTCCACTTTTGTGGTACCGAAAGTTTCAACCAACACCGAAACCGGACGTGCTACGCCGATAGCATAGGCCAGCTGAACCTCGCACTTATCGGCCGCGCCGGAAGCTACAATATTTTTGGCGATATACCGCGCGAAATAAGCCGCGCTGCGGTCCACTTTCGTCGGATCCTTGCCCGAAAACGCACCGCCGCCGTGACGGGAAT
>ULSF01024868.1_pt1 | contig 21246 bp, 17 predicted proteins | sample 1956121 | NCBI WGS metagenome assembly ULSF01 (sample SAMEA4835701, study PRJEB28245) | human gut metagenome | biome: gut microbiome; material: fecal sample | place: Denmark | collected 2008
ATTCTAATGGCGAATAATAAAGAAAAGATACTGCCATGGTTTATGATTACGTTCGGAGTTACAAGTCTGCTGATGATAATGAAGTTTTACTTTATTACATACAACCCGATTAAGATTGGAATAAAAAATACATTTAGATTGCAGATAAAGGCGGCAAAAGACATATTAAATATGAATCAGTCTGTATATGCAGATGAGGACAAAGGATATTATTATAATGTGTGTTCAAACAGTTGTGCTGCTTATGGAGATTTATATGAAGAAATACATCTGAATTTAATTAGTTGTTTTATTTACGTGTGTGGAATCCTTGCAGTAGTTTTTATGACCAATATTTATCTGGGCATTTTTTTTATCGTATATGGAATCGTTTTAATAATTGTTTCCCTTAATATTTCGAAACCGCTATTTGATATGCAAAAAAATGTTATGGTAAAGCAGGATAGATATTTAAATGGTATTCGAAATATTATCGAAAATAAAATTGGAATCAATGCGTTACATAGAGAAAAATTCTTTGCAGATGAATATAAACAAAATATTGTTCCGTATGAAAAACATGTTTTAAGGTATCGTTTTTTAGAATGTTTATGCCGACAGGCTCCCAATATATTGGATCAGGTGTGTTTAGTGGTGTTTTTGTTTATAGGAGGAAATTTAGTTTTGAATCAAAAGATTTCGATTGGAGAATTTCTGATGATGTATCAATATATGGCGTATTTCTCTGATCCAATTACTACAGCATGTGCTATTTTGATGAGATACAGGGCAAATATGGTACATGTGGCACGTATTGATAAATTATCAGATGATGCAAAGATTCCGAAAGAAACAAAAAAATATATGACAAATACAGAAAATCTTTTTTTCACAGAAAAGTATGATTTCTATAAAGGAAAGGAAAAAACAGATTTTCTGTTTCATATTGATAAACTCAAAATAAAAAAGGGTGGGTTATATGTAATAAAGGGAGAAAATGGAAGCGGAAAAAGTATGTTTTTGAATTTACTGTTTGGAAACGTTAAATTATCTTTTTCACGAGGTGGGTTCATACTTACCGATGAAATGGATGAGGCAGCATTTTTAACCTATCCAATCTTTACAGTTGATGGAGATTTTATGAAAAACATGTATGAGATTCCTATTGATAAAGAACTTATGCATTTATTACAGGTAGATTTTTCGGATAAGGAAATTTTAAGCAATCCTGTGAATTTAAGTTACGGACAGCAGCAAAAACTTGCGCTGTTACGAGTTTTTGGCTTGAATAGCCCGATTCTTTTTTTAGATGAACCTTTGTCAAATCTGGATAAGAAAACACAGGAGAATGTGGTGGCATACATTCGGAAATTGAAAGGAGAAAAAACAATATTGGTTGTCATGCATAGTGATGAATTGGATGAGGCGGCAGACAGTGTAATATATATTGAAAATAAAAAATTAATACAAAAGTAGTAGGATATGAGTATACAAAAAGGCATATATTAATAGTGATATATGTCTTTTTTGGTGTCCGTATGAAACGTATCATAGGCTTTGCGTTATTCTTTTTTGGGCTTGGAATGCTTGCGATGTTTCTGATCCCGGGCGATTTCTGTGGGATTTTAATTATGATCGGCTGTATCCTGCTTGGATATTATCTTTTTTGTGGTTGCTAGTACACCGAATAATAAATTCATCCGGCGTCAATGTATCAGAAACTTATTATTCGGTGTACTAGTGTGCGGTATCGTTGGATTTCCGTACATGAACAGAGCAGTGTACAGTGACGGTTATGGGATGAAATAATTTGAAATTCGTATCCTTGCGGAGCATTTTTAAAAATCGGAAAGTTACGTTGCAGGTTTCCGATTAAAAAAAGAGAACTGCAATTGCAGTTCTCTACGTTTCAAGACTAAGCTCTCTCAACTTTTCCGGATCTCAAACAGGAAGCACATACATATAATTTTCTAGGTGTTCCGTTAACTTTGCAGCTAACACGTTTGATGTTTGATTTCCAAACTCTATTTGATCTTCTATGTGAATGGCTTACTTTAATTCCGTAATGATTGCCTTTTCCACAAACTGCACAATTTGCCATTTGCTTTGCACCTCCTCGCATCTTTCTAAGCCTATATGTATGAACAGGCTCACAACATGATTTATTCTATCAGAAAAAAAAAGATATTGCAAGTGAAAATTAAAAAAAATATAAAAAATGTAATTTATGACTATGAATTTTGGAAAAAAGCGGTTATAATAGACACTAAACTAGCGTTATTATGTGTGAGAGAGAAAACTGGTCATCCAGTGGCTTTCTTACAAATATAAAGAAAGGCATGGTTAATGAGTATGAATGGACAGATGGAGACCAAATTAGGTAAGGTTACGATAGACCCTGAAGTAATTGCATTATATGCAGGTTCTGTTGCGGTAGAGTGTTTCGGAATCGTAGGCATGGCTGCTGTCAATATGAAAGACGGACTGGTAAAATTATTGAAGAAAGATTACCTGACACATGGTATTAACGTGTCTGTGAATGAAGATAATAAAATTACAATCGATTTTCATGTGATCGTTTCTTATGGTGTGAGCATCAGTACAGTGACCGATAATCTGATCGAGACAGTCAGATACAAAGTGGAAGAGTTCACTGGAATGGAGATTGAGAAGATTAACATTTACGTTGAAGGCGTACGTGTAATTGATTAAGGAGGATTTTAAAAGTGGAAGTCACTACAATAAATGCTGAACTTTTTGCCAGAATGTTTCTGGCAGGAGCTAACAACTTAGAGGCTAAGAAGGAATGGATCAATGAGCTGAATGTATTCCCTGTTCCAGATGGAGATACCGGAACCAATATGTCAATGACAATTATGTCAGCAGCAAAGGAAGTTGCAGCGATTGAAAATCCAACCATGGCTTCATTGGCAAAAGCAATTTCTTCCGGATCATTACGCGGGGCAAGAGGTAACTCTGGTGTTATCTTATCCCAGTTATTCCGTGGTTTTACAAAGGTGATCGCAGAATATGATGAACTGACCGTACAGATTCTTTCAGATGCATTTCAGAAGGGAACCGAGACTGCATATAAGGCAGTTATGAAACCGAAAGAGGGAACAATACTTACGGTTGCCAAAGGAATGTCTGATAAAGCTGCCGAGTTAGGAGAGGAGACAGACGACCTTGCATATTTCTGTGAGGAGATCATCAAAGAGGGTGACCATGTTCTGAGCAAGACACCGGATATGCTCCCGGTTTTAAAACAGGCAGGCGTTGTGGATTCCGGCGGACAGGGCTTAATGCAGGTATTAAAAGGTGCATTTGATGCTCTTATGGGCAAAGAAGTGGATTACAAGGTTGAGACAGTTTCTACAGGAAGCAGCAGTCAGGGCACAGCTTCTAATCCTTATATTGACGCACAGGCAGAGCAGGAGATCACCTTTACTTACTGCACACAGTTTTTGATCATGTTAGAGCATCCGTTCACGGAGAATCAGGAGACAGAGTTTAAGAGTTATTTAGAGTCCATCGGTGATTCTATCGTTGTAGTTGCAGATGATGAGATCGTGAAAGTACATGTACATACCAATGATCCGGGTATGGCAATGCAGAGAGGTCTTACTTACGGAAGCCTTACAACTATTATTATTGAGAACATGCGTTTAGAGCGTGATGAGAAGATTTCTGCAATGAAAGAAAAAGAGATGCAGAACACTGCGAATGCAGAGAACGAGATTAAGGCAGCAGAGAAAAATGAGCCGGAAGTTCCAGCAGAGGAAAAAGAAATGGGATTCATTTCTGTAAGCATCGGAGAGGGTATCAATGAGATTTTCCGTGGACTGGGCGTGGACTATATCATCGAAGGCGGACAGACCATGAACCCAAGTACAGAAGATATGCTCAATGCGATCGAGAAAGTGAATGCGAAGAATATTTTCATTCTTCCGAATAATAAAAATATTATTATGGCAGCAAATCAGGCAGCTTCCCTGACAGAGGATAAGAACATCATTGTAATTCCTACCAAGACGATTCCACAGGGCATTACAGCACTTGTCAATTATATTCCGGACAGCACACCGGAAGACAATGCGGAGCGCATGGGTGAGGAAATCCAGCTGGTCAAGACCGGTCAGGTGACTTACGCAGTCCGTGATACTGTGATCGATGACAAAGAAATCAAACAGGATGACTACATGGGAATCGGTGACAAGGGAATCCTTTCCGTTGGCACAGACATGGAGAAAACGGTTCTTGAGATGATCGGTGAAATGATCGATGAAGATTCTGCAATTTTAAGTATCTACTATGGCGAGGAAATGAACGAAGATTCTGCCAACGAGATCGCAGAAAAAGTGGAAGAGGAATATCCGGATGTGGAAGTGGAAGTGCATTACGGTGGACAGCCAATTTACTATTATGTAATTTCTGTAGAATAAAAGTATGAGATTAAATTCATCCATAAAAGAAGTGAAAGGGATCGGCGATAAAACAGCCGGTCTTTTTCTAAAAATAAATATTGAGACGATCCGGGATCTGATCTCCTATTTTCCAAGAACTTATGTGCAGTTCCCGGAGATCAAACATCCTGACGAAGTGGTGGAGGGAGAGACTGCGGCAGTGATAGGACAGATACGGCAGACTCCGGTTGTGAAGAGAGTGCGCAGCATGCAGATCACGGTAACTTCGATCACTGGCATGGGAAAACGTCTGGAACTGGTGTGGTTTCGGCTTCCATACATCAAAAACAGCCTTCATCCGGGCGGAACTTATGTGTTTTACGGCAAGGTACAGCACAAAAACGGAAGGTTTGTCATGGAGCAGCCGGCAATTTATACGCCGGAAAAATATGAGGCGATGGAACATTTGCTGCTTCCGGTTTACACTTTGCCGAAAGGATTATCAAATCAGCTTATGCTGAAAGCAGAGCGGTCTGTTTTGGAGGAAGAACATTTATTCCGGGATTATCTGCCGACAGAACTGCGGGAAAAGCATCAGCTCTGTGAGTATAATTATGCAATCAAACAGATTCATTTCCCGGACGATATGGAGACGTTGATCGAGGCAAGAAAACGGCTTGTGTTTGACGAACTCTTTTTATTTATCTTAAACCTGCAATATCAGAAGGAAAAGAAGGAAAAAGAGAAAAATCAGTTTTCTTTCCAGTCGGATGATTTTGTGGAGCAACTGATCGAAAAACTGCCTTATAAACTCACAAATGCCCAATTGCGGGCATTGTCAGAGGTTCGGGCGGACATGCGGAGTGACTACGTCATGCAGCGTCTGATTCAGGGAGATGTCGGTTCCGGAAAGACGATCATTGCTTTTTTGGCGATGGCAGACACTGCGCACAATGGCTGTCAGTCTGCGATTATGGCACCGACGGAGGTGCTTGCAAGACAGCATTACGAATCATTTCAGAGCATGTGCGAGATATTTGGACTGGATTTTCCAGTGATTCTTATCACGGGTTCCATGACTGCAAAACAGAAAAAGCTGGCATATCAGGAGATTTTAGATCATCCGGATGCGCTGATCATCGGAACACATGCGCTGATACAGGAAAAGGTGATTTATCAGAACCTTGCGCTTGTAATCACAGACGAGCAGCACCGGTTTGGCGTAAAACAGCGGGAAACATTTTCAGAAAAAGGAACAAAGCCGCATATTCTTGTCATGAGTGCGACTCCGATTCCACGGACGCTTGCCATTATTTTATACGGTGATCTGGACATTTCCGTGGTAGATGAGGTGCCGGCAAAACGTCTGCCCATCAAAAACTGTGTGGTGGACACCAGATACCGTCCGAAAGCGTACCAGTTTATCGAAAAAGAGGTGGCTGCCGGTCATCAGGCGTATGTGATCTGTCCGTTGGTGGAAGAAAGCGAGAACATGGAGGCAGAGAATGTCACAGACTATGCGAAGCGTCTGAAAGAGGAACTGACGGATACGATTGAAATCGGGCTTTTACATGGGCAGATGAAACCTGCACAGAAAAATGACGTTATGGAACGGTTTGCAGCAAATGAGATACAGGTGCTCGTATCAACTACAGTTGTAGAAGTTGGAGTGAATGTTCCGAATGCAACGGTTATGATGATCGAAAATGCGGAACATTTTGGCCTTGCACAGCTTCACCAGCTTCGCGGTCGTGTCGGACGAGGGGATGCGCAGTCATACTGCATTATGGTCAATTGCAGCAACTCCAAGGAGTCACAGAAACGTCTGGATATTTTGAATCACTCCAACGATGGCTTTAAGATTGCAAGTGAGGATCTGAAACTGCGCGGACCCGGGGATTTCTTTGGTATCCGGCAGTCCGGTGAAATGCAGTTTGCGCTTGCGGATATCTATCAGGATGCCTATATTATGCAGCGCGCAAGCGAGGAAGTTGCGGATATTTTAGGAAAAGACCCGGAACTTTCCAGCGAGGATCATAAAAACCTGAAAGACTATCTGGAACTGTTTTTGTCAGACCAGAGAAATAAATTAAATTTATAACAAATGAAGCAGTAAAAACTTCATAAAACACGTAGAAAGAACCCTGGATCATATCAATCCAAGGTTCTTTTCTTGTTCAGGGAAATTTATTTTCGGAAACTTTATTTCCCTGACATCTGCTGTTCCTGTGCTTCAATCATTTTCTTAACCATATAGCCGCCGACAGAACCATTCTGTCTGGAAGTCAAGTCTCCGTTGTAACCATCTTTTAATGGTACACCGATCTCGCCTGCCACCTCATATTTGAAACGGTCTAAGGCACTCTTTGCTTCTGGAACGGCTGCTCTGTTAGATGAACGATTTGACATAGTAAGTCCTCCTTTGTTTTTTAGGTCTTTTTTCTGCTCTGGTTTATTTTAAGAACATTCAAAAATTTCTTTTTGTTTGTTCAGTGATAGTATGTGATTTTTTATATGGAATACACATGCAGTTTTTTGCAATAGTGCCAATTATTTCTTTAAAATATGTAAGCGCTTACAAAAATATATTTACAAACAGGAGAACATTGATTATGATGGATATAGAAGGTAGACAATTGCGAAACTCATGAAAATCTAAATTGAACAATTGAAAGAAGAGTAGATGAGTTTCGCAAACGCCTAGATATAGAAGGTTAAAAAAGGAGAAGAACTATGGATCAAATCGAAAAGTATATTGAGGAACTAATGGAAAAAAGTACACCGGATCGTCCCATCTGGAACATCGAAAAAATCATGCAGGGGTTAAAATCCACATGGAATTACATTGATGGATGTATGATCAAAGCAATCCTGGAAATGTATGCGATCACGAAAGAGGATAAGTATCTGAAATTTGCAGATGATTTTATTGACTGCAAAGTGAATGCAGATGGGACAATTGAGGGGTATGATGTCAATGAATTAAATATTGATAATGTGAATGCGGGAAAAACACTGTTTGAGCTTTTTGACCTGACAGGAAAAGAAAAATACAGAAAAGCAATTGATCTTGTTTACAGTCAGGTTGCACAGATGCCGCGCACGAAAGAGGGGAACTTCTGGCACAAAAATATCTATCCGGATCAGGTCTGGCTGGACGGGCTGTATATGTGTCAGCCGTTTTATATGGAATATGAGACCCGTTTTCATGATAAAAAAAATTATGACGATATTTTCCAGCAATTTTTTAATGTTGAAAAAAATATGAGGGATTCAAAGACCGGATTATACTATCATGCGTATGATTCATCCAGAGCAATGTTCTGGTGCGATAAAGTCACCGGGTTGAGCCAGAACTTCTGGCTGCGCGCACTGGGCTGGTTTTCCATGGCACTGCTCGATACATTAGACAAAACAGACGCATCAGCTGCAGGAGAGTCTTACGAAAAATTAAAACAAATATTTGTCGAACTCATGGATGCTATGTTAAAATATCAGGATGAGAGCGGTATGTGGTATCAGGTCGTGAATTTCGGCGGCATGGACAAAAACTATCTCGAAACAAGTGGAAGCTCTATTATGGCATATGCACTTTTAAAAGGTGTCCGTCTTGGATTTTTGTCGGAAAGCTATCGCGCATACGGTGAGAAGGCTTTTCATGGAATCTGTGATAACTATCTTTCCACGGATGAAAATGGAAACCTCCATCTGGGCGGAATCTGTCTCGTGGCAGGCTTAGGCGGCGCAAACAGACGGCCGGGAACCTATGATTATTATATGTCAGAGCCGGTTGTCAAAGATGACGCCAAAGGTGTCGGACCATTTTTGCTTGCCTATACAGAGATGCTCCGCCTGAAAAAATAGCACGCCATTTTGAACAATGTCACTGCAAAACTGCTCATTCGATAAATCAATATGAAGGAAGTAAAGTAGAATGAAACGTTATTTTGATTTTGACATGAATGATTATAAAGACAAAAAATGCAATTTTCATTCGCACACGGTGCGCTGCCAGCATGCAGTGGGAGAAGAGCGGGAATATGTCGAGGAGGCAATTAAGGAAGGATTTGAGGTGATCGGCTTTTCCGACCATTCCCCTTATTTATTCAAAAATGGATATGTGTCAAGAATCCGCATGACAATGTCCCAGTTTGAGGGCTACGTAAAAACCATTGAGGCCTTGAAAAAAGAATATCGGGAGGATATCACGATTTTCCTCGCACTGGAAATGGAATATTTTCCGGGAATCTTCGAGCCGACAATCGAGGAAATCCGGCAGTATCCGATGGATTATCTGCTTCTGGCATAGCATTTTTTCTATGAAAATGAAAGTTTTATCAGTGTAAGGCAAAACTGGACGGATGAAATGCATCTGAAAAGCTATGTAGATCTGCTGACAAATGCACTGGATACCGGATATTTTAATATGGTGGCACACCCGGATATCGTAAACTTCACCGGAGATGAAGCATTGTATACAAAGTACATGAAAAAGCTTGCAGACAGATTAAAAGACGAGCAGATTCCAATTGAAATTAATGTGAATGGTTTCCGGGAGTTGTGCAATTATCCAGATCGCAGGTTTGTGAAACTTGGTGTGGAAAACGGAAATGAATTTATTGTAGGTGTAGACGCGCATGATCCGAATGAGTATCATGATCTGGCATCTTATAAAGGATGTATCAAAATGGCAGAAGATTTCGGAGGAAAGGTATTCTGGAAATAAAAAAATCGTAGGGGTTGTACCCCTGCGATTTTTTAATCCGAAACCAGCGTCAGCCCTGAAATATCCGGATGGATAGTCAGGGAGTAGTTTGTGTAGTACACGACAAATCCCGGCGCGGCCCCGTTTGGTTTCTTGACATTTTTTTTCTGTAGATAATCAATCTCCACTTTCTCATCTTCGCGTCCTTTGGAGTAATATCCGGCAAGCATTCCGGCTTCCTCGAAAACGCGGTCCGGCAATTCTTCATTGTTGGATTTTACGATGACGTGGGAACCAGGCATTCCTTTTGCATGGAACCACCAGTCGTTTCCGGTTGCAAACTTGAAAGTGAGTTCATCGTTCTGGTAATTATTTTTCCCAACATAAATATCATAGCCATCGGAGGAGCGGTAGTGGAACGGCTTGCTCTTGATTCTGGCTTTTTTATCGGTCTTTTTGCGCTTAATATAGCCAAACTCGATCAGCTCCTCTTTGATCTGTACGAGATCGTCTTCCGTCAGGGCAATGTCTAAAGCCGTGGAGATACTTTCGAGATGTTCAATCTCTGTTTTTGTCTCCTCCGTCAGCTTGGTGAGTGCCTCATAAGTACGCTTTAATTTGTTGTATCTGTCAAAATATTTCTGCGCGTTTCCCTTGGCGTCTAACTGAGAGTCGAGCGGAATGGTGATCATCTCGTTGGTGTAATAGTTCAGTGCCTCTAACTTCTTTGCACCTTCCTCTAAACCATAGCCGTAGGTGTGGATCAGCTCACCGTATACTTTATATTTATCCCGTTTTTCTGTGTCTTTCAACTGCTTTTCCTGCAACTGGTATTTCTTGCGGTTGCGGTCTAGGGCAGTGGAAACGATCTTTCTCAAATCAACGGATTTCTGCCGGATTCTTGTATACACATTTTTGGAAGCATAATATTCCTCCAAAACCTGTGAGATGGAATCGAAATTCTTTGCTTCGTAATCCGAAAACTGTGTGAGTTCAACGCAGGAAAAATCAATCGGTTCTTTTCCCTTAAAAATAATGTTCGGTTTGTAGGTATGATTTTTTACATCCTCTGCAATCCATGTGAGATTGTTAAATAAATGCTTTTTGCCATCATCATCCAGCGAGTCGACCGGCATATCTCCGTCAATGGAACTGCGGTGGCAGATTTCGGAGGCAAGCAGGGGACTTAAGCCTGTAAAAGAAGAGTAGAGAGCCTTTGCAATGGAGACCGGTTTCTTCATAGCCATGTCCAGAAAGGCTTCTTCCGTGACTTCCAGCGGATTCAGGCGGTCGTCCTGTGTGGCAGGGATGCAGTAATCGCGCCCCGGGAGCACTTCACGCAGGGAGCTCATCATCGATGAGATATGTTTGATACTGTCAATAATTTTTCCGTCACTGTTACAGAAAATGATATTACTATGTTTTCCCATCAGCTCTACAATCAGGGTTTTTTGGCAGAGATCGCCCATTTCATCCAGATGTTCAATATCAAAGTGAATGATACGCTCCATATGCGGCTGGTAAATCTTTACGATCCTGCCATTGGCAATATGCTTGCGCAGTACCATGCAGAAGTTTGGCGCAGTCATAGGGCTTGGTTTATTCTGACCGGTCAGATATAGAAATGGCAGGGATGCGCTTGCGGACATGGCAAGGCGGAACTGTCCGTTACTTCCTTTACAGGTGAAGAGCAGTTCGTCGTTTTCCGGCTGCGCAATCTTGCTGATCTTTGCATTTAAAATTGTCTGGTTTAATTCATATACGATATTGGAAATCACAAATCCATCAAGAGCCATTTTGTGTACCTCTTTTTATTCTGAATAATCTGGATAATTGCAATGCTGTGGATGAGTCTGTATATGCTGCGATTATCCATAAAAATCTGCCTGATATTACCGGGCACATGGTTCATTATAACGGATTCTACGAAATCTGCATAGATGCAATATATAATTTCAAAAGCCGGATCGCATAATCACGCTGTTGCTTTGAACAGCCTGAGAGAATATGGATCACTGCAAGTTCATCATTTTCCTGCCGTCTTGCCTCTTCGTCTGTCTGTTCCCCGAACATCATATAATCAAGGCTCATGTCGAGACACTCAGAAATCGCAAGCATTGTTTCTGTGGACATTCCACAGGTGCCACGCTCGATGTCTGAACAGTATTTCGGTGCACGGTCTATTCTCTCTGCAACCTCGTCCTGTGAAAATCCTAACTGGACTCTTTTTTTTCGAATGCGGTCGCCAACGGCTAAACGGTCATACGCTTCTCTTTTTCGGTTCATAAAAACTCCCCTTTCTCATTTGTTTCTTATTGTGTGTGATTCTCTGTATCATATTCTTGCGAAAAAAACGTAGAAATAAAACACAATGGAAACGTAATTTAATAGTGAGTTTAAAAGGTATGCGCGAGATACGTTTTAAATGTGATATTGAACAAAAAACAAGTAAGATATGTCAGAAAACTGTAAGTTTCTTCTGTTGACATAATCAACGGACATGTGTATGATAGAAAATGTTTAAAACACGAAAATAAAGTATGTTTATAACACATAAGGGTAAAATTATGAAAAACAAAAGAAATCAGAAAAATATCATATGGAAGATACTGCTTATCATTTTCAGTATCGTTCTTATCATATGTCTCATAATCATTGGAATTCAAAAATATCAGCAGAAAAAGCAGCAGGAGTATTACGAAGCTTTACTGGAAAATGCAGGCAGTCAACCGCAGGCGACTGAGGAGGTGCCAGAGCCGGAAACGGAAGAAGCACCGGACATTTTAAAAAGCCTTGGAATTGAAATACCGGAAAAAGACATTGATTTTGCAGCTTTGCAGGAAGAGAACAGCGATGTGTATGCCTGGATCTATGTGCCGGGAACCAATGTCGATTACCCGGTATTACAGCACCCGGAGGATGATACCTATTATCTGGAACATAATATGGACGGCTCAAAAGGGCTTCCGGGCTGCATTTACACGGAAAGCGTGAACACGAAAGATTTTACGGATCCGAACACTGTTTTATACGGTCACAACATGAAAAACGGAAGCATGTTTGCTTCTTTGCATAATTTTGAGGACCAGCAGGTGTTTGAGGAAAACCCTTACTTCTATATTTATACGGAAGATAAAACCTATGTGTATGAAATTTTTGCCGCTTACAAATACAATGCGATCCATCTGATATATAATTTCGACCTTGCTAATCCGGAGATTTTTCAGAATTATCTGGATCAGATTTTTGAGATCCGCGATATGAGCGCAAATATCAGGCAGGATGTTACGGTCAATGCAGACAACCGCATTGTCACATTGTCGACCTGTGTTTCCGGTGAGAAAAACATGCGCTATCTTGTACAGGGAGTTTTACTGAATGAATAAACAAAAAAGTACAGAACAGACAAAAAAACAACAGAAAACATGGATAAAAATCATAAAGATCATAGGAATTGTACTGATATGTCTGATCCTTTTTGCACTTATCGCATTTGGAGTGCTAAGGGCACTTGGAAAAAGTGGAATCAGAAAAAATATTTCAGGCGAAGCACCGGTACTTGAATCCACGGAATCAACCGAAGAGGGCTGGCAGGATGGATGGATCCGCTATAATGGTCAGATCTATGCCTACAACGAAGATATCATGACATTTCTCGTCATGGGTGTTGACAATGACGATGTTGTAAAAAAGGCAAAAGACGGTCTGAGCGGCGGACAGGCTGACGCAATGTTTCTGGCAGTCATGAATCCGCATGATAAATCTGTTTCCATTATTGCGGTCAACCGCAATGCGATGGCGCTTGTGGATGTCTATGATGAGGATGGCGTTTACATGGGACAGTATACCAAGCAGATCACTTTGCAGCATGGTTATGGTGACGGCATGGAATTAAGCTGTGAACGGAGTGTGGCGGCAGTGTCGAGACTTTTTTACAATCTTCCGATCAGTGGTTATGCGGCGATCAACATGGGAGCAATCCCGGCTTTAAACGATGCAGTTGGCGGCGTACAGGTGACGGTTTTAGATGATGTCATATACCCGGAATACGATATGGATCTCCATCAGGGGGAGGAAGTGACGCTGACCGGACATCAGGCTTACTGGTATGTGCGCGGAAGAAATGAAAATGTGTTTAACAGCTCTTCCCTGCGTTTAGAGCGCCAGAAACAATTCCTGACCACGTTTATTGCACAGGCAAAAAACAAGGCAGTCACAAATCCATCCATTGCGGTGGATTTATACAACACCATATCCAAATATATGGTGACAGACATTGACATTACGAAATTTACATACCTCGCTTCTGAGGCTTTGGGATACAACTTTGATATCGACCATTTGTACACCATGCAGGGTGAGACACTGATGGGAGATAAATATGAGGAATTTTATGTTGATGACGATGCGCTGTATCAGCTCATCATTGATGTGTTCTACGAACCGGTAGAATCAGAGGATATTAAGTAAGGAAAATTCCTTATTTAATATAGAAACCACATGGAATACGTGAGGAAAGGAGGAAAACAAGTTATGAAGAAAAAAATCGCAGTCGTACTTACAGCATTAATGGTTATGGCTATGGGAACAACAGCTTTCGCTGCAACAAGCCCAACAACCAAAACATCTGAGACAACTACAACAGAGGCTACTGCTTATGCTAACGTTACAGTAGCAGCAGGCGGCATCGTGATCGATGGCGTGGCTTCTACAGCAGCTCCAACTGTAAAAGCTGTTACAACAGCTCAGGTTGAGGCAGCTCAGACACAGGCAGTTGCAAGCGTAGCTCCTACAGCTAAAGTTTTACAGATGATCGATGTAACTCTTCCTGTTTCTTTCGAGAAAGCACAGTTGACATTCTCTGTTAACGGTGTGACAGCAGGACAGAAAATCGCTGTTTTACATCAGAAACATGACGGAAGCTGGGAAGTTATCAACCCGGATTCAGTTGGAAACGGAACTGTAACAGCTACATTTACATCTCTTTCTCCAATCGCATTTGTTGCATACAATGCATCAGCTCAGACAGGAGAAACAACACCTGTTTTACCAATTATTGTGCTTATCTGTGCAGCAGGTATCGCAGTATGCGGAGCAAAAGTTAAATTTAACAACTAATTTTATGAATCTTAAGATTTATAAAAAGAAAAGAATGAACATGTGGTAGTTCCTGCAAAAGCAGGAATAACAGGCGGTCTGTGTCATGCAGACCGCCGGAAAAAGAACTGACAGGATGAAGTAAAATGAAGCATGCATTAATAATCACAACCATCAGCGGATTCGTACCGCAATTTGAAATGAATGATGTGAGAATCTTACAGGAGAATGGTTATACGGTTCATTATGCATCCGATTTTGAAAATCCGATTTACAATATCGATCAAACCCAGTTGAAAAGAGACGGACTGATTTTACATCATATCGATATCAGAAAAAGTCCGTTTCAGATCACAAAAAATACAAAAGCATTTTTACAGTTAAAACAGATCATCAGAAAAGAACAGATCAGTCTGGTACATTGCCACAATCCAATGGGTGGCGTGGTGGGAAGGCTTGCCGCAAAAGCTTCCGGAAGAGAACCATATGTTGTATACACGGCACATGGGTTTCATTTTTATGAGGGGGCACCGAAGAAAAACTGGCTGCTCTACTATACGGCAGAGAGGTTTCTGGCAGCATTTACCGACCGGATCATTACAATCAACAGAGAAGATTATGAGAGAGCAAACCGCTTTCGTTTAAAAGAGCATGGATGTGTGGAACAGATTCCGGGCGTCGGTGTGAATATAGAGAAGTTCCGGAAAAAACCGGAATTGAGAGAATTAAAAAGAAAAGAACTGGACATCCCGCCAGATGGATTTCACATCGTTTCGGTGGGAGAACTTGTGGAAAATAAAAATCATGCAGTCGTGATCGAGGCAGTTGCCCGGTTACACGACGAAAATATTTATTACAGTATCTGTGGCAAAGGCCCTTACAGGGAAACATTAGAACATCTGATCCAGAAATATCATCTGGAAAAACAGGTCAGACTGTTAGGCTACCGCAATGATGTGCAGGATGTTCTGCAGAGTGCAGACTGCTTTGCATTTCCATCTAAGAGAGAGGGACTTGGGATTGCAGCCATCGAGGCGCTGGCATGTGAAGTCCCGGTGATCGCATCAGATAACCGCGGAAGCAGGGAGTACATGTGCCATACGGAAAATGGCATTGTCTGTCAGGCAGATAAAGTGGCAGATTTCATGCATGCGATCTGCCGTATGAGACAGTCCAGGCAGCTACGCAGGGAAATGGGAGAGCATGGGAGAAGGACAGCAGAAAGATTCAGCATAGAGGCAACAGATAAAATAATGCGCCGTGTCTATCAGGAGATCAGCGTGACGCAGGAAAGAAAGCGATAAAAGCGTATGGGGGCAGAGTTTGAAAAACAAGTCTCTGTGATCATGGGAGTTTACAACCAGTGGAACAGAGAGGCACTGCAAAAGGCAGTAAAGTCCATATTGAACCAGACACTCACGGATTTCGAGTTCATCATTTACGATGACGGTTCTGATCCGGAGGTGGCAGGTTATATCAGAGAATTAGAAAAGCTTGACGAGAGGATTGTCCTGATTGGAAAAGAGGAGAATCACGGTCTGGCTTTTTCCTTAAATATGTGTATTGGCGCTGCAAAAGGGAAATACATTGCCCGCATGGATGCAGACGATATCGCACTGCCGGAGCGTCTGCAGGTGCAGTATGATTTTATGGAGCAGCACAAAGAGTATGCGTGGTGTGGCTGCAATACGAGATTATTTGATGAAAACGGTGTCTGGGGAGAACGCAAAATGCCGGAACTTCCGTCCGATAAAGACTATCTGCCGTTTTCTCCCTTCATACATCCGACGGTCATGTACCGCAGAAAACTATTTGAAAAAAACGAAGGTTATCATGTTTCCCCGGAAACATTGCGCTGTGAAGATTATGAGATATTCATGCGTCTGCATCAGCTTGGTTATCAGGGGTACAACATTCAGCAATACCTGTTTGCGTACCGGGAGGACAAGCAGTCTTTTCAGAAACGCAGATTTCACTTCCGGATCAACGAGGCAAAACTCCGCTACCGGAATTTTAAAGCCATGCATCTGCTGTTTCCCTTGGGCTGGCTCTATGTAATCCGTCCGGTTGTGGGCGGTCTGATTCCGCCTGGAATCGTTGCGTTATTAAAACGCGGTGAGACATGGTGGAAATCCAAAAAAGAACAGATGCCCGAAAATGCCAGATTGGAGTATAGCAGTTATGAATCCGACCGACCGCAGAGAACAGAGACTACAATCTTATAAAAAAGCCCAATCCGAGAAAGAAATCTATGAGCGTGTGCTTGCGCCGACACTTTATGAGTATGTGCTGTGGGTTTTGCAGGAGACTCTGCAAAGCGGAAAAAAGCGGCTTTACTTTCTGGCAAGGGATGGCTATCAGATGTATCTTGCCGCACAACAGCTCTGCAAACAATATGATTTGGACATCGAGTGCAGATATCTCAAAGTGTCAAGATATGCGGTGCGTGTGCCGGAATATCATCTTCTCGGGGAACGCTGTCTGGAACGCATTTGTGTCGGAGGAATCGATGTGACCTTTGAAAAAATCATGCAGCGTGCAGCACTGACAGACAAAGAGGCAGAGGAGATCGCAGCACTTGCCGGGTACACGGAGAATTACAGAAAAGTCATCAATTATCACGAGGTCATGCAGTTAAAAGACCGCTTAAAAAAGATACCACTTTTATTTCATTATATAGACAGACATTCCAAAGAAGCTTATGGGACAGCAATCGGCTATCTCACGCAGGAGGGGCTGCTGGAACCGGTTCCTTATGCACTGGTGGACAGCGGCTGGATCGGTACGATCCAGCAGAGCATTGAACATCTGCTCCGTCAGAAACAGCCGGACAGAAAGCTCGAAGGATACTATTTTGGTCTGTATGAGATCCCGGAAGGGGAGGAAAGGGAAAACTATCACAGTTTTTACTTCACGCCGTGGGGCGAGATCAAAAGAAAAGTACATTTCAGTAACAGCCTGTTTGAAGCAGTATTTTCTGCACCGGAGGGCATGACATTATCCTACAGGACAGAGAGCGGGAAGGATAAAATCATCTATGTTCCGGTGACAGACAGCAGGGAGAACCTGAACCGGGAACGGATCAGCCGGTATATCTGCTGGCTGGAAGAGTTTCTGCAGGAGAAAAAGCAATCATTGCCGCAGGCAGACAGCGGGTATGTGGAGGAACTTCTATCACTCTTTATGGGAAACCCGACACAGTTTGAGGCAGAGGCATACGGAAGCCTGCTTTTCTCGGATGATGTGAGAGAGGATGACAATCAGAAAGTGTCCGCAGATTTTTCAGAGCAGGAGATCAAAAACCATCATTTGCTCAACCGTCTGCTCATCATGACAGGCATTCGGAAAAAGGTACTCCATGAGAGTGCGTGGATCGAGGGCAGCATCGCATCGTGCAAAACACTTGATGAAAAAGGCAGGGCGAGAAACCGTTTGCATGCCGTTTTTTATAAATATATCATTTATATGCGCAAATGGATAAAACAAAATATGATTCATGGCAAGTAAATTACAACCTGAATCAGATTATCAAATTGCAGAAGAAATTTACCACAAAGTATAGATAAAAAAAGACAGGAAATTACCATTGTGAGAAAGAATAAGGAAGAACTGAAACAATATTACTTTGTCATCAAGCAGCTTGTGGACAGAGAGATCAAAAGAAAATATGCGAGGTCTTTTCTCGGAGTCATCTGGAGTGTGTTAAATCCGTTGATGACCATGGCAGTTATGTCCATGATTTTCAGCACGATTTTTAAACGTACGATTGAAAACTATCCAATCTACTATCTGACCGGAACGATTTTCTGGCAGCTCTTTTCCGGTGCAACGAACTCTGCAATGACGGCGCTCGTCGATAACCGGACGCTGCTGTTGAAAGTAAAATTGCCAAAACAAACATTTGTTCTAGCAAGGATCTATACCGCGTTGACAAACTTTGGCTACACCTGTATTGCCTATGTGCTCATGCTCGTGGTGTTTCAGATCAAAATCAGTCCGACGCTGTTACTGTTTCCAATCGATGTATTTTTCTGCCTGCTGTTCTCCATGGGAATCGGGTATGTGCTCTCGATTTTATACGTGTTTTTTGCGGATATCAAATACCTGTATTCGATTGTCCTGACACTCTGGATGTACATGTCAGCGATCTTTTATCCGTATGAGAGTACAACGCTGATGATGCAGAAAGTCATCGGAAACAATCCGGTGTTTGTCTACATTGCATTTGCGAGGGACTGCGTCATGTATCAGAAATGGCCGGAGACGGATCTATGGATCAAAATGATCTTGTGGGGCATTGTAAGTTTTCTGATCGGTTACTACGTGTTCTCGAAAAAAGAAAATAATGTGATGCAGAAAATATAATGGTTATATACAGAAAAAAAAATCCGTGAAGGAACAGTACAAGGAAAAAGCAGAGATTGGAGTGAAGATACAAAAGTGAGATTAAGAATCTGGGAAAAATGGAAAAGGATAATACTCCTGGGCACATTCTTTGTGTTGGCAATAGGAATACCGTGGGAAATCCGTGCGGAAAATGCAACTGTCACGTTCGGATCGAATTACTATACGGCAACCGACAATGAGACATTTCCAATCGGCGTATACCTGAATGGGGATTCGAGGATCGGAACCTATGAGGTTAAAATATCCTACGATAACAGGCGTCTGGAGTACACCGGGGGTGGTGATTCCGAGGAAAACGGAGTTATCACGTTAAGTGGAACCGGAGTCAATGCGCAGGTCAAATACATGTTAAAGTTCCAGACACGAAGCGGTGGAACGGCAGATATAAAAATAGAGAGTGCAGTGATCCACACAGCAGGAGAGAATGAAGAAGAGTTTGATGTGGCAACTCTGGCATCCACCTATGTCACGATTTCCGGTGAAGATACGGTTGGGGACGCTCCGCAGGAGGAAAGTCAGGAGACGGAAACTGAAGAAGAGAATCCGGTTTCGGATATTCCGACAGTGATGGAAGTGTCAGTGGAAGAGCAAACCTACTATCTGGTGGATCTCTCCCAGTACACGCCGGAGAACATTGATTTCCAGTATGATACCGGAACCATCACCTATCAGGGAACAGAAGTAGCTGCATATCTGTCAGCAAATGGAGATATCAGTTTTGTGTATCTGGCGGACAGTCAAAAAAACCTTTACCTGTACGCTTACAGCAGTGAAAAAGATAAACTGTATCCCTGCAATTCCATCACAGTCAACGGAGAAAAATATTACTTCATGTCTCCGTATGTGTGCAGTGAGTGGCCACAGGAACTGACACTTGACATCATCCAGAGCGAATCCATCGTCTATGCGATAGATATGGAAGGTCAGACCGGATTTTATAAGATCACGACCGGAAATAAGCTGGAAACCTGGAATCCGAATGAAGGGCAGGAGAACTTTCAGAATCAGATGAAAATATTGATCATCATTCTGGCTGTGACATTAGTGATCATGTTTCTTGCAATTCTTCTGGTTATCCATATGGATAAAAATAAACAGAGGCAGGATGGTACATCTGTATCCGGGAAAACAAACAATCGGATTAAATCCAGAAAAAACAAATTAAAACAAGGGGAATCCGAAACTTCCTCTGACACAAATGCGGCAGATGATTTTGAGATAGAAGATCTGGCATTGGATATCTCTGAGGAGGAGATCCGCGCATGGCGGGCGGAACTGGAACAGTCTGCCGGAGATGATAATTCATCCGATAAAAAGAATTCTGATGGACAAAATGCTGCTGAAAAGTATTCCAATACGGCTGTGCCGGAGGAACAAGCAGGAGAAGCGCCTGTCATTGCTGTGAAGGATGTCACGATGCAGTTCCGGATTGCGATGAACAATGTCTCCGGTATCAAAGAGTATGTGATTCAGCTTTTGAAAAAACAGATCAGTTACCGGGAACTGCTTGCGTTAGATCATGTGTCGTTCAATGTATATAAGGGCGAAGTGGTAGGAATCATCGGAACGAATGGCTCCGGTAAAAGTACACTTCTTAAAATTGTGTCCGGAGCTTTAAAACCGAGCAGCGGCGAAGTGCAGTGCGACCGCCGGAAAGTGCAGCTGCTGACGCTTGGAACCGGTTTTGATGTGGAACTGACCGCCAAGGAAAATGTGTACTTAAATGGTGCTATCATCGGTTATTCCAAAGAATTTATCGATTCCAAATATGACGAGATCGTCAAGTTCGCAGAACTTGAAGGCTTCATGGAAGAAAAAGTGAAAAACTTTTCCTCCGGTATGGTCAGCCGTCTCGGCTTTGCAATCGCAACAATCGGCGAAACCGCAGAGATCCTTATTTTAGATGAGGTGCTTTCGGTCGGGGATGAATTTTTCCGAAAGAAGAGTTTGAAGCGCGTGAAAGAGATGATCCACGGAGGAAGTACGGTGCTTTTGGTGTCACATAGTATGGAAACTATTAAGGAAAACTGCACAAAGGTTGTATGGATAGAAAAAGGTAAGTTAAGGATGATTGGAAAACCGGATGTGGTTTGTGAAAATTATGGGAAATTAAATGAAAAATAAATAGTTAGATAGAAGTATAGCGGGGAAAAAGATGGAAAAAGTAAAAGAAAAAATTTATAAATATTTAGTTGATTCAGATATTAGAATTAAGAGCCATTATGAGGGATATATAATATCAAATCCAGAATATCATAAAGAACATAGATTAGAATCATATAAATTTCTATTTGCACTGAGAAACTATTACAAAAAAAATGGAAAAGGAAAGTTTCCGGTTGTACCATGCTCTTATTGCCAAAGATTTCCAGATGAAATGATGCATATTAATCAAAATAGCTATGAATTAATCAAGAATTCTGCATATTTTGATGAAAAATGGTATTACGAAAATTATCCGGACGTAAAAGAAAGCGGTATGGACGCCGTAACACATTATTTAAATGTTGGCTGGAAAGAATTCCGTAAGCCAGGACCATCTTTTAGTACACTGTTATATTTAAATAGATATAGCGATGTCAATAATATGCATATTAATCCATTATTACATTATGAATTATATGGGAAAATTGATAAAAGAATTTCATCTTATCA
>ULSF01052237.1_pt1 | contig 21160 bp, 16 predicted proteins | sample 1956121 | NCBI WGS metagenome assembly ULSF01 (sample SAMEA4835701, study PRJEB28245) | human gut metagenome | biome: gut microbiome; material: fecal sample | place: Denmark | collected 2008
ATTAACCAAGAAATCTCTCTTATAAATTCAAAAAGGGGACTGGCCACCGCCAGTCCCCAAGACGAGAGAGAATAAGTTGTTGACTTTGTCAACAACGAGGCAAATCACTTTGCCTTATATCTTTAATATTATTCCTAGACAATATCATTAGAAACATCATCTAGGAATAATTCATGTATAGCAAAAGTATATTACTTGTTATCCTCAGCCCAACCAGTAGACTTAAAGCCTGTTACTCTGTAATGATATCCAGGCTGGTCAGAACGGGAATAGGTGAAACTGATTTCATCTGTCACAGTACCAGATACAGTAGTATAAGTATTGTGACCACACTTACCGCTAACAGTTACCTTGTCGGTAGCTGTAGCAGAGTTACCAACGAAATCATCCACATTCTCACCACCAAAAGTATAAGCACTCATATCAATAGATACCTTAGCATTGATGGCGTAAGCTGCCTTAGAGGCAGTTGAGCCTACACGAATCCATGCCTTATCCTTATCATAATCGGTAGTATTGCTGAGATAGGCATAGAGAACACCCGAAGTGGTTCCTGTACCATCAGTCTTAAAGATGAATTCAGCATCTGTTGGATTAGAAGCCCAATACTCTGCATCTGTCTTAGAAGCATCATAACCTCTCTCCACATTGATTCTATACTCACCACCAACAGGAGCAATAGGAGTATAATCGATATCGAAATCGTCTCCCTCAGAGCATGCAGTAAACAATGCTACGAAAACAAAGCTCAAAAAATATAATATTTTCTTCATGACTTTTCGTTTATTACATTAATAATCATTACTTCTCCCACCAAAGTTTCTTGGTCAGCGAGTTTCCATTCTCTTCTACATACTTGGCTGCAGCAGAGTTATACAATGTAGTAGCTGTAGGATAAAGCAATCGCATAGGATACTCACCGGCATTCATATTGCTAGCACCTGGATCAACCAAATTGCCTAACACATAACCATCAGACAATTCACGCTGCAAAGCAGTTGTTGATTTACGAACAGTAATATTAGCCTGCACCTCAGGAATACCCAAACGGTTACGGGTTATCCAGCCATCATAAGCATTCGCTCCAGCATAAGTTACCCAATACTGCATGGCGATACTATGAAGCATATCAGCCTTATCGAACTTGTAAGCACCATCAACGAATGCTGTACCATCAAATCCCCAACGGCTGAAGCCGGCAAGAACACCCTTATTATAATATTCCTCAGCCTTTTCAGCATCACCCAAACGAGCATAAGCCTCAGCAATCATCAATTCGCATTCAGCCTCGTTCATCAGATAGACAGCATCATCATAAGCCTGTTTCATACGAGAAGACTTAGAGATTGCAATACCACCCTCTGTAGTTTCATCAGTAGTTGGCTTATCTCCGCAAGGAAGGCCCTCGTAGCATTCATCCATGTGAGCAACCAGTTCCTCATCAGAAGAATAGCCGAGAGTTTTTTTGGCATTAGCAGTCACCTCATACAACTTGATGATACGAGGATCCTTCTTATCCAAAAGATACTCCAAGAAAGTATGACAAGCACGAATATTCTCAGTAGTATTCAACTGACGGATATTAAATTCATAAAGAGGATTACCCTTATTAGCGCCATCTTCCCAATTTACCCAAGCACAATCCTGCTCCAAAAGACCACCTGCACTAAGTAAAGCCTGAATATCAGATTTATGAGCGTCGAAGTCTTTGAGATACATCTTCAACTTCAAACTCTTTGCAAAGCCTGCCCAGCTATCCATACTGCCTCCCAAGAAACAGTCAGCAGTTCCTAAAGGTGAAGCTTTTTCTGCAGCTTTAGCATCATCGAGTTTGGCAATGGCAGCATCCAGCATCTCCAGAATACCCGGATATACTACGGTTTTGCTATCATCAAATGCAGCATGTGGATTGTTTTCGACATCAAGGGCACCTGTAAACGGAATATCACCATAAGTATCAGTCAATACCAAGAAATTATAGGCCTGAAGAATCTTGGCAACCATCCAATAGTTCCAAGCCTTACTTTCTTCAGCAGAAGCCAAAGCCAGCTTTAAATCTTCCAAACTGTTGGCATATGTATTCTGCCAAACCGTAGTAACAGGAGGAATAGAACCTGATGTTGTTACAGCATAATTAGACAATGTATTATACTGGTTTGTACTATTACCCTGTGTTACATACTGGCACCAAAAGTCACCAGTAATTTGCTGATAAAGACCACTGACAGCTACGATAGAACCTTCGGCAGCCGGAAGCAACTGCTTGTAGGAAGCTGTAGAAGGATAGTTTGGGTTGTAGTTGATATCCAAATAACCGGAATCGCTACAAGAAGTAACAGTACCCATTGTCAAGAGGGCTCCCAGCAATGCTGCGCTTAAAAATTTATATCTTTTCATATAAGAAATCTCCTTTAATTAAAATACAACCTTCAAGTTAATACCATAGTTGCGAGTTGACACAGAACCCATAGTCTCACCAAACTCAGAGCTGATATCATTACCAAAGTTAGAAGACTCTGGGTCGATATAATTCTGATGCTTTGGAGTGATGAGCAACAAGTTGTGGCCAACGAGACTCAAAGACAACTTCTGCATCTTCAATGCGCTTGTGATTGTCTTAGGGAAATCGTATGTCAAAGCCAACTCACGGAGTTTGAAGTAAGAACGGCTTACAACGAAATCACGACGCACCTCCGGGTTGTAGCTATAGTTACCCTGAACATAATTCATATAGTTGGAAGCAACTGGAATATTATTCTCGACATACTCTCCACCAACAATCTTTACAGAATGAGGATAAACAAAAGCATCACGCTCATTGAATACGGTCTCTGTAGAGTTACCATTGAAGTGAGTAATATAAGATGTCTCAGAATACATCAATCCACCCTTATGCCAGTCGCCCGTTGCAGCAAGACTCAAGTTCTTCCACTTCAGATGTGTGGTGAAGCCCATTACGAAATCTGGCTGAGAAGAACCGAGATAATCATAATCTGTAGTACTAGACTGCAAGAAACCATTACCATTTACGATTCTATAACCATAATATGGACTGTTTTTATCTGTTACCTTCTGTGTTGCTGGCAACTTGAAGATACCGATAGGCTCACCAACCTTCAATACGTAAGATACACCACGCATAGAAGAATACAAACCAGTACTTGTAGTACCTACAGGAATGGTATATTCATCAAGACCATCCCAAAGTTCCTTCACCTTACTCCAGTTCTTAGCGAATGTAGCACCTACACTCCACTCCCAATCCTTAGTACGGATAGGAGTAAAATTAACCATCGCCTCAATACCCTTGTTCTGAAGTTTACCTACATTACGGGTGTTAGAAGTATAACCAGTCTCAGGAGCCAAAGTAGCTGAGATAATCTGATTCTTGGTTGTACGATCATAGTAAGCCACATCGAAGCTCAAACGGTTACCAAAGAATGTACCGCTCAAACCAAGCTCATACTCAGTTGTAATCTCAGGCTTCAATGACTTATTTGGCAAACGGTTATACTCTGTCAAACCAGAAACACCGGAAATTGGCAAATATGTATAATAATACTGGAATGGACGATAATATGAATTAGTCATATATACATCAGCATCATTACCTGTCTGACCTATAGCTGCACGAACCTTCAACAAGTCGATTTGCTTGACATTCTTCAAAGCAGGAATAGCCTGATTCAGAAGCACAGACACATTGGCACCGCCATAGAAGAAGCTGTTATCACCCATAGGAAGAGTAGAAGACCAGTCGTTACGGGCAGAAAGGTTCAGGAAAGCCCAATCCTTATAACCCAATTCAACCTGTCCCAAGAGACCCAATAATCTTCTATTCCATGAGTCAGTATCAGTAATCGAATAGGAAGATGTATTACTCAAGGAATTCCAACCTGGAATATCCAACTGCTCATTATAACCACCTACATTATCATAGTTTCTCTGGTTCAAGTTCCAACCTAAGGTTGCACCTACCGAGAAATCACCGAAAGTATGATTACCGGTCAATAAGAGGCTGGCATCAATCTGTCCACGCTGAGAACGATACTTAGAATAGTAACCCTGGTTACCTACAGTTGTACCATTACCAGTTGCCTGATAAGAACCTTCGGTATAAATAATACGTGGTTCGATGCGCTCGGTCTTATAATTGGTATAATCACCACCGAAACGGCCAATTACCTTGATATCCTTGGTAATATCGTATGACAACTCCAGCTTACCATAAATACGGTCGTCCTGATAAGTAGAATAGAAGTTATCTACCATATAATATGGGTTGGTAGCATACAATGTATAGTAGTTATCTACATTGTTACGCTCAAGGTTGTAATCCTTCATATCGGTGAAACGAACATCAGAAGCACCCTGAAGCAACTCCATATACATATCACGAGAACGGCGCATATCCTTGCGAACATAGTTCAGGGACATGTCCAGATGGAATCTGTCGATATTGGCGTAACCACGGAGTGAGAAGGTATTACGATGATATGTATCACCATCATTAGGAGTAATACCATTAGAACTTACATTACCGTAAGATGCAACAATACCTACTTTCTCATCACCATAGCGGAGAGATACGTTGTTGTTCCATTCCTTACCTACCTGATAGAAGTCACGGATATTGTTCTTAACATAAGAAAAAGGCTTGGTTAAAGTCTCGCCGTTAGAAAGACCGGTGGAACCATACCAGTGCTCACGACCATCGAGGCGAGGTCCCCAAGAACCATTCTCCTCATTAGACCAGGAACCCCAACCTTGACCAAAGAGATTCTGAGTCATTGGCACACGGAGCACATCAGTAAATGTCAAAGAACCATCGTAAGTGATAGAAGCCTTCTTGTTACCCTGTGGCTTCTTTGTAGTAATCATGATAACACCATTGGCTGCACGGGAACCATAAAGAGCAGTAGCAGAAGCACCCTTCAATACAGTTACCGATTCAATATCCTCTGGGTTAATGTCGCCTGCACCACTACCAAAGTCAACAGAGTTATCACCCAAACGGTCATTGTTGATAGGCACACCATCAACAATATACAATGGGTTGTTGCTGGAAACAGAAGAAATACCACGAATTACGACTTTCTGAGAGGTACCTGTAACACCACCACCAGAAATCTGCACACCAGCCATCTTACCCTGAAGACCACTCATCAGGGAACCAGACTTAGCAACAGTCAACTCAGAAGCGTTGGCTGTACTGGCAGCATAACCCAAAGTTTTCTCTGAACGTTTCATACCCAAGGCAGTAACAACTACCTCGTCAAGATTTCTTGCATCAGAAGCCAAAATAATCTTCATCTTAGCAGATGCTTTCATTGTTTTAGTCTGCATGCCGAGGTAACTGATTTCCAAGACAGCATCCTTGCTGGCATTAGGAAGAGTAAAATTACCATCGACATCAGTCGCTGTTCCAGTCTTAGTTCCTACAATTCTTACAGATGCGCCAATCACCGGCTCACCATCTTCCTGAGAAACAACCTTACCTGTAACAGTAGTTTGAGCGAGAGCCATTCCTGTTGAAAGAACGAGCCCCCCCATGAGCATGGTCAATCTTTTTACCATAATTCTCTCTCTTAAAAATTAAACAACTTACAAATATCGGGTGCAAAGATACATACTTTTTGCTAATTAAACAAATTTTTAGTAAACAATTTGATACAAAATATCAACTTTATAGAGCTTTATGTATATTTTTCATGCATTCTATTACTTTTCGCAAGCATTTTTGGTATTTATTCTCACAAAACGCAAGTAACAAGAAGAAACTAGATACAAAAGAGAGGTTTAAAAACAGAAAGGCAAACACGCCATTTATTACAATAAATAACATGTTTGCCTTTACTATTTTATTAAAATGAAACTCGTCTATCAAAAAGGCTTCATCAGGATTACACCTTATTATATATAGGGAGTTATGAAAAAAAAGTCAATAACGCCGGGAACTTAAATCACGCCAAAATGGAGGAGCGCATTCTTAACACCATCTTCATCCACATGAGTCGTAATGTAATCGGCTACCTGCTTGAGATTATCTCCTGCATTGCCCATTGCAACACCGGTGCCTGCCTCCCGGACGATGGAAATATCATTGCCGCCATCGCCGAAAGCCATGGTTTCATCTATGTTCAAACCCAGATAATCAGCCATTGCATGCAAGCCCTTGCCCTTATCCGCATCAGCTGCCGTAATATCCGTAAAGGCAGGATGCCATCTGCCCGAGGTGCAGTTGCGAAGCGTAGGCATCAGGAGCGCCTCCTGCTCTACCGAACAGAAAGGGGTTACCTGCAGAACCTGCTCATCTCCCAGTTCATTCACATCGGTCAGGAAGATTTCACAATCCACTCCCAGTCCCTTGGCAAAGATTTCATAAACCTCGTCAGTATAATGATGGATAGCGAGATGATGCTCTCCTACGACGATTGCCGGATAATCATCACGGTCGGCAGCCTCGATAATCTTCTTTACATCTTCAGGAAGGATGGCGTGCTGGCTCACCACCTTATCGCCTACAAAACAGCGGGCTCCATTGGTGGTGATGTAACCGTCGATGAGATGTTCTATCTGACCGAGGTTGTTGATGATGAGTTGCGGACGACCGGTAGAAATATACACCTCTACCCCATTCTTCTTAGCCTGCTCCAAGGCATCTACCGTGCTCTGCGGAATCTTGTGAGTTTTGAAACTCACCAGGGTGCCGTCAATATCAAAAAACAATGCTTTTATCTTCTTATCCATACCAATATCTTCTATACCTTATTATATATACAATGCAAAATCGGCTCTGTAAGTACAGAAAAACCGATGCAAAATTACGAAAAAACAGATAAATGACAAAAAATATAAAGATTTATTAGATTTTACTTGCATCGAAAAGAGAAAAAACGTATATTTGCCACATCTTTATGCCCGAGGAAACTCCGAGACAACGCATAGAGCAACTAGTAAATAAGAACGGTTATGAGTAAGAAGCCCTATCGGTTACTGGCATCCCTGTTGCTGATGCTCGTAGCGACGCTTACTTCATGCGAGAAGTTTTCGATTGACGAAACAACCGGAAAATCACATGAGGCAAACGCCAATGTAACTATCCATGTGCAGAAAATAGAAGGCATAAGTCTGCTGACAACCAAAGCTGCCGACAAGCAGATGGCGCTGGGCGATGTGTGCTCCAGACTGACACTTGCCATCTTTGACGGAGAGGAGAAACTGGAGACGGTGAACCAGCTTTCAACAGACAATGGCTTCGGAACAGCCTATGTAAGTCTGGACGAAGGAGAATACCGACTGGTGGTGATTGCCCATAACGGAAAGGGAAACTGCTCTGTCAGCGCACCCGAGAAGGTGAAGTTTGCAAGCAACAAACTTACCGACACCTTCTATTATTACGGCAGGTTGAGCGTAAACGAAGAGGGCGCCACCACAAACATCAACCTGAGGCGAGCAGTTGGCGCCTTCAAGTTACATATTAACGACGAAACCATTCCCGAAGAAATCAGAAGCATCAAGTTCTATTATACCGGCGGCAGCAGCACCCTGGATGCAACCACCGGATTCGGCTGCGTGAACAGCCGTCAGACCGAGAATTTCAGTATGAAAGATGGCGGCAGAGACTTTACCGTCTACACCTTCCCACATGAAGAAGAGAAGAACATCAAGATGAGTATCAGCTTTCTGGATGCCGATGCAAAGGTGGTAAAGAGTTTTGAAAAAGCCGATTTGAAAATCCATCAGAACCAAACAACCTATACCGAGATTTCCATTGCTGACGGATTCGGTGGCGGAGACGACAGTACGGGTGGTGGAATAAGCATTACCGTAGACCCTACCTGGGGGGAGACAGAACGGGTGAATTTCTAAGAAACAGACGATTAAGGGATTACGGAAAACCAGAAGGTATGTTCTATTTTTCCACAATGCAATATAATTTTTGATTCTTAAAGATTTGATAAACAAAATTTCTTTGTCATTTAAGAATAATTCCATAATTTTGCATCCAATATTATATAATATTATAAACAAAGGATGAAAAAATATATAACTCTTATCATGCTGATGGGAGCATTGATTCCTGCTGGGGCTCAGGCACAAACGCTGAGCCTTGACAGTTGCCGTGCCATGGCGCTGCGCAACAACAAGCAGCTCAATGCCTCGAAGCTCAAGAAAGACGTGGCGTACAACATGAAGAAATCGGCACGTACCAAATATCTTCCTAAAGTAGATGCTTTAGGCGGTTACGAATGGTTCAGCAGGGAGATTTCGCTGCTGAACGACGGTCAGAAATCAACATTCAGCAATATCGGCTCTACCGTTACCGGAGGAATATCGGGAGGAGCCAGCAATCTGATGAGCCAACTTGTAAGTCAGGGAATGATTACCCCGGAGATAGCGCAGCAGATAGGCGGACTGCTGAATGAGAAACTGGGACCCCTGCAGCAGCAAGGCAATGCGCTGGGAGAGAAACTAGTAGATGCTTTCCGCACCGACACCCGCAATATCTGGGCTGGAAGCGTGATGGTTCGCCAACCTATCTATATGGGTGGAGCCATCATTGCAGCCAACAAGATTGCCGACATCGGAGAGCAGATTGCAGAGAATGATCTCGACCAGCAGACCCAGAGCACGCTCTACAGCATAGACCAGGCTTACTGGCTCGCCGTTTCGCTGAAGCAGAAGCAGAAACTCGCCATCAGTTACCGCGACCTCGTAAAGAAACTGAACGAGGATGTTCATAAGATGATTCAGCAGGGAGTAGCCACCAAGGCAGACGGACTGAAGGTAGACGTGAAAGTGAACGAGGCTGAGATGCAGATTACCCAAGCAGAAGACGGACTCGCTCTGTCGAAGATGCTGCTCTGCCAGCTCTGCGGCATTCCGATGAACCAGGAAATCACACTTGCCGATGAAGATAAGGAAACCCTGGCTTTATCAGGAACTCCTGTTGACACCGAGCAGCAGAAAGTGGCAGCACAGGATTCGGCGCTGAACACCCGGCCGGAACTCCGCATGCTGCAGAATGCGCTCGCCATCTCTAAAGAAGCTACCAAAATGGTTCGCGCCATCAATCTGCCTCACGTCATGCTGACAGGCGGCTACATGATTTCGAACCCGAACGTATTCAATGGTTTCCAGAAGAAGTTTACCGGAGTCTGGAACGTAGGCGTGATGGTTCATGTTCCGGTATGGAACTGGTTCGACGGCGCCTACAAGGTGAGAGCCGCCAAGGCTGCCAGCAATATCGCCCAGATGAACCTGGATGATACGAGAGAGAAGATTCATCTGCAGATTACTCAAAGCCAGTTTAAGGTAAAGGAAGCCCAGAAGAAGCTCAACATGGCAATGAAGAACATCGCCAGTGCAGATGAGAACCTGAGATGCGCCAACCTCGGTTTCAAGGAAGGCGTGATGGAGGTTACCGACGTGATGGCTGCACAGACTGCCTGGCAGAAAGCACAGAGCCAGAAGATTGATGCAGAAATCGACGTGAAGCTGACTCAGGTTGGGCTGAACAAGGCGCTCGGTATCCTGCAGTAATAATAATAACAAATTCAGATTAAGCAAAATGTCTAAGAAATCACAGCATAACAACATATTGCTCGCTGTAATCGGTTTTACAGCAGTAGTCATTCTCGTAGGCGTCATCGGTTTCTTCACCCTGGAACAGAAGGATGACACCATTCAGGGCGAGGTAGAAGTATCAGAATACAGAGTGTCCTGCAAACTGCCGGGACGCGTAGTAGAACTCCGCGTTCAAGAAGGCGATTACGTTCATGTGGGCGATACGCTCGCCATCCTCGAAGTGCCGGAAATGAAATCGCAGGAACAGATGCTCCAGGCTACCAACGCTGCAGCCGAGGCGATGAAGGACCTGACGGATGCAGGTGCACGCAAGGAGCAGATTCAGGGCGCTTACCAGTTGGTTCAGCAGGCTGAAGCTGCCGCAACCATCGCCAAGAAGACCTACAACCGCATGCAGAACCTCTTCAACGAGGGCGTAATCAGCGGTCAGAAGCGCGATGAGGCTTACGCAGCCTATAAGGCTACAGAGGCTCAGGTGGCTGCTGCCAGAAGTCAGTACGATATGGCGAAGAATGGCGCCCGCGAACAGGAGAAGCGCATGGCTGCCAACAACACCCAGGCTTCGAAGAGCGCTGTGGATGTAGTGAAGAATCTTCTGAAAGAGACCGTTCAGATTGCCCAGTGCGAGGGCGAGGTTAGCAATGTCTATCCTAAGGTAGGCGAGCTGGTAGGCCTCGGCTCTCCTATCATGAGCATCTCTATCATGAGCGATATGTGGGGAACCTTCAATGTTCGCGAAGACCATCTCAAGGGGCTGAACAAGGGCGATGAGTTCACCGCTTACGTTCCTGCCTTCAACAAGGACATCAAGATGAAGGTTTACTACCTGAAAGACCAGGGCTCTTACGCTACCTGGAAGGCAACCAAGGATAATGGCGACTACGACCGCAAGACATTCGAGGTGAAGGCCCGTCCTATCACAAAGATTGAGGGATTGCGCCCGGGAATGTCACTCATCATTAAATAACATCTATGTTTAAGAAATTATATCATATAGCCCTCAGAGAATGCGGCATCATGTGGAAGAACCCCATTTATCTCTTCTGCATGGTCATCTTCCCCATCGTGGTGGTAATTTTCTTCACCACGCTGATGAAGGGAGGAGTGCCTACCGACATGCCTGTGGGCATAGTAGATCAGGACAACTCCGCCACATCGCGCCAGCTGGTACATAAGCTCGATGCCTTCCAGACCACCAAGGTAGTGGCTCATTACGAGAACATGGCAGAGGCAAGACATGCTATCCAGAAGAACGAAATCTACGCCTTCCTGCTGATTCCTGACGGAACAGAGGCAGGCCTGATGGCCCAGAAGCAGCCTAAGATTTCATTCTATTACAGCAGCGTATCGCTGGCAGCCGGCTCCCTGCTCTTCCGCGATCTGAAAACCATCTCTACCCTGGGAGGTGCGGCGGCAGGAATGGCGAAACTTTCGGCGCTGGGAAAGACGAACGATGAAATCATGACCTTCCTACAGCCTATCGCCGTAGATCTGCACATGATAGGCAACCCATACGCCAACTACAACTATTATCTTTCGAGCGTAATGGTGCCGGGACTCATCATGCTGTTCATCTTCCTGATTACACCTTATTCTATAGGTACGGAACTGAAGTTCAACCGGGCAAGAGACTGGATGCGGATGGCAGGCAACAATCCTTATCTCGCCATTGCGGGTAAGATGCTGCTACAGACACTCATCTTCCTGAGTATCTTCCTGCTATTCGAATTCTACATCTATTATGTATTGCAGTTTCCACATCCGGGCGGCGCGCTTCCTATCATCCTGTTAGGCATTCTGAGCGTACTCTCCTGCCAGTGTTTCAGCATCTTTGCCTTCGGACTGATGCCTTCATTGCGCATGTCGATGAGTATCTGTTCGTTGTGGGGCGTGGTGAGTTTCTCCATCTGCGGAGCCACCTATCCGCTCTTCTCGATGGATTCTCCGATCCAGTCTATCGGCCAGCTTTTCCCGATGCGCCACTATTACATGATTTACCAGATGAACATCTTCAATGGTTTCCCTATGAGCGATGCTGTGCTCCACTGGGGCGCAATGGTGCTGTTCTGCGCCCTGCCGATGCTCACTGTCTGGAACATCAAGAAGGCAATGCTGGTATATAAATACTTACCGTAATGAAGAAAAGTAGTTTATTATATAAGATTATCAATGGCATCTGGGACATGTGCTACATCTGGAAGACGGAAATGCGCAATGTTTTCCGCGATGAGGGTGTGCTCATTTTCTGCATTCTGGTGCCGCTGGGTTATCCGCTGCTCTACTCTTGGATCTACAACAACGAGGTGGTGAGAGAAGTGGATACGGCGATTGTGGACCTGAGCCACAGTCACAGTTCACGCGAGTTTATCCGCGATTATGATGCTTCAGCAGACGCCAAGGCTACCTATTACTGCAACAGTCTGGACGAGGCGAAGGAACTGGTGCGCAGGCAGGCAGTTCACGGAATCCTTTACTTCCCTGCCGACTTCGATACGAAGCTGAACCGGGGCGAACAGGCGCATGTGGGAGTTTACTGCGATATGAGTCTGATGCTGACCTATAAAGCGATTTATCAGACCTCGCAGGCCGTAGCCAGCCACATCAACTCGGGCATCCAGATAACACAGGCTGGAGGATTTACAGATAGAGACGATGAGATTACCACCGAGCCGCTCGCCTTTGATGAGGTTCCGATATTCAACACGACAGGAGGTTACGGAAATGCCATTCTGCCGGCTGTGCTGGTTCTTATCCTGCAGCAGACGATGCTGCTGGGCATAGGAATGGCAGCGGGAACATCAAGAGAACTCAACAGAAACCGCGAACTCATACCGGTAAGCGAGCATTATGGCGGTATTTTCCGCATTGTTTTCGGCAAGGCATTGGTTTATTTCATGGTTTATGCCGTGATGGGAATGTATCTTACGCTGGTAGTTCCCAAGCTGTTCAGTTTTGTAAGTATGGTAACGTGGACCACCATTCTCGGTTTCCTCCTTCCTTACATTCTTTCGTGCGTTTTCTTCGGTCTGATGCTGTCGTGTCTGGTAAGATATCGTGAAAATGTGATGCTTCTGGTGGTATTTACCTCCGTTCCGTTGCTTTTTATGACGGGAGTTTCATGGCCATTGAGCAATATTCCGGGCTTTTGGCAAGGATTTTCGTGGGTTTTCCCATCCACTTTCGGCATCCGCGGGTTCCTCAGAATCAGCAGTATGGGTGCTTCGCTTTCAGATATTCTGCCGGAATTCAGAGCACTCTGGATACAAACGGGTGTCTATTTTCTGGCTACCTGCCTGGTTTTCAGGCAGCAACTGAGATCGGCAAGACTCAAGGCTGACCTTACTGCCGAAGTAGCAGAAGAAGAGGAGGAGGCGGAAGAAATCGTGGAGAATAGATAATGTACAATGCATAATTTCGGGGGTGACCATGCAAAAAACAGCTGTTAACTGTTAACCTTGTTAACTCCTCTGATAAAAAAAAAGCTAGGACTGCTTGAGGGCAATCCTAGCTTTTTATTTTATACCCTTATCAAATAGGATATTTACTACTTGTGTGTACTAACAATCTTGGTTGGAGCCTTCTCAGCATTTCTGCGGTTCACCACCGTTACTACGCTTTGGGCAAGGCTGAGGAATGCCTGACCGGTAATGGAATCAACCTTGGTAGCAGCAGGCGCACCATCATCACCACCCTCGCAGATGCTCTGAACGATAGGAATCTGGGCGAGCAGAGGCACATTCATTTCCTTGGCGAGGTTCTTGCAACCCTCCTTACCAAAGATATAATACTTGTTCTCAGGCAGCTCGGCAGGCGTAAAGTAAGCCATATTCTCGATTAGTCCGAGGATAGGCACATTCACCTTATCATTCTGATACATGTCAATACCCTTTCTCGCATCGGCAAGCGCCACCTGCTGAGGCGTACTTACGATAACTGCACCCGTAATGGAAAGCGTCTGGAGCAGCGTAAGATGAATATCGCTTGTGCCAGGAGGCGTATCGAGGATAAAGTAATCCAACTCACCCCAGTCAGCATCAGCAATCAGCTGCTTCAGGGCAGAACAAGCCATTCCGCCGCGCCACAGAGTAGCAGTAGTAGGACTTACGAAGAAACCGATACTCAGGAGCTTCACGCCATATTTCTCGACAGGTTCGATGAGGTCTCTGCCGTCCTTGTGAACAGAATAAGGACGCTCCTCCTCCACACCGAACATCTTAGGCATGGAAGGACCGAAGATATCAGTATCGAGCAAACCCACCTTGTAGCCCAACTTAGCCAAGGCGATAGCGAGATTGGCAGAAACGGTGCTCTTGCCTACTCCACCCTTACCAGAGCTTACAGCAATGACGTTCTTCACCTGTGGCAGCATCTTGCCCACCTCAGGACGAGGAGCCGACTTGAACTCAGTAACGATTTCCACCTCTACATCTTTCGAAATATGATAATGGATGGCAGCCTCGGCCGCCTTCACCGTACTCTTGAGGAAAGGATCCGTATCACGAGGAAAGAGAAGAACCACCTTCACCTTCATACCATTGATGCTAGGCGTATCTGCCAGCATCTCGCTCTCTATGAGGTTCTTCTTGGTGCCTGGATAAATCACCGTAGCAAGCGCCTCTTCAATCAATTTTGGATATAATGTCATCATTTCTTTTTATTTATTTGGTGCAAAAGTAACAATAAATAATGTAATAAGCAAATAAAAACTAAATAATTTCAGATATTAAACACTTTTATGTATCTTTGCAAAATGCAGAAATGTGTAGTTTCAGCAAAAGCGAATCTACAACCGAACAGACAAAAACATAAGAAAAATGAAATATAAAAAGATTATATTAGGCGTTGCCTTGGCTCTGGCCTGCTTCTCTAGCCTGAATGCCAACGCGCTGACCGAAACCAAAGTGAAGAAGACGGAAACTCAGGCCGCAGCACCCAACGTTTATTGGACCGACGGCTACGGCAGAGTATCTTATACCACCAACTCTATCATTTCGCCGGTAGTAAAAATTGCCCTCAAGGAGTTTACGGGCGATATGAAAGCCGTAACCGGATTCGATGCGAAAGAAAAATCAGGTGCTCCGATACAGATTTACCAGCTCGACCAGCTCACCAACAAGGAGTTTTCGGCAGTAGAAAAACTCGGTGCGCCGCTGCATCTTATTATCACCGCAAAGGATGCTTTCTACATCGGTACGAGGAAAGGGAAACTCATCGTTATCGGAAGCAACGCCCGCGGAACGGCTTACGCCATCATGAAACTCTCTGAGCTGGCTGGCGTTTCGCCTTTGGCGACATGGAACGACCTGAAGCCGGCGCAGCGCAAGAGCCTATATACACCCGTAGACCAGCAGTGGATTGAGGTTCCGAGAATAGAATTCAGAGGACTTGCCCTGAACAACAGCCAGTGGATGAAACCGCAGAACTACAGCCGCATCGCCCGTCTGATGCTGCGCCTGAGAGCCAATACGCTGTGGCAGGTAGACGGCAGGCACGAGGCTGCTTACAACAAGGCTGTGGTAGACAGTTTCGATATCTGCGTGGCGGAAAACTACAAGGTGACGGAGTTCGTGGGCAAGAAGCACAAGAAGAAACACCGCAAAACCATCGAGAATGTGAAGCTGGTATGCTCGGATGCACAGATGGAGATGAGCAATCTCTCGCCGGGCCTGCTGCTCGAAATGCTCAACAGCAAGGATTATCTGGAGAGCAAGAATGCCCAGCACGGCAAATCGCACCGCTCTGAGGCTCACTACAACGAAGACTGTGCCTGGATAGCCAACATTACCAATCCGAAGCAGTCAACCTTCCAACTAGCCATGATGATGAACCTGGCGTGGAATAAAAACGCCCTGAAAGCAGGTTGCAAGACGTATATCCAGAACACGCTCAACGCATTCTTTGGCGCCATTACGGGCAAGAAAATCATGCCTCTGATGGAAGAATATTACCGTCTTACCAGCATCCGCCATTCCGCTTATATGGCGATGCCTTACGGCGATACTGAGTTTCATTCAGGCGAATTCGGCAACGAACTGGAGCGTTTTCTCTACCGCTACGACCTGTTGAAGGCGAAGACTGAATCCATCGAACGCATGCTGCCTCAGAACCAGAAAGACGGTTTCTTCGAGGTTGTGAAATATCCGATATTCCTGGCTGCCTTAGTAGCCGAAAAGGAGCTGGAGGCACAGGAAGCAAGACACATCGCCCGTCCGGGACTGTTTAATAAAGACGATGAGGCGAAGGCTGCAGCGGCTGTGAGCATCGATGCTTACAGCAAACTGAAGCAGCTCAATGCCTACTACAGTCGCATCAGAAACGGCAAATGGAAGGATTTCATCCTTACCAACGGTGCAGAGATGCAGGCTCCGCAGATTCCGGGCACACTCCCGGCTGCCGATATCAAGCGGCTGAAACTTGATGCCTTCGACCGCAGCAACGATCTCAAGCCGCTCTCTGTAGTTACCGGCGACATCATTGCCAAGAATGCCTACGAATGGAGCAAGGCTACTGAATCGCCGCTTGCCCAGGCTGCCGTTAGAGGAGCCGAGAAGATTACCGTCCGTCCGCTGTTAGGTCACAGCGGCAAGGCTGTGAAATTGCCGAAGGGAGCCAGTCTGAGCTATGATTTCTACTGCGACAAGAGCGGTGATGCGCGTTTCACCATCGCCGTTATTCCTTGCTTCCTAAACGCTGTAAAGGATATGAGGGTGAGTGTGAGCATAGACCGTGGCGAACCGGTAATCTGCCAGTTGAAGGAGGTTTACAACTCAAAGAACTGGCAGTTTGACCTGTGGCGCGGACAGACGCTGAAGAGCTTCTACGTTACGCTGCCTGGCGGCAGTCACAACGTAACCATCAAGGCTTTAGACGATAATGTGATGATTGATCAGTGGGTTCTGGATTACGATGTAGACAGAGAATACTACGTGTTCCCAGTTGCAAAATAAGAGGCTTTTCTGCAGTTTTTCAGGCTTAAATGAAGACCGGGCTGTGGCATAAAAGATGCCGGGGCAGAGGCTTAAATGAGGGCTGCCATGAGGTTTTTACGTAGCTTTTCATGAGGCTTTTATAATGCTGAAATGTGTTAAGAATCCTAACTCATAGCTTCTTCCCCCGCATCTCTATGACTTATGCCCCGCAAAGCACAGAGACGGGGAAAAAAGAGCGAGGGGTTAACAGGTTAACAGTTAACACCCCCAAAATGCATGGTTCCCCCCACACACATATAAAAATAAGTATATATATATTATATTATAATAAGATACGCGCGAGGGGGAGTATCGAAAAACAGCTGTTAACTGTTAACTCTGTTAACCCCCAGGCATAAAAAGACATAAAAAAAGCACTCCTAGGAGCGTGAACTCCTCAAAGTGCCTTGATCATAATTATATTTCTAATATTGGTTTTTACGCAATAAAGAAGTCATTGATTACTCAATAACTACGGTTGTCCAACCATGCTTGTCCTCAATAGTACCATACTGGATTCCGCGAAGCGTATCATACAGGTGCTTAGAGACAGGACCTGGCTTCTCACCGAAGTTGTAGCGCTTGCCTGTATCCAAGTCATCAATGTAGCTGATAGGACTGATTACGGCAGCAGTACCGCAAGCACCAGCCTCCTCGAAAGTATCCAGCTCATCCTCAGGAATCTGACGGCGCTCCACCTTCATACCGAGATCCTCAGCCAACTGCATCAAGCTCTTGTTGGTGATAGAAGGGAGGATAGATGTACTCTTAGGAGTAACGTATGTATTGTTCTTGATTCCGAAGAAGTTGGCAGCGCCACACTCATCCATGTATTTCTTCTCCTTAGCGTCGAGATAGAACTCGCATGCATAACCCTTCTCGTGAGCGATATTGTTGGCTCTGAGAGAAGCAGCATAGTTGCCACCAACCTTATAGATACCTGTTCCGAGAGGAGCAGAGCGGTCGAAATCGCGGATGATGACGTATGGGTTGGTAGAGAATCCACCCTTGAAGTATGGACCTACTGGAGTTACGAAGATAAGGAAGCAATACTCCTTAGAAGGATGAACACCCACCTGAGCACTTGTACCGATGAGCAGCGGACGGATATAGAGCGTAGCACCACTCTCGTAGGTAGGAATCCACTCCTGGTTGAGGCGAACCACCTTCTTCACCATTTCCTCGAACATTTCTGTAGGCACCTCTGGCATCAGAATGCCGCGACATGTGCTCTGCAAGCGCTTAGCGTTCTCGTCCATACGGAACACGCGCACCTTACCGTCTGGGCAACGATAAGCCTTCAAGCCCTCGAATGCCTCCTGACCATAGTGCAGACAGGTTGCAGCCATGTGCAATTTCAAATACTCATCAGAGCAAACTTCTATTTCGCCCCATTTGCCGTCGCGATAGTAACAGCGAACATTGTAGTCAGTCTGGCGATAGCCAAATGACAAATTAGACCAATCTAAGTCTTTCATAACATCTATATTTTTAATGTTCTACTAATATTTTAAATGCAAAAATACAAAATAATCTATTAATCTGCAACTCTTTTATAATATTTTTAATGAAAACGTTATCTTTTTATTCATTTCTGCCATTTTGGGGCATCATTTTACCATTTTAGGGGGTTCTTTTATTGTAATTGAGAGATTGTATTTCTGAAAATGAAAAAGCTGCACCCATTCTTCGCGAACAGGATGCAGCTTACCAACTAACATTAACTTTAAATCAACTATTCTTTAAACCTATCATTTTATATTGCTATATAACCAATAGGGGAAGCGAGGTTAACGGGTGTATTCCTCAGGAATCTGAGGCATCGCTCCATTCTGGGTACAAACGTAGGCACTTACCTTTACGGCAAGTTCGTGAGCCTCCTGAATGCTCTTGCCCTTCAGAATGCTGGCACAGAATGTGCCGGTAAAGCTGTCGCCTGCACCTACTGTATCAGCCACCTCAACCTTTGGAGTCTCCTGGAATGACTTCACACCCGGAGCAAAGACATAGCTGCCGTTTACACCGCAGGTCAGCACGAGCATATCGAGATTATACTTGCCGAGAATCAGCCAGCACTTGTTCTCGATATCCAATCCTGGATAACCAAAGAGACGGCCGATGGTAATCAACTCCTCATCGTTGATTTTCAACACATTGCAGCGCTTCAAGCTCTCGGTAATCACCTCAGGAGTATAGAAGTTCTGACGAAGATTGATGTCAAAGATCTTCAGACAATCCTCTGGAGTATGATCGAGGAACGTATAAATGGTCTTACGGCTAACCTCACTGCGCTGTGCCAGAGAACCCCAGCATACAGCTCCAGCATTGACAGCAATCTCCCTAATATCACTGGTGAACGGGATATTATCCCAAGCTACACCCTGCTTGATATCGTAAGTAGGAACGCCCTCCTTGTCGAGCTGCACCTGAACTGTACCGGTAGGATAATCTACTTCAGGCATTACATACTTCAACTTCTTCTCATCGAGAATGCGAAGGGCTGTTTCGCCCAAGGCATCCTTACCCACAGCACTCACGGCTACAGAATGCAAACCATGCTGACCTGCGTGGTAAGCGAAGTTGGCAGGAGCACCGCCGAGTTGAGAACCACTAGGGAGAACGTCAAAGAGGATTTCGCCCAAACCTACACAATATTTTGTATTTAAATTCTTTGTTTCCATAATTACACCTTATTATATACGATATAAACGATTGCGGATGATTTATATTATAACTTGCGGATATAAGTGAAGAGATAAGCGACTCCCACAGCCATGACAGCCACAGCACCAGCCTGACCGATAGCATCACTGGCAAAGCCCATAATCAAAGGGAAGACGGTACCACCGAAGAGTCCCATGATCATCAGTCCACTCACCTCGTTCTTCTTATCAGGCATAGCTAGAAGTGCCTGAGAGAAAATCATGGAGAACACGTTAGAGTTGCCATATCCCACCAGGGCGATGGCGATATAAAGCATCATCTTGCTCTCGCCTACCCACATGCCTATCATACTCAGAGCCATCATCACAACGCTGATAACGAAGAAAGTGCGGGTCTTCATCATGCGGAGGAAAACAGTACCGGTGAAACATCCGATGGTACGGAAGATGAAGTAGAGCGATGTAGCGAAGGCAGCCTCGTTCAGCGTCCATCCCAGACGCTCCATCAGAATTTTAGGAGCTGTGGTATTGGTACCCACATCGATGCCTACATGGCACATGATACCGATGAAGGAAAGCAGCACGATAGGTTTTCCGAGCAACTTGAAGCACTCACCAAAACCGGAAGCCTTACCCTCGTTCTTCTCCTCCTCGATAGGTGTACCAGCCAGGAAGAAGGTAGCTGCGATTCCGATAACCATATAGATTGGGAAGAGAATTCTCCAGCCTAAACCAAAGGTAGGAATGCTTGCCATGGCGCCCCACATAGCGATGTATGGAGCCAGGAAGGAAGCTATCGCCTTGACAAACTGACCGAAGGTCAATGTGGATGCCAGGTTCTGACCTGATGTCACCACCGAAACCAGAGGGTTCAGGGATGTCTGCATCAAGGCATTACCGATGCCGAGCAATGAGAACGATACGAGCATCAGCTCAAAGTTTTCGCCAAAGATGGGCAAAAGGAGTGAGATAACGGTAACAAGCAAAGACAGGAGTACTGTCTTCTTTCTACCTATCTTATTCATCAGGATTCCCGTAGGAACCGAGAAGATGAGAAACCAGAAGAATACCAGCGATGGGAACAGATTGGCTGTTGCATCATTGAGGTTGAGATCTTCCTTTACGTAGTTGGAGGCTATACCTACCAAATCTACAAATCCCATGGCGAAGAAACAGAGCATCACCGGGATGATTGATAACTTTAATGATTTATTCATAATTGTTAGCGTTATTGTTTCTATTTTGTTGGTGCAAAGGTAGCGATAAACGATACAATATATCATAAAATATCGTTCATCAGCTACCATTTTTGTTGCATTGTTACATCAGTAACACTCTTAGAAACAATAGTGTTATAGATTCAGTTCTTAACAGATGAGGTTACTTGATGTCGTAAACCTGATACTTACCCTTTCCCTTTACAGTAACCTTGTTGTAAGGCTTGCTTGGGAACACGAGATTGGTCATAGACATCTTGCCGTCAGCATCCAGTGCCTCGATGCTGCTCTTGTCAATGAAGATGCGCAGCTGGCTGATCTTGCCATAGGTTGGAGCCTTGGTGACTGCAGCGAAGTCCTTGCTGAAATCTACCTTACCGCTCTTGGTTCTATCCATTGAGAAGGTTTCTGCCTTGGCATCGTAATTCATCACTACCTTCTCGCCCTTGTCGTTGCTCAAAGTGATAGTAGCATTTCCCTTCAGGTTCACTACCATCTCGCAAGACTCTGTGAGTTTCTTGCCAGCCTTCTTGCTTCTTGCTGCTGTCATCTCTGGAGATGGAACCACGCTGCAATAAGTTTCACCCTTATACTCGAAGAGACCTAAGTCGCGAGGAATAGAGTTACCTGAACGGTACTGCTGGGTAGGAACCTGGTTGGCATACTGCCAGTTGCTCATCCAGGCGATAGCAACGTGGCGACCTTCTGGTGCGTTATCAAA
>ULSF01078339.1_pt1 | contig 21009 bp, 29 predicted proteins | sample 1956121 | NCBI WGS metagenome assembly ULSF01 (sample SAMEA4835701, study PRJEB28245) | human gut metagenome | biome: gut microbiome; material: fecal sample | place: Denmark | collected 2008
TACCTCCATTTCCAGCCCTCCCCGCTTCCGTGTGGTGTCCCTATGTCTGGCCTGCGCTGTGCCGGTTCATCCGTGCCCCTTGCGTGGTCTTCCGGCGGGCGCCCTGCCCCCTGTCGACGTGGCACGATGGCAGACGCGAGGGGGGCGCTTGTGGGCGCCTAGGCGCTGGAAGGCGCAAGGCGGATGGGCGGGCAGGCCGCATTGTCGAAGAGCAAGGCAGGGGAGGCTTTCCGCTATGCGGTTCCTTCTTCCTGTTAAAGTAATGGTGTCACATATAAGGGGGTGTGTCAATAACGTTTTTTGTAAACAAGAAAGTTCAATGATTTCAGGTACTTAGGCGAGGGCCTGGGCGCGAGGTCGTCGGTGCGTTCGGCGAGGGTTGGGTGGGTTGGGTGGGTTGGGTGGGTTTGGACGGTGGTTTCGCTGACCTGTAGAGAAAACATATACTCTGTGCTGCGCTCACAACCTTCTCCACCTTCGTAACTCTCCTACTATGCATCACTATTCCAAATCACTTCCTCCCCCCACCCTATCTGGACAGGCCCCCACCCTCGAATATCTTCGCGTCTGCCGGGAAAAATTTTTGTTATTCCCTTGATGTATTGCTGCTGTTGTTGTATATACCTCTGAAACACCAGGAGGCATACATGGATAAGGAAGGATATGGTATCGAACGGGGGTGGCTGACCGAACACATATGTATGGACAGCACTCTGTCGCATATGGTCATCGACATCGAAACCCTCGGGCTTGGTCTCAGACCTGTCATCATAGCCATCGGTGCCGTGGCCCTCGACGAACGCTATGAAGTCATCGGCAGGTTCTATCGTGCCATTCGTGGTGACGACCAGCCGGGCCGGGCCATGGATCATGATACGGTACGGTGGTGGGCCCTGAAGACCAGTCCTGCTGCACGGGAAGCGGTGTTCCATGCTGATGCTTGTACCCTGCGGCGGGCAGTGGTGGATTTTGTGGGCTGGGTCATGCCGGACCCTGACCTGATGTCCTGCGCCGATGTGCAGTTCTGGGGAAAGGGACCGGAGTTCGACAATGTCATCTGGCGCGATGCGATCGCGTGCTATGATGATTCCGATCTCTTGTCGAAGGTGTGGACCTACCGGAACAACCAGTCGCTCAGGACCGTGGAGCTGATGGCGAAGGCCATGGGCATCACCGTCGAAGTTCCTGATACTGCCATCGCACACCATGCTCTGTGCGACGCTGAGTGGGAAGCCAAGTATCTGCGGCAGGCCATGCACAAGATTTTGGCCCTGGCCTCTAAGCCCCTTTTTGCCGTGGAGGCCGTGGACTATGACGTATAGCCTGGCGGGACAGACCATCACCGCTCCTGACGCGGGTGGGCATGGCCTGGATATGAGCAACGGGCAGGACTGGCTGGTGGAGGATTGCCTCATCGACCTGTCGGCCTGCCCGCTGGATAAGCTGGATGAGGCCGTGGGCGTGACCTGGGGCAGCAGTGCCGTTTTTCGACGCTGTGTCATCCGGGGCGCAGGTAAGCTGGTGCTGTGCGGCTCCGGGGATACGGATAGATTGAATGTCGAACGCGGCAAGACCGTCATTTTCGAGGACTGTATCCTCGAAGACTTCGGGCGGCGGGGACCGGAAGTGCAGTCTGGTATGCAGGTCATGTTGCGAGGCTGCCTGATACGGAACTGGGGCGATCCAGACCGTTTCGACGTGCGGTCGTTCGGGGCCTGGGCACATCACGGCGGCAGCATCGAGGCCGTGGACTGCGTCTTTGACCAGCCCCGTGCTTGGCGCGGATGGCATATCATGGTGAGGGACTGGCTGGCCCATCTGGGGCAGGCATGGAACGACGAAGGCCTGCGCGGTCTGTTGCGTCCGGCCAACTGGCTGCCCGGTGTCTGCCGGGGACTGGTGGCCACAGCGGGCGGACAGGTCCGGGCTGAGAACTGCCATGCCACATGCTGGTGGATACGGCTCGAAGGGCACCGTGGCCCGCATATGGGCCGCAGCCAGGCGCAGTCGCTCATGGCCAGGCTGGAGGGTATGCTATAGGCCTCCTACAAGGCGGTCATATGACAACGAAACACAAGATCCTGTTGACGCTGAGGCTTCTTCCGAGTAAGTTCAGCCAACAGCAAGACGATGTATCGTTTTGTGTCGTTTGTCGTTAGGTGACTGCACGCCTGATGTGTTTCTGGGGTACGCGACAGGACGCTCACCCTGGAACGCCAAACTTAAAGTCCCCGCCCCATACCGCCTGCGGTCGAGCTGATGGGGCGGGGCGCCAGATTTTACGGCTCGACACAGATGGAGATGTTCTCTCCGCCGCCGCTGCGATATCGATATTTGTACCCCAGGGGCATCTGTAGACGGACGACCCCGCCAAGAGAAAAGGCACACTGGATATGGCTTCCTGTTGACTAAGGCACGCCCCTGGGGTACAACTACATCACCTGAACGCTGTCCCGGGTGAAACAAGGGTGATACGCCCGGGATGGTGCAGGGACCGGATACATTCCTGTGAAGTCAGTCGTCGAACGTGGCGACTGTGGATCGAAACCTGGTGAGCCACACCTCTCACAAGACCCTCCCGTATTCAGACGCGGCGACTGTGGGTTGAAACCTGGTGAGCCACACCTTTCACAAGACCCTCCCGCATCTGAATGCGGGAGGGTTTTTATTGACGTTCGCAACTTACTATGCTTTACTGTGCATCACAACAAGGAGGAAGATATGGCTGTCATCATCCCGTGCAAGCTCAAACTCTCGGGAGCGAAGGTCCCGTGTCGCATGAGCAGCGGTGCCGTTGGGTTCGACCTTTGGGGTGCGAAGCTCACACGGCGGAATGGGGTCTATTGTTTTGACACCGGTGTGGAGATGGAGTTGCCCGTGGGGTTCGCCGGTCTGCTCGTGGCCCGCAGCTCTGTGGTGTGTTCCGGTCTGGAGATGATGGGCAGCGGTGTCCAGGTCATCGACCCTGATTATCGGGGCACGGTGAAGGTGTTGTTCCGCAAATCGGACAGCGTGCAGGCCAGAGGCGCCGCGTCGCTCCTGCGCAAGCCGACTGTGGCCTACTATGAGGGCCAGAGGGTGGCGCAGCTCATCATCGTGCCGACCATCATGGCCCCGGCGTTCGTGGTCGCCGACATCGACAAGGGTCTCAGCATCGACGTTGAGTTCGCCGTGGTCGAGGAATTGTCGCACACCTACAGGGAAACGAAGGGCTTCGGGTCCACGGGAGGCGACTGATGCTGACACTGTCGGAATATCGCATCCTGGAGGCCGTGGCTGACCTGCCGAGGGGTCAGGCGTTCGGCTATGTGCTGGGTCTCAGGGCATTCGCGTCGTTACCGCCCAGGAGACCTTCCGCGCGGTATCGGCAGGGTATTGCCATGCGGGCCTGCTCGATGGCCAACAAGCTGTGCGGCAAGGGGTTCCTCATGCGCATCGGACTGCCCAGACATCGCGGTAATGTGCGTGGGTATTACCTTTTGACCCAGGATGGAGAAGCTGCGCTGGCGGCGTGGCTCGAGGAGGACAACTGATATGCGTGTTCGGCTGATGGAAGAGTTTGGGTACGAAGAGGCCCTGTTCGGTATTGGGCTCTCGTATGGGAAGGTGTCCGGGTATGCGACGCCCGAAGAGGCTATGCAGCATGATGAATGGTCCAGGCTGTGCGAACTGGCGCCGCAGCTCGCGCTGTACGGCAGCGGCGGCCATGACAAATTCCTGCGGCAGATCGGTGTCATCCTCGACATCACGGCGCCGTTGTACTGGTGGAAGCAGATGGACACCTACAAGGTGTCCACTGTGGCGCAGTCCGAGTCCACGATGCACACGCTGCTGAAGGACCCTATCACGAAGGACTGCTTCGAGTACGGGTATGTTCCTGATTTCTATATCGACTTCCTGGAAGACTTGCGGAAGCACAAGGATTTCAGCACGCTCGATGCCTGTCTCCCGCAGAGCTGGTTGCAGCGTCGCATCTGGACGGGGAACTATGCTGTCCTGAAGAACATCATCTTGCAGCGCGAGAACCACAAGCTCCCTGAGTGGAAATTTTTCTTCGACGCGCTTTTCCCTGCTCTGGGCCATCCTGAACTGCTGCCTGTGCGACATCCTTTCAGTAGGGCCGACACTACGGCAAAATCCTCTGCCGAGGATGAGACACTTTCCAGGGAGGGTTAATCCGTGTCGCGTGCGTACTGTGTAGTGGCCTTTTTCGTCGCTCTCGTTGTTTTCGGTATCGTGACTGATGTGTTTGGTGTGTTGTACACGCTGTCCATTATGCCGGGGTGGGTCCAGGCCGGGGTCGTGGTTCGCATCGTCCTGATGCTGATATGGCTCGTGGTCATCATCTCCGACCTCATGGAGAACAAGTGATGAATGCATTCGATATCAAGACACAGGATTCTTTGTCCCGTGTTTTGCGTCAAGTGAAGACTTCTGATAAGGATTACGAAGTCTTCAAGAAGACCTTCATGCGTGTCGTGGAGATGCTTGGACTCACTCAGTACGAGTACACTTTCACGAAGCTCAAGAATTGCGATGATGATGCCGGTGTTGCTTTTGAAAAGTTCGGTCCAGGGTGTATCGTATGTTTCCCGCATGGCCGACAGATGGTTCGTGAGCATCACGGTGGATACGGAAGACAGACGACAGCAGCACAACGAGAACCAAGAGGCTGTTGGTGTCGATCTTGGAGTATCCGCCCTTGCGACGCTCTCCACCGGGGAAGTAGTACAGGGGCCGAAAGCTTACAGCAAGCTTGTCAAAAGGCTCGTGCGACTCTCACGAAGTCTTTCGCGAAAAGCGCGTGGGTCGAACAATCGTGAAAAAGCACGACGGAAGCTCGCCAGGCTCCATGCCAGGATCGCCAATATCAGGCAGGAAGGACTGCACCAGCTTACGACATCGCTGGCCAGAAGGTTCTCCATCATAGGCATCGAGGATCTGAATGTACGCGGGATGCTGAGAAACAGACGTTTATCCAGATCCATAGCAGATGGCGCCTTTTATGCGTTCCGTCGGCAGCTGGAATATAAAAGCGGCATATATGGCGGGACAGTTGTTGTGGCCGACCGCTGGTTCGCCAGCAGCAAAACATGTTCCGACTGCGGTCACAGGCTGGAAGCCTTGCCTCTGTCCGTGCGTCACTGGGTATGCCCCGAATGCGGGGCATACCCAGTGACGTCAATGCTGCCATCGATTTAAGAAACAATGCCGTGAGTTCCACGGTGTAAGCCTGTGGAGAGGAAGGCTCTGGCTTTCTTTTCGGAGAAAGTGAAACCGGCCTCAATGAAGCAGGAAGTTAGCATTGAATCTATTTGTCTAGTTATGGATAGATTTGAGTAGGTATAACAGAACGGAGGTGATGTGTTATGTTTACGCCGGATACTATCGGTCGTACATAGGCAGCGGGGGGAGCGCATCCGCGAAAACACGCTATATAGAAAGAACTGGATGAGTTGTTTTCCGACGTTATGTTGTGAACGAAGCCCCCGCACGAGCGGGGGCTTTTTGTTCTAGTCGCCGATGTACATGACTGCTGCCAGGGCGTAGTACGGAGGAAGGGAGCGTTTCACAGAGACAGTCCCTTCAATGGGGTGAGTATGGGTCTGACTCCCGCCAACAGCCGTGGTTTGTACTGTGGCCTCAGCATTCCAGAACCTGGGGGCGCCGCTTGCATATCCGCAGTCGCGGTATCCGGCACGGTAAGTATAATTATGCGCATGTGTTGGCATCTGTTCGATGGTGAGGGTGCAGTCCCCAATAGTACCTTCCATGGTGAAGGTTGCCGTATCAGACCCACCGGTCTCGCCCATCGGGTGGTCGTCAGAGGTGCAGACAATCATCAGCCCGCGAAGGTCGGGGATAGCGATGCCGTTGGTTTCGATACCGTCACAGAGGACATAGTCTTCGTTGGGGGTTTTGGTTTTAGCGTCGATGGGTCGGCGGCCATCGCTGCCGCCAAATTCACCAGAGAAAAATGTCACTTTGCCAGCGAGCGCTACAGGCATTGTAGTTACCTCCTTTTATGTTTACGGTTCTATCGAGCCATTATCACGGCGGCATTCGGCGGGGGCTGTATTCCCCTGGAGTCCGATATACCATGGTGTGTCAGTGGTGACTGTGATTTGGTCGATGTTGTTGGCGATGCTTGGCTGTCGATGGAGAGTTATTTTGCACTTCCATGTTTTCGCAATAGTGGCGCGGTAGCGTCCGATACCTAACTCTTTGAGGACATCTACGGACCCGGTGAAGCACCAGAAAGGGAAATCCAGGGCGACGTCCGTTATCGAGATTTCCGCTGTTTTGCTACTGTTCGCGCCCCAGGACCCTTCGGGGAGAGCGACAGTACCGATGGCTACGTCCCCCGAAACACCACCATCCAAGCGCCCCATAAAAGGCGCTACATACAGACCATATTCGAGGTAGACCTGTGCGGGGAGGTTACTGGGGTCTTCCAGTGTCAGGCCCGGGGTAACGATACTGGGTTCGAGGGGGAAGATACCGCCGTTGACGCCATCGGGGAGGATGTGCCATGCGCACTTGTTCACCGGAATAGCTTTGTTGGAAAGGGCATTCCCTTCGCTATCCACAAGCTGGAGCGTAAGAGCACAAGTCAGGCGTGCTGCGTTGTTGGACGCGGTGAGGATGACGCGCCCCGATTTCCCTGTCGTGTTGTCCAGGATAGACAAGGCATAGTTTTTCCCGTGGGTGAGACCTCTGGCGTCGAGCACGAGGTTGTAGAGTTCCTGCGCGCTGTAGGATTCTTGCGGGTTCTTGGGGGTGAATCCGCCGTAATCGGTAACAATGAAGCGTTTGGTCGTGTCGGTCGTAGTTACGAGTTTACCATTCCCAGTGTAGACGTTGAACCCATAATTAGTTCTGAATACACTATCGATAGGCACCGGCCAATAATTGGCGTCGGTGATTTCTGCACCGGAGTTATCATAGCGAGGGATAGTGGGGACGATTTTGAGTCCGCTTTTATACCCTTGCATAACGAGGCTAGCCATACTTAGACTCCTTGTTCACCATTATGGACACTCGGTATTATTCCTTGTATAGTCGTTTTATGCAAGTAAATCCTGGCGTGTCGGGTGTTTCGTCTGGTGACTGTAAGGAGGTGTAAATATGGATTCTTTTTATGTCGCAAGTGATTACGGGGATATGACGCCGGAACCGGCATCCCTCTCCATGCATATCGAACTCGCCAAAAATGACTATAACGGTAGCACTCCCAAATATTTCGTTGATTTGGGTACTGTCACTACGCCTGTTCTTGCTGCTGGGCAGGAATGGCGGCAGAATGATTACGATTTTCACGCCAGTTCCAGGGAAGAAGACTGCCGTCATGATATGCGTGTGACATACAAGGGAAAGCAATATACGGCGTATTATGCTTCCAGTCCTGGTAATGCGCCGTACCAGTATGACCTGGTTACTGATGATGGGACTAAGGTGCATCTCACGGCGTTTAGCGACAAAGGGTGGATTAAGGGCCGCCCGCTGGTCATCACACGCGGAAAAGTGTAAAAGGAGGTTTACATGTTCCGTTATTTCTTCATTGTCGTGGCCCTCACAGCCAGTTTGGTGGGCTGCGCGGCCCAGGATGAAATCACGCTCACGGCGTACAAAACGCTGGAGACCAGCGCCATCACCTATGATACGGTGATGACTGCTGCCAGTGACATGCATTCGCAGGGCAAACTTCAGGATGATGACTGGGAAAAACTCAAGGATGCCGCCCTGGTGTATTACGATGCTTACCAGGTGACGGTCAGTGGTCTTCTGACCTATATGCGGGCTTCTGAGGGGCTTTCGTCCCCGGGTGCCATGGAACGTGACAATCTCAAGGCTCTTGTCGATAAGATGACCGAGGACCTGCAAGAACTTCTCAAGGCCGCCATCGACCTCGGTGTCGATGTGAAGGAGGTCAGCCATGAGTAACTCCATCGACATCAAACTGGTGCTGCAAATTCTTGAGCTGGTTTCCGTCTACGGGCTCCCTGCGGTGCAAGCCATCATCGAGACCTGGAAAAAGGATTCCGTGACCGTCGAAGATGTCGAACAGCTCAAATCGCTGCTGAAGCATCCTGACGAATATTGACACCGGGGACACCCGGTTGTAGTAAGACAAAAGAGCGGGCGAGTGCGTCTTTCCGGTATGATACCCTTGGAAAGCGCGCCGTCCGCTTTTTTCTAGGAGGTTGCCCGTTATGCGACATGGACCTATTCCCGGGGCCCCGAATTTCACCTATGAAGAGCTCCTGCACTCGGATACTGCGGTGCGTGAGGGTATCCAGAATATTCCTGATGACCCGGATGTTTGGGACAATATGGAGTATTTGGCACAGACCATCTTGCAACCTGTTCGGGATAAGTTTGGTCCTATACGGGTAACTTCCGGGTATCGCAGTTCCGCATTGAATAAAGCGATTCCCGGTTCTTCGAAGACTTCGCATCATCGCTCCGGGGCTGCTGCTGACATCGAGCCGGTGTCGGCGGATGTATCGCTGCGGGACATCTTCGCTTTTATCGCTGAAAATCTGCCTTTTACTGAACTTATAGCAGAAAACCTGCCTATCGGGTGGGTACATGTAGCCATCGTTCGGGGGAGAGAACACGAACGGGCTGTGAAGTTTAAGCGCGTTGGTGGATTGGTGCATCGGTCTAGCTATGCTGAAGTCATGGCTATGTCGTGGTAAACTAATTATGCCTGACCCACAGCCTATGAGTATGCCTCCCGTATCTCCTGATACTATCACAGGACGCAGTAGCGCGTATATCAACCTGTTCGTCGAACTATGGCCGCTTATCGCTGGTGCTTTTGTCATTGCTATGTATCAGGGGTGGCATGGCATCAAGCGTAGTTATCTGCATCGAGATTTTTGCAGTATTTTTTTCAATATCCTCTTATCCAGCGCGTTTATGGCTATCGTGGCTGTTGGTGTCGTGTTATGCTTACCGTTTTTTGGTGTGACACGGACGCCCGAGACAGACCTCGGTTTGACGATTTTTCTTTCCGCTGGCGGCATGAAAGCTGTAGATGCGTTCATTCGCTGGAAGTCTGGGTATAAATTCATCGACATGACGGATGGAGCGGATATTAACGAGTTGCGTAAAAAGATGACGCCCGCGCAGCGTGAGCAGCATAAACAGCAATGCCCTTTCCAGTCTGACTGTGCCCGATGCATGATGACTTGTTGCGGGTGTAAAGGAGACACCAATGGCGACGAAACCTATGAAGCGCCCCATTGTTCGCGACGCGGCGAATAAGCAATTCACAGAACTTCCTGATGGGCAGTTCGTCGACGTATCGGCCATCCCTTTGGATGGTGCGGATTCTTCCGGGGCCCCCAATCTGCTGAAACATGCCCCTGATGGACTGGTTGTTTATGCCAGTGATTGTATTTCCTCTGAAAAGGGGAATGCTTTGGAAGTGCGTGGGGGCAAGATGTATGTCCCCGATATGTCCGCTACGGCTGATGGGCTCATTTCCAAAGATGACGGAAACAAGCTGAAGCTCGGTAGCGACAACGGGTTGTTTGTTTCCCAGACCGTTGTCTCTGTGGATGCTGATAACCTGGTCACGGTCGGAAGTGATGGCGGGGCGAAGCTCACGCCTAATGACATGCTGTCCAATGGACACACCAATCTGTTGACCATCGACCCTGTCGACAGAAAAATCATTCTGACCCAGAAAAACATCCAGGACAATCTCCCCGTCATCTCTCAGGATGAGGGGAACCTGGTACATCCCGGTTCTGACAAGGGCGTGTACCTGTCCATGGATGACCTCCTGAATCGGGGCGATGCTATCCTGTACGAAGACAAGGACGGGCGCATTTCCTCCGGGCTCTCGCTGGCGTATTCGCCTGACACCGGCAAGCTCGACATCCTGGGCCATGATGGTCAGACTGTGATTTCCACGGTCCGCGTCCCCGGAGCAAGTTCTTCGCTCAAGGGTGTTTACCTCGTGGATGGTATGCCCAGTGAGAGCGGTGAGGACATCGAGGGCGACTACCACTTTTCTCTCATGTTCGCCCAGGCCGATGGCGTCTGGGGCGACCCTGTCCCGGCCACGGTGCGGACACATAAAAGCGCAGCCGTGTCGACCAGTATCGAGTCTGTGGCGGGCATGGGTGCTGTCCGGGTTCGCGGTATTTTCAACGGGCAGACGGCGGAGCAGTTTTTCATCGACGGTACCGCAGCACTCCAGTTTGATGACGGCACCCGTATCGTCGTGACGCCGGAGGTCACGCGGCTCGAAGTCATTTTCGAGCCTGGCGTCGGGCTCATTCCGGGAACCTATCTGGTCTTCGTGTATGCGCTGGCTGTCGGTACTGTGCAGGATGTCTATGTGGATGTGTCGGCTCTTGTCGACATCTACAGGGCCGGGTGTGGTATTGACATCAGCGCCAGCCGGGAAGTGTCTGTGAAGCTCCACCCCGAGGGGGCCATCAAGTGTGACCCTGTGGGCGGTATCGGCGTCTCTCCCGGTGCCGGTCTGGCTCTCAAAGACAATAATCTTGTCATCAATCTCGGCGCAGGGGAAAACAGTCCTATCGTGATTAACCCCGACGGTTCCATCGGGATTGACTGTTCCAAGCTGCTTTCCGCTGACAGTGATAATGTGCTTCGCCTCGGCTCGGACAAGAAGCTCAAGGTCGTTGTCGTGTCTGCGGATAAGGACAACCTTCTGGTGTCTGGCTCGGACAAGGGCGCCTATACGCCCATGGACCGTGGGGATATGCCGACTACGAGGTAGTGCGGCCACCTGAGTAACATTGATACGGCCTGGGCATAGGGTCCGGGCCTCAAACTATGGAGTGATTTATGGCTCGTAAAACTCCCGACGCTATCCAGCAGTATCGTGGTACGACTGCGCAGCACGCCGCGTACATCGGCAAAGTCGGCGAACTGACTGTCGATACCGATAAGAAGGTTGTGGTCGTCCACGACGGTTCCACTGTCGGTGGTATTCCTATGGCCCGCGAAGACCGCAAGGTCACTGGCGACACCCACCTGAAAGTGAACGGCTCCACCGAGGGCACTCTCGCTGGCGATGTGGCGCTCACTGTGGACATGGATTCCCTGGCTACCGACCTGGTGTCCACCGACGCTAACAACGGTCTGTCCGTCGGTTCCGACAGTAAGCTGTATGCCAAGGCCCCTGACGCCAATCTCATCATCCGTGCCGGTGACAAGATTCTGCATGATGCCGACGGCAAGGTCGCCGCTGACCTCAGCATGACCTACGACCAGCCCTCCGGTAAACTGAAACTCGTCGGCCATGACGGTTCCACCGAAGTCGCCAACGTGACCATCCCGTCCAGCACTTCCGTGCTCAAGGGTGTGGAACTGACGAACGGTAAGCCTGATGCTGGCGGTGAAGAGGTCGAAGGTGACTACCACCTGACCCTGATTTTCCGTGACCAGAACGGCGCCTGGTCTGATGCCGTGGGTGTCCAGGTGACGACCACCAAGGGTTCCGCCGGTAGCGCCGAATACTCCACTGAGCTGGCCGAAGGCGGCACCTCGGTCGCTGCTGTGCGTGCTGTGTTCAACGGCGACGACAAGACCGTGGAAAGTGGTTCCAGCCCGGCCACGGTGACGTTCGATGACACGTCGTCCGCCTCTGTCCCGTTCGCTGTCAGCGGTACCACGGTCAGCGGCACTGTCAGCTTCACGCCCCAGGTGGGCCTGAAATCCGGTGTGTACCTGCACTTCATCTGGGCCCTGTCCGATGGTTCCGTGGCCGACACCTATGTGGATGTGACCGACCTCGTGGACGTGTATACCGCCGGTCAGGGTATCACCATCGACGGTCATACCATCTCCGCCAAGCTGGGAACCGGTATCAAGTTCGATGAAAGCGGCAACATCGTGGTGGACTTCACCAACACGATTTCTTCCGACGCCGACAACGCTATCAAGGCCGGTGCCGACGGCAAACTGTCTGTGAAGGTCGTGTCCGCCGATGGCGGCAACCTCATCAAGCTCGGTACTGACAAGGGCGCCCTGCTCACGGAAGCCAACATCACGGGTGCGGTGACGAACATCGTCAACGGCATGGTCGACAACCCGGACGGCTCTCTGGGTTGTTCCATGATTTCCGAAACCGCCGGCAACCAGATTCAGTGCGACGATGGCAAGCTGATGGTCTATTCCGACTACGGCACCATGGACGCCTAAGCGTTTCGCCACGGGTGCAGCCGAGGAAAGTTCCCCGGCTACACCCTCTTGTTCGAGAGGGTAGTTTTCTATACGTCCCCTCCTAACGCAGTATGTAAAGAGGTAGGTATACACATATGGCGAGAAACAACTCCAGTCCTATCCAGCAGTTCAGGGGGACGACTGCCCAGCATAAAACATACAAGGGCCTCCCCGGTGAGCTCACCGTCGACACCGACAAGCATGTCGTGGTCGTCCATGACGGTTCGACTGCTGGTGGACACCCCACAGTTCCCGATAAGTTTCTGCTCAAGAGCGCGGGGGGTATTCTCACGTTCAATGCCGGAGCAGAGGCTCCTTTGCAGGGCGATTCCATCGCAGTGGAAATCGACCTTACGGCTCTTGAAGAAGCTCTCGGTGGGTCGCTGACTGCTGGGGAAGGCATTACCATTACCGAAGAAGGTGTGATTCAGGTCGACCAAGAGTGGCTGGCCGCACAGATGCCTTCCGTCTTTGCTGTCCTCCCGCTGTATTTTGCCTTTTCTGACGAAGTCATCCACACAGTCCTTGCGAGCGACTGGAACAAGGCCACTCTCAGCTATATCGAAGCTGATGGTGCGGGTACCAATGGTTTGCAGGTGCTGTTGAGCTCGGAATCCGGGGCCAACCCCATCACGCTGAATGCCTCTCCGCAGGCACTTGGTGCACTCAAAGGCAAGGCCGTGAAATTGTCTGTCAATGGGATGACCAATCAGTCCTATGTGTCGGCCCTCGTTCGCTTCACTGCGTAAATCAGCGGATTTCCCGCTGATTACATAAGCCTGCCTGGGCATTGCTCCCAGGGCAGAGTGAGGACAAGCACTTCTATCTGGCTGTCGTGGATGTGGAATTTCCTGCAACCATGTATGGCAACGAGGTCCGCCCGGAGCGTCTGCTCAAAGGCTTCCGTCTGTACGACTATATGCCGCCGGACCCGACCAATATCCATTCCCTGCGCCTCCAGGAAATGGCTTACTACCTCAAGGAACCTGCTGTCGTCTCCAATCAGCAGTCTGCCCAGGACTTCCTGAACTGTGCGCTGGGCGGTATCATCGCCGATGCGGAACGCCAGCAGGCGACTGACAGGAAGTGGAGTCGTACTTTGCTCGAACCTCTGACACGCGCTTCTGAGCCGCAGGATGCGACTGAGGCCCAGCAGAAGAAGCCGACGCCGACCCCGCAGCCTGCGGGCCAGCCCGGTTCGGATACGAAGGCGTAACATATGGCCTCTGGCGACAAAGTCTACGAGCGGATTCGGCTGAATGCTGACCAGCTTATGGAAACATACCCTACGGCGGCACGGCTGCTGGAAGACGCTATGAAAGAGGCTATGCCCTGGGCCATGGCTTTGGCTAGGCAGAAGAGGCTCCCTAGCCTTGCGCAGTTGGAACGGCTTGCTACTCAGCTCATTGCCATTGTGGCTGCGAGCCAGGTTGACAGCCCCCCGGCTGCCGACGTTAAATAGGCGCAGATGCGCTGTTCTCGATGCAACAATCGAATACCGAAAGGGGAGGCGTATGCCTCCCCTTTTTATCAAGCGCGCCGTAAAACCTCTCCCTTCAGGGGGAGGTTTTACGGTGCACCTTAACTGGAATTTTTGTCTTTTCGTTTGTGTTGCGATAGACTGGAACCTATGGAAATATTGCAAGCATACAAGTTTCAACTCCGCCCCAAAGCCGGGCAGGAAAGCCTCATGTGGCGTTTTGCCGGATGTTGCCGTTTTCTCTGGAACAAGGCGCTTGCATTGGAGAAAGAGACCTATGCGGCGGATAAAAAACGTCTTGGCTACCATGCCCTTGCTGGAAAATTGAAGGACTGGAAAAAGGAGGAAGAAACAGCCTTTCTTTCGGAAGCCCATTCTCAAATTCTGCAGCAAGCCTTGAAAGACCTCGATAGAGCCTACAAAAACTTCTTTGAGAAGCGTGCTGGGTTCCCACGTTTCAAGAAGAAAGGTCTTCACGATGCTTTTCGCTATCCGCAGAGCTTCAAGCTGGACGAGAGGAACGACCGCATATTCCTTCCCAAAATCGGGTGGATACGCTACCGCAACAGCCGCAAAATAGAGGGAACGCCGAAACAGGTGACAGTCTCTCTTTCCGCTGGAAAGTGGTACGTCTCCATTCAAACGGAACGGGAAGTTCCAGAACCTGTGCATCCTTCGCAAAGTGTCGTCGGCATAGATATGGGCATTGCCCGTTTTGCGACGTTTTCCGATGGCTCTTCTATCAGACCACTGCACAGTTTCCGCAAGCATGAAAAGAAGCTGGCAAAGCTGCAGCGGAAGTTGGCAAAACGAGTGAAGTTTTCCGCCAACTGGCAGAAGCTCAAAGCCAAAATCCAGCGCCTGCACCGTACAATAGCCAATATACGCAACGATTTTCTGCACAAGACAACCACGATAATCAGCAAAAACCACGCTCTTGTTGTGATCGAAGATTTGAAGGTGCGGAATATGTCGCGGTCGGCGTCAGGCACGGTGGAAGCTCCGGGAAGAAACGTGCGAGCCAAGGCCGGATTAAACAAGTCCATATTGGATCAGGGATGGTTCGAGTTTCGGCGGCAGCTTGAGTACAAGTTGAAATGGCTGGGTGGAAAGCTGGTTGTCATACCTCCGCAGTATACCAGTCAGACATGCAGTCATTGTGGATGCGTAGACAGAGCAAACAGACCAACGCAGGCGAAATTCAAATGTACGGCCTGCGGATTTGAATGTAACGCCGACCATAATGCGGCGTTGAACATTCTGGCGGCCGGGCAGGCCGTGACAGCCTGTGGAGCGGGAAGGGCTCAAGCGCCCGCGTCGAAGCAGGAACCCGCCTGTGGCGCGGCTCGTTAGAGCCGCTACCGATAGGAATCCCCCGACTTTAGGCGGGGGAGGATGTCAACTTGGAGACTCAGCATCATGAATGAACCGTTGAAGAATCAGGTACGTTGGCCGTCTCTGGCTCGCGACCTCGCTATTTTGCAAGTTCCCGACAGTCCTACGGACATCAAGTCCATCATGTCTGAATATGGTCTCACGAAGCAGGAACTTATGGACATCCTGCATAATCCCTATTTCCAGCGGCTTTTTCAGGGGAGTCTGGAAGAGGTCAAAAATCAGGGCAGCAAAGCTGGGGCAAGATACAGGGCCCTGACGCTTTCTCAAGCGCTTTGGGAAAAGTTGTTTCGTGATGCTTACAGCGGAGAGATGGACTCCCGTGATGCGCTGAAACTGCTCGACATGCTGGTCAAGGTGGCGGGTCTCGCGGATGCGAAGGAGACCACACAGGTGAATACCCAGGTCAATGTCGCTGTACCTCTTCCGTTGCCGAAGGGTGTAGCCAAAGTAGCCCATGCGCTGCCTATGGAGTAGACCATGTTCAACTATGTGCCTTCGCCTACCGGTATGCTCCTGCATAACTGCGACAAGTACCTCAAAATGATTGTCGGGCCCTATGGGTCAGGGAAATCGTGTGCCTGTGTCGCGGATGTGCTGACGTGTGCGTGTGCTCAGAATCCTGCCCCGGATGGTGTGCGGTACGTCCGTGTCGGGGTCGTCCGTTCATCGTATCCCGAACTCATCGCCACCACGCGCAAGTCGCTGCTTGAACTGCTGCCTGCCGAATACGGTACCATCGCCAGCTCAGGTTCTCCTGTGCGCGGGTTCTATTTCATTCCTCTTCCTGATGGTACCAAGGTCTCCCTCGAATTGGAGTTGTGGGCCCTCAAGACGGCTGATGATGCCCCCAAGCTGCGGTCTGCCAACTGGACTTTCGCCTGGCTCAATGAAGCTACGGGTTGTTCGCCCGAAGTGTACAACGCTGTCACAGGACGTATCGGACGTTACCCGTCCCAGGACCTTGGCGGTATTTCGTGGGGCGGCACCATCATGGACTTCAACCAGCCGGAACCCGGTTCCTGGCTCGATGAGTACATCCGTAACCCGCAGCCTAACTGGGCGGTATTCAGACAGCCTCCTGCTGCCTTCAAGCACGTCGATGAAGTCACGGGTGCTGTGACCTACGAGGTGAACCCGAACGCAGAGAATCTGCGTAATCTGGGTGCCAGAGAAGAAGGGGACCCGGACGATTTCACGCCCGAACAGCAAGGTATGCGGTACTACCGTAACCAGATAGATGCCTTGCTCAAGACCGGGCGCACGGACATCATCGACAACCAGTATTGCATGATGGACGTGCCTATCGTTGACGGCAAGCCGGTCTACTCGAATTTCAACATCAACATCCATGTGGCGACTGAAGCGATAGAACCGCGTCCCTTCCAGCCCATCATCATCGGTGTGGACCAGTCTGGTATCCATCCTGCTGCGGTCATCCTGCAAAACATCAACGGGACATGGTGTGTGCTGGACGAATTGTATGCCGATAACGAGGGGTTCGAGAATTTCCTGCATGGTATGCTGATACCGCTGCTGCGGGGCAGGTACAGCACGAACCCGCTGGTCGCTGCCATCGACCCGAGCAACACACGGGATTCATGGCAGGCTGTCACTCCCAAACAGCGTTTTGCTGATGCCGGTATCAAGGCTGTGACGGAGTTGACGAACAATCCCAAGGTACGCATCCAGACTGTTGAGCATATGCTCAACCAGCGCGCTGGCGGGTTGCTCATCGACCCGGCCTGTCGGATGCTCATTCGCGGTTTCTCGCATGAGTACAGGTACCGCAAGTTGCGCGCTTCTGGGACGATGGGTTCTGTGTATACACCGAGCCCGGAAAAAAACGATGCGAGTCATGTGCATGATGCGCTCCAGTACGCCGCCCTTCTCATCCAGCGCGGTGACAACATGGACAAAGACACGACGATGCAGAACGTCAGGGATGAACTCATACGCAGGCGCAGTTCTTTGTCTAGCGTCGTGTAAGATTGACGCCAAGGTGTGTGATTTGATAGGGAGAAAGTTATGAGCGACGCTATCAACTGGATGCTGGAAATCGAGGACGTGAAGGAGAAATCCCACGACCCGCTGGCCGATGCCGTCATGGACAGGTTCAATGGCGCGGTGTCGTGGCAGTCTACTGAGCTTGTGAATGGCAAGCCTCTTCGCACTGTGCTTGAGAACTGCTGGAATCAGCAGAACGGCATCATGTCGTGTGATACGCAGGAACGCGCCAAAGCTCTGGGTGTCGATGCCTACATCAACCTGACTGCTCTGAAAGCTGACATCGCCAACTCGTACCTCAATGACGCCATGACAAGTTCCGGGGATGCCTCGCTTCCCTGGACTGTGGTGCCCACGCCGCGTCCCGATATTTCTCCTGTAGCCCAGGATGAGATTTTCAACGAGATAAAAGCGCAACTCCAGAGTGGTAGTTTCGAAGATGCTTCTCAGCTCATCGAGGCTATCCGGCAGCAGAAGCGTGAGATGCATTTCAAAGAAACGGAAAAGGCAAAGAAATCTGCCGACGCCATGATGCTGCTGCTGGCCGACCAGTGTGCTGAAGGCGGCTTCAATCGAGCTCTCACCGACTTCCTGCAATGGTTCCCCATCTATCCTTTTGCGGTTTTCGCTGGCCCCTATATCACGCGGGCCCCGCGTCTCGTGTGGGGAAAGAACAAGCCGCGTATCGACACTGAAGTCTTTCCGACATTCCGCGCCATAAGTCCCTTCGACTTTGCCTACAGTCCTGACAGTCCTGATACGCAGCGTGGTACATGTATTTTTACTCGTACCCGTTGGACACGGCGCGAGCTGTTGGATGCGTCCAAGCTCGACGGTTACATCGCGGCCAACATCAAGGACATTTTGAAGCAGGCTGACGACCCCAATGTAGACTTCAACCTGAGCTGGTTGTCTCGGGCCCCGGATGAAGGACAGCGCAATATGGCGTTGTGGTCTTCTAACGTGAGCCCTATCGAGGTCCTGACCCACTACGGGCTCATGTCTGGCAGGGAACTGCAAAAATATGACATCCAGGGCCTCGATGATGGCGACTTCTACAACTGCCAGATTTCGTTGGTACAGGGGCGCGTCATCGAGGTGAGGGTCTTCTCCGACCCCAAGATACAGACGCGCCCGGTCTATACCGCGAGTTTTTATCGCACTGGCGGAGACCGTATTGCCGGTGATGGTATCGCCCAGCGTTTGCGCGACATCGAACGTGCTTACATGGCGAGTCTTATGTACCTCATGCGCAATGCGGCCAATGCTTCGGCACCTATCTGTGAAGCAGACTACAGGCGCATCGCGTCGTATATCGGCAAGGGTGAGCTCGGGCAGATAGTGCCCGGGAGTCTTTACTTGTCCGACTCTGACCTGGGCAACAACAACATGCCCGCGTTCCGCTTTACGAATATCCCTTCCAATATCCCGGCGTATGCACAGCTCATGGAAATGTTCATGCAGCTTGCTGACCGTGTCACCAATATCCCTGCGGCACTCCATGGTGAGGCTGTTGGTTCCGGGGCCATGCGCACGTTCCGTGGCATGTCCATGCTGCAAGGCAATGCCACTAAGGCCCTCCATGCGGCAGCAGACAACATCGCCTACGGCGTCTTCAAGCCGCTTGGGGAATTGCTGTATAATACCAACATGTTGTTTGCCAAAGACATGGAGGTCAAAGGCGACAGCCATATCATCACGAAGGGAGCTGAAGGGCTGCTCAAGAAGGAGATGGAAAAGCAGTCGGCCATGGAGATTCTTCAGACTGTCGGTGCCGCAGCCGGTGCGCTCGGTCAGGCGGTCAATCTGGCCCCTGTAATCTCCTGGAGTCTCAAGACACTGCTTGGTACTATGGGTGTTCCCGACAATGTTCTGGGCCAGATGGAGCAGATGTCACCGATGGGGGTCATGCCGGGAGCTGGGTCTGCTCCCAATCCGGCGCCGCCTTCCCCCACCGGTGCCGGTGTTACGGCTGACATCACAGGAGGTGAAGCCTGATGGAATTGCTGAATACGCCCTCCCCCAAGAAAGGGACCTTGGCGTACAAGTTTGTGGCCTGGTTTTGTGACAACGTGAATTTTTGTCACGGGTATCTGTACGACACGGGTATTGAAAAACCGGACAATAAGATTTACAACGCTATCTATAGGATGTGGTTGTTCCCGTTCAAACAGAACGATTGCATCTGCTGCAATACTGTTCGAGGGCTCCTATACGGGGCTATCCTCGGTTACATGATGGGGAGTTTCTGATGGCTGTTGTACCTCTTTGGACACCTGAAAATACGACCGTCTTGTCCTCGGTCTTTACTGTCCACCCGGGTAAAGTGGTCGTCTTGTGGGCATCTGGATTCAATGCGTACAAATTCCGCGTCGAGAATGAAGCGGCTACGCCCATGCAAGCCTGCCTGCACCGCCTCATCCACGATTTTACAGGTTCCAAGTTGCCTGCTGTCAAGGACAAGACACAGAGTTGCAGTGGATGGGTGGTCGATGTTGCCAACATTTCGAGCGAACTCGTGGCTGACATTGCTGTCAGCACGCTGAATTGCATGTGGAGCCTGTCTCTCTGTAACAGTGTCATGGCTGTCGGTATTCCTGGTTCCTACCAGCTCGAACTCAACGATGCCACCATGGTCGGAAAGGCCAATGTCTATGCTGACCTGTACGACATCGGACAGGTGTACGCACCGGAAATTTTCATAGGAGGCTAATATGGCTCCTGGTTGTGGTCCTATCGAATTTATTCAGGGTGGCACCATCATTGATGCCACTATCACATCCTCCAACATCCAGAACAGCACTATCTCTGGTTCTGTTCTCAGCGGGTGCACGCTGACCAATTTGGTGTCTATCGACGAAGCCAGTCTGCGTACCATCATCAACGCTATGACCAAATTGTCTGCTGATGAGCTGCGTCCTCTGGCCGATGCGCTGAATCGTGCTGCTTCCATCGAAGCTGCCAATGCGCCTACTGAACAGGATGGTGCCACCCTTGGTACTGTGGTCATCGGCGACCGCGCTACTCTGCTGGGTAAACCGTCTTCCTGGGTGAAGCTCGGGGGCAAATCGCTTCCTGCCTACGACGCCTAAAGGGGGTGCGTTATGGCGACTGTGTTTTCTTGCGCAGCAGTCCCTTCTGAAAGCGTGTGGGACAAGGCACAGAAGAAGGCGCAAAATCCTACCATGCTGGTTAAGGATAATCCGTTTTTGGCTGAATCTTCTGCTGACATGCCGTCGTATGTGCGGCGAAACATGCAACGTTTGCGTGACGACCAGCATATGCGTGAATGCCCTTACAATGGGCATGTGTATGCTGGTATCATGGATAACATGCGTTATGGAGGTAAATGATGGGATGTTCTCGTTGCGGTGGTAACTCCCCACGCAAGCCTGCTGTTCCCCCGTCCAATGTCGGTATCAATGCCGGTCGTCCGGGCACGGTTATGAATCCTCAGCGTCGACCGTCTGACGACAACAAGTCTGTTCGTGACACTATCAACGGACTGCGTTATGTCCCGTCTTCTGGCAATTAAGGGCGACAAATCCGCAGGCGATAACCTTTTGGCTACGCTTGCTGCGAATCAGGGTGCGCTTCTTTCTCTGGTGGGGTTGTTCGAAACCGCGCTGGAAAAAGAATCCAAGGAGTGCAACGCCCTTGCACATGCGGCTCTGCTCGATGAGCAGAAAAAAGGTTCGGGGTGTATGGCTCTGGGGCGTGTTCTGATGCTTCAGGATATTGTCGCCACCCTGAAACAATATATCAAGTAGGAGAAAGCACTATGTCCAACAACCCTGCGGCACCTGGTGGTGGCAATACTTCCGTCTCTTCTGCCTTTACGCGTACTCCCGGTATGGCACAGGTTTTTCGTGACCAATACGCCAGAGCGGAAGCGGCCCAGTCCGAGTCGCAGC
>ULSF01019523.1_pt1 | contig 20962 bp, 22 predicted proteins | sample 1956121 | NCBI WGS metagenome assembly ULSF01 (sample SAMEA4835701, study PRJEB28245) | human gut metagenome | biome: gut microbiome; material: fecal sample | place: Denmark | collected 2008
TTTCTTTCCCCAATCTGTAACACATCATTGACAAACCTACAGAACTTTGCTTTTGCAAAAAAATAATCCGACGGCTTTTTGATAAAAAATGATGTGTTTTTACCGTAAACTTATTTTAAAAAAAGACTTTCTGTACTTCTGTAAAAGGTTATAATCCCAAGGAAAAATTTTGATACTTTTCAAAGACACAGTTACTTTTTAGGTAGTGCGGCTTAACCGTCCACGTTTGGCGTCTGCCGTATTTTAAAAAACAAATTTTGATATTTTTCTGCCGCCTGCGAACGATAAAATTCTCAACACAGCTTTTATTAGTCAAAGAACATCCCTTTTCTTACAGACAGTTTTCTTAAACATTCAATATTCTTAAATTTCAGCAACGCGCAGCGGCAAAGGATATCCGGCTTTTTCCGTGTGCAACCCAGCAAAATAAAATCGTACCCCCACAACCTTTGTAAAACACCACCGAAAACATATGCAAACCCTTTTTGAGTTTAAAATGGGATAAACCTAAAAAATATCCCGCTGTCTTACGGATACGACAAAAATGTTTTTCCCCGTTTCAAAAGCTTCCCATGCGGAAATTCCTTGACTTTTACTCTTTCCTATGGGATAATAATAAAAAATCGAATACAAAAAGCCATGAGAAGAAATAGTAAGCATCTTGAATTTTTCAGAGAGAAGACGTTTGGTGAAAGTCTTTATTGAAGAGATGCCCAACCGATCTTTGAGCTGTATGCAGAACAGAAGTGATTCCCAGTATGTGTTACCGGGTTCTCCCGTCACAGAGAAAGGCATTCCCATGCCTATAAGCGCGGAAATTTTCCGAAATTAGGTGGTACCGCGGGCTCATAATGACTCGCCCTAAACTGACAACTTGTCAGCTTAGGGCTTTTTATATTAAAAGAGCAAAGGAGATCAAAATGAAGTTAGAAAAACTGGTGGGCGACCGCTTTAAAGAGCGGCCGTCGGATTGTATGGTTGACAGCCACGCTTTTATGATTCGGGGCGGATACATGAAATATGTGGCAAACGGTATTTTCTCTTCCTATCTGCCGCTGAAGAGAATCACCCGTAAAATCGAACAGATTATACGGGAGGAAATGGACGCGATTGACGGTCAGGAAGTTCAGTTTCCGGTTGTTATGCCGGCTTCTCTGTGGCAGGAATCCGGCCGATATGAGGCCATAGGAAAAGAACTCGCACGTTTCTGCGATCGAAACGGAACTCCCTTGGTGCTGGGAATGACGCACGAAGAGGCCGCCGTTCAATTGGTGCGTGAATACGGGAAGAGCTATTTGAAATATCCTTTTATGATTTATCAAATTCAAACAAAATTCCGTGACGAAGCTCGCCCCAGAGCGGGATTGATACGTGTGCGGGAATTTACAATGAAAGACGCCTATTCTTTTCATACAAGTCAGGCCGATTTGGAATCCTATTACGAAAAATGCCATCGCGCTTATGAAAAGATCTACGCGCGGGTAGGCTTACCGGAAGTGATTTCCGTTGCCTCGGATTCCGGCATGATGGGCGGGAATATTTCGCACGAATTTATGCTGCTGACCCCCATAGGCGAAGATTCCATCGCGCTGTGCAAAGAATGCGGCTACCGCGCCAATATGGAAGCGGCCGAAAGTATTTTCAAAAAAGAAAAAAATCAAGATTCCCAAGAGCTGACGCCGGTTTATACGCCCGGAATCCATACAATTGAAGATATCTGCGAATTTTTGCACAGTAAAAAAGAACGTTCCTGCAAAGCGGTTGTTTATCAAAGAGATTCTGACAACCAGTACATTGTACTGTTTCTTCGCGGCGATCTTGAAGTAAATGAAACCAAACTTACCAATTTCTTAGGCTGCCCCGTTCATCCCGCCGTTATTACGCAGGAAAGCGGATTGCATGCCGGCTATATCGGGCCGGTGGATTTGAAAGGGGATTTTATTGTACTGTATGATCGTTCTCTTGAAGGGCTGAACAATCTTTCCTGCGGCGCGAACCGGCCGGAATATCATTATACCGGATTGGATATGCAGCGTGATGTCAAGGACGCTGTATATCATGATTTTGCAAAAATTTCAGAAGGGGGAATTTGCCCTCACTGCGGCGAAGCGGCAATTACCATTTCAAGAGGCATTGAAGTGGGAAACATCTTTCAGTTGGGCACAAAATATACAAAGGCCATGAATATGACCTATACCGATAAAGAAGGAGTACAGCAATATCCTTTCATGGGATGCTACGGAATCGGCGTGGGAAGACTTGCCGCCTCCATTTGTGAAGCGCATCACGATGATTTCGGCCCGATCTGGCCGATGTCAGTAGCGCCGTGGCAGGTGCACCTGTGCGCGGTACGGGCCGATGACGCACAAACAAAAAGCTTTGCGGATCAATTGTATGCGCAATTACAGCAAAACGGAATTGAAGTAATCTATGACGATCGCTCCGTCAGCGCGGGCATCATGTTCTCCGATGCCGATCTGCTGGGAGTCCCCCTCAGGGCCGTTGTCAGCCCCAGAAACATGAAGGAAAATGTGATTGAGATCACGGCAAGAGATAAAAGCTTTTGCGAAAAAACCGCGCTGAAAGACGCCGCAGCACGGTTAATCCAGCTTGTTTCCGCATACCGCATCCAATAGTATTTCTTTATCCCAAACAAAATGAGATGTTTGACGGCCGAATCAAAATACCGCCCGGGGATTTTTCCCTGAGCGGTATTTTTTATCATTTATCGTCTTTTTTCTGCTTCGTAACAGCATTAAGCAGTAAGGTGATAACAATAATAACGCCGATTACAATACCGATACTGAGCATACCGATTCCCATATATTTAAGATTATCCAAAAAAGCTGTGGGATTAAAATTCATGCCGTTAACCTCCCATAAAGAAATTAAGAATCAGTCCGCCGGCAATAACCGATGCTATCTGGCCGGAGACATTGACGCCGATAGCCTGCATCAAAATAAAGTTCTGCGGATCTTCCGCCAACGCCATTTTATGCACAACTCTTCCAGACATCGGAAAAGCAGAAATCCCCGCCGCGCCAATCATAGGATTGATTTTTTTACGCAGGAACAGATTAAGGAATTTAGCAAACAGCACACCGCCGGCAGTATCAAAGATAAACGCCACCAATCCAAGGCCTAAAATCAACAAGGTTTGCGGCCGCAGAAAGTCCGCCGCCTGCATTTTCGAAGCAATCGTAATTCCTAAAAAAATTGTAATTAAGTTTGCCAGCGTCTTTTGGGCGGTTTCGGAAAGAGAATTGAGCACGCCGCATTCACGAATCAAGTTTCCAAACATTAAAAATCCGATCAAGGATACGGAAGCCGGCGCGATAATTCCCGCGATAATTGTAATGATAATAGGAAACAGAATACGGGTAAGCTTGGAAACATCCTTCTGCACATAGGGCATACGAATCAGCCGTTCTTTTTTCGTGGTAAGCAGTTTGATAACCGGCGGCTGAATAATGGGAACGAGCGCCATGTAGGAATACGCTGCTACCATAATTGCGCCTAAATAGTGGGATTTCAGTTTTTGTGCCACCACAATAGAGGTAGGTCCGTCTGCCGCGCCGATGACTGCAATAGAAGCGGCATCATTGATATCAAAAAACATAGACGCAGTACACAGTGTAAAGAAAATACCGAATTGGGCCGCCGCGCCGAAAATCATCAATTTCGGATTGGCTAAAATCGGGCCGAAATCAATCATGGCGCCGATGCCGATAAAAAGAATCAGCGGAAAAAGTTCATTGGCAATACCCGCGTCAAAAAGAACGCTTAAAGCACCGTGCGTTTCCTCGCCGTTTATGATTTGCGTTACCGCACCGGAAAACGGCAGATTGACCAAAATAGTACCAAACCCCAACGGCAGTAAAAGCGTAGGTTCCATATCCTTTTTGATGGCCAAAAAAATCAAAATGCCGCCGATCAGCCACATGACAATATGCTGCCAGTTGATAAGCAGCAGATTTTCGTATAAAATTTCCATTCACAATCCTCCGTATTGATCTTAAAATGCCCAAAAACAGGAATTTTCAAGAAGATATTATACCGTATAATAGAAAGGCTGGCAAATAGGTTTTTCTTTTGTTTACAAATTATTTACCGTTTTTCGACGGCTCAACCCCTTTTATAAGACCAATGACACAAAAAAGCAAAAGCTTCTGCCTCTTTTTTGTTTTATTTATTCCCCGCGGTTTTATTATAACCGCTATTAAACGCGTCATAACGGGCAATCAGCTCCCGCTCGGTTTTATCAAGCTCATCCTTCGTTTTTAAAGGAATAATTTTTACCGCAAACAGATCTTCTCGGCTGTTTTTGCAGCTATAATAATCTTCGGCAAAGATAATATTATTCGGAACCGTGCCGTTAAAATGCTGTGAAAGCCGTTTATACACGTCTTTTGACTGGCCTATATAATACCTATCATTTTCAATATTGTGAATGATATAGCATCCCACAATCTTTTCATATGTAAAACTCTGAAATTGCTTTAAAGGCACAAATCCTCTTTCCTCATGGTAATATTCTTCCAGCGGCACCGTTTCCTGCAGCCGCAGAGTATATTCTCTGTTAAGTGTCTCCGCTTCATCAGCCAGCTGATGCAATTTTTGCTGTAGTATCTTCTCTTGTTCATCATACACTTTTTGGGCATCAGCAAGTCGGGTATCTATATCCTCAAGCCGACAACTTATTTCTTGTATTTTTCCTTCAAGCTTTTGTTTTTTTCCTTTTAAAGAATCAACGCGGCCGGAAGAATGCAGCAAAAGCGCAAATCCAAAAGTAAAAATCACCGTCCAGACACCCGGAAGATTTTTTTTCGCTTTTTCTAAACGGTTGCAAAGTCGAATCAATCTTCTTTCCGTCTTTTCCTTTTTAGCAGCAGGATGTTTCCTTTGCATATCACAGGCTTTTTCCTGGTTTTGATATTGTTCCCGGACGGCAATGCACTGTATTTCTAATTCTTTCTTCGTTCTTTCATTTTTTTCCATAGCCTGATTCAGCTCTTCTTTCAATTGCTGCTTTCTAAACCAAGAGGGACGCGGAATCTTTAAATTCGCCTGAATAATCTCGCGGGCGAAATTACGTATCAAATCATCTGAATTCTTCGGAAGCTTTTCCAGTACGGCATTGGTAAGTTTTATGCTCTTTTCAATCTCTTTGTTTTTTTCTTTCCAGCCACTGTAGATAGGATATTTTCGATAGTTTATCGTTTTATACCGCTCAATCGTACGATATTTTGTTTTTTGCAAAAATTGAATGCGGCAGACGCACGTTATATCATCAAAAGAAACGGAAAGAATACTGTATATAGGCGGCCATGATTTAGGTTCTTTGGCCATGGTTCTGTATTCACGCTCCATTGCATCTAAGAAAAATCCCCGGATACGTGCCATAACTCCTCCTGAATTTTAGCAAAAAATTTCCTTTTTATAATATGACAAAATGTCATAAATGTCAAGACAAAAATATGCCATACTGTCATATAGAGGTGGCAAGAATGGAAACAAATTTAAAAAAGCTGAGAACAGCACGCGGACTTACACAAATCGCATTACAGATGAAAACCGGTATTGAACAGTCGCTGCTCTCCAAATACGAAACCGGTGAGCGTATTCCTCCTACCGAAACACTGCTTCTGCTTGCTGATTTTTATCAGGTGAGCATTGATTATATTCTAAAGCGAACGGAAAATCCGCGGATAAATTCCTAAGATTTTGCGATCTGTTTTAAAAGAATTTTGATTCGCGCCGCTGAATATAAAGCCGATATTCTTAATCAAAAATTTTTCCGAGAAGTTTTGTCTGCCCGAAATCGAGTGTTTCTGCGGGGTATCACAATTGGAAAAACTCAATATTTTGCAGTTGTTTCCAAAAGTTTTGGGAACGATTTTGGACGTGGCATACGGAGAGTTATCCGAGTGGACGAAGTGCAGCACTCGAAATTTTTCTCTGCCCGCAATGGCAAAAGAAACACAGGCATAAATCGGTTCGCCCGATAATCTGCATTCTCAAAGAATTATTGATTTTTCGGTGCCCTTGTAAGAATGAATCGCCGCATACATTGTTTTATCTCTTTTTGTATCAACCGTTTGAGAAAATTCATTTTCACACTCCTTCATTGTCTTTTTATACCGCTTATGCTATAATATTTTCAATTGACTTTGAGACCGCCCCACACCGTCTCGGTAAAAAAAGCTATAAGGAGAGTTTTATGGACGAAAGAGAAAAATTCAGCTCACGCATCGGCTTTATTCTGGTTTCCGCAGGATGTGCCGTCGGGCTGGGCAATGTATGGAAGTTTCCTTATATGTGCGGCCAATACGGCGGCGCCGCTTTTATTCTAATCTATTTAATCTTTCTTGCCGTTATGGGGTTTCCGATTCTGGTCTGTGAATTTTCGGTAGGCCGGGCAAGCCAAAAATCGATAGCGGTTTCCTTTCATACTTTAGAGCCTGAGGGCAGCCGATGGCATAACTTTAAATATTTAGGCATGGCCGGAAATTATCTATTAATGATGTTTTATACTGCCGTTGCCGGCTGGATGATCTATTATTGCTTTCGGTGCATAACCGGAGAATTTACCGACATTCCTTTAACGGCGGCGCAAACAGAACAAAAATTTAATGAGATGCTGGCAGAACCCGGCCTTATGACATTTTGGATGGCAATCGTCGTTATTGTGTCTTTCGGCATATGTTTGCTCGGCATGCAAAAAGGCGTAGAAAAAATTACCAAGGCAATGATGTGCTGTCTGTTGCTTCTGATCGCAGCTTTAGCGGTAAATTCCCTATTTCTGCCCCGCGCGGAAAAAGGAATCGAATTTTATTTGGTTCCTAACTTTGAAGCCATAAAAGAGCAGGGACTGGGCAATGTTATCTTCGGTGCAATGTCGCAGGCTTTTTTTACCTTGAGTATCGGAATCGGCTCCATGGCCATCTTCGGCAGCTATCTGGATAAAAGCCGTTCCCTCACGGGAGAATCGACGCATATTATTTTGCTGGACACCTTTGTTGCGCTGATGGCCGGACTGATTATCATTCCCGCCTGCTTTTCTTTCGGTATTGAACCCGGCTCAGGCCCCTCCCTCATTTTCATCACGCTCCCCAATATCTTTAACCAGATGGTAGGCGGCCGTATCTGGGGAAGCCTGTTTTTCCTGTTTATGTCTTTTGCCGCGCTTTCCACGGTGATTGCCGTATTTGAAAACATCACCTCCTTTGCTATGGATTTATACCAATGGAGCCGTAAAAAATCGGTGCTTATCAACGGTATCCTTATGCTGATACTTTCTATGCCATGTATCCTGGGTTTTAATCTGCTATCGGATTGTATGCCCTTAGGGCAGGGAACCAACCTAATGGATTTAGAAGATTTTCTGGTATCCAATAATCTTCTTCCGTTGGGTTCACTGGCCTATCTGCTGTTCTGTACCTCCCGCGCCGGCTGGGGCTGGAACAACTTTTTAAATGAGGCCAATCAAGGAAGAGGCGCAAAATTCCCCAAGCAACTAAAATATTATATGACCTACGTTCTGCCCGCGATAATCGGGGTAATTTACCTGAAAGGATATTGGGACTTTTTTACGCAAAAAGATCCCGCGCATCGAACAGGGTGGATGATCTTTGCCGTATTTTTATTGGCTCTCATGCTATGGTTCGCCTTCGGAAATGTGCTGAAAAAGCGTAGAAAATAATAAAGACTGTTTCCTATACCTATGGAACAGTCTCTGAGAGTGTCGCCAAAGTCAACCTTGGTCGGAGATTCCGTTCGCTCAAAAATAGTTGCTTTTCGAACTGCATTCAACCACCGCCCCCTATGCCCTTGAAGAATCACTTATCAAGCGGTTTTTTCGATTATAAGCAGTTTTTTCGATCACCGTCACCGAAAAAACAAAATGCGGCTGAACGCCGCAAAAAAATCATTTTTCAGGTTTTTCTACCGTCTGCATACTGTTATGGAACAGTCTCTGCTTTAATTGAATTATTCAAGCCAACTTTTTCTTCCCGGATCCAGCGTAATATTGCTTTGGCCGTAAAGTGCCAGCTGTAGTTTTCGCGCGGCAACAGGAAAATCTACTTTCCAATACCAAAGATTATCCGCGGAATTTCGAAAGCCTTCAGCACATTCCTCATCGGGAAGGGACATTTGCTTAATTTGATAGTCCAGCCAGCCATTGGTCAGAGCGTTGGTAGCATATCCCAGCATATCCGTTGACGAAAGCCCCGTGCGAATATACGGAATCATCGTATTCATCACGGAAATCAAAGAAGATACACCGTAGCTTTTGGCCTGCTTCAGCATTTGCATAATCACCTTTTGCTGTCGGTTCACGCGAGCCTCATCTCCGCCGATATTTTCCCGTATCCGCATATAGATAAGAGCTTCTTCTCCGGTTAAGGTATTCCGTCCGGTGCTTAAACGCTTCAGTCCGCATTTATTGCGTAAATATTGACTCTCCTCCTGAGTCAGTTCAATTTGCACCCCACCCATTGCGTCAATTACCTTTGGCAAGGATGCGAAATTTACTACCGCATAATTATCAATAGATACTTTATAATAACATTCCAGCATTTCAATTTGCAGCGCGGGTCCGCCGTAAGCGTTGGCATGATGAAGCTTTTGAAAGGATCCCTGATTATCGTGCACAATATAGCTGTATTGATCGCGCATAATGGAGGTCAATGTAATGGTTTTGGTGCTGTGATTGATTGAAAAAATCACCATCGCGTCCGCGCGGGAATTGCTGCTCAGTTTTTCATTATCCATACCGATAAGCAGAATATTGGTTACGCTGTCTGAACGTACGGCCGTTCCATTATTCATCCAGTTTTTGATATTTGCCTGTAAATTATTTAGTTCATGGGGATGAATATCCTCCCCTTCCAAAGCTGCGCCAGCCTCATCGGAAATCGGCGCCAGCGTAGCAAGATTTCCAACCGAGGAACCGCCGCCTTCAATAATATTTCCCGCGGAATCAATATCTACCCCTTGGTTAGGCGTGTATTTGCCTTCGCTCATACGGCCGAAATACCATGTCCATGCACCAAAAGCGCACCCTAACACTAAAGTTGCGATAGCCAGTGCTACCGCAACAATCTGAAACATCAAACTTACATTGTCCTTGGTTTGAAATAACATATCAAGACCTCAATTTTACAGAATCTTCAAAAGCCAAACGGTTTTCAATGCATTATTAGTATAACATATTTTAAAAAATTTATCAAACTTATAATGGTTTAATTGAAAAAGTTTCACAAACTCTTTATAGAGTTGTAAAAAGCGCTTTTCTAAACAAAATCAAAATTACAAAGCATACGTATACATTATTCCGCTGTGAAAACAATATAACCAAAGAAATTTTCTTTTACGAAAAAACATAAAAATGAAATTACATTGACGAAACGAACGTTCTTTTATATACTTATACTATCAAATATTAACGGGTGATTTTTATGAAAAAAACCATTACCATATGTTTTGCCAATAATAAAGGCGGATCGGGAAAATCCACTACTTGTTCCAATGTGGGGTACAGTCTGGCACAAAGCGGAAAAAAAGTACTGCTGATCGACGGAGATATGCAGCTGAATCTTTCCCTTTCTCTTTTTGAGGAAGATACCGTGCTCAAAATGGCGCAAGGGGAAAAAAATCTGTATTATGCCATCAAGAATCAGCTTCCGCTTGAAAAATTCATTATAAAAACACCGTATGAAAACCTGGACCTTATTCCCTCCTCTACCCTGATGAGCGGAATCGAATATGAGCTTTTTACGAAATGGCAGCGCGAATTTATTTTAAAAAAATGCCTGAAAGAAGTGCAGGAAAGCGGTAAATATGATTATATCCTGATTGACGCGCCTCCAACTTTAGGCGGATGGGTTATGAATCTGCTCTGCGCGTCGGATTTTCTTTTAATTCCGGTAGAGGCCAGTCCCTGGGGACTTTTCGGTTTAGCCAATATGTTTGAATTTTATTCCGTAGTTCAGGAAATGGCTCCTCAATTAAAGATATTAGGCATTGCCGTTACCAAGGTAAACGAAAGAAAAAACTATTTTAAACAAACCCTTGCTACCCTGCAGGAAATGAAAGATATTTATGTGTTTTCTTCCTATATTCGCGTAGACAGCGCGGTAGAATGGGCACAGGACGCCAGCAAACCTGTGGCGGCTTTCCGCAAAACAAGCAGAAGCGCTCTGGAATACGACGCGCTGGCACAGGAAATTCACGCGATGGCCAACAAAAAATAACGCTTTTCTCTCAACGGTCTGCTGTTGTTTTATGTTTCTGCTTTTAGTATTATAAAAGAAGACTTATCGATATATCTTTTAAATGTCCGATAAAGTATATATTCTCAAAGAATGCGATTCTTTTTACTGTAAAAGCATCGCGCATAACCCTTATAAAAAATTGACTGAGGAAATAAATTCCTCAGTCAATTTTATAAACCAGCTTCAAAATATTCAGCTATATCCACTGCTGAAATTTTTACACTTTACGACAATCTTTATTGAAGTCTGACATGATTTTTTACCTGGAAATTATGATCGTTCGATACAAGATAGATAATTCCCTCAATAAAGGCTACAAGTCCCGGTATTCCCGTCCAGCAAAACAGCAAATATAAAACGCCCATGCCGGTTTTTCCCAGATAAAACTTATGAATGCCGAGACTGCCAACCAGAATGGCCAAAACACCTGCAACGATTTTACTTTTAATGGGCCAAGCGGGATTAATTCCGTCATTGGGCGCCGCCTGATAAACATTTTGCTGATAAAAAGCTTGCTGGGCTTGCGGCTGCGGCTGTGCTCTGACAATCGCTTCTCCGCAATAAGGACACTCTGTCGCATTTGCCGGAACAGGGGCTCCGCACTGTGAACATTTGTTTGTTTCTGCCATAAAAACTTCCTCCTATTGATAAATAAATAAAAATTTTATTAGAAGCTTAAAATTATATACTATTCTTCTGTGCCGTTTTTCCGGCTTTATAAAGAACAGAAAAGATGATTATGAATAACAGCAAAAATATAAGCGCAAATAATAAATAGATCTTAATGCTCTCGGCCGTAAAACAGAGTGCAAAAAGAATTGTCTGAAGCACCGTATAAATTCCGGCGGTACTTATCTGTGCCAAAGCAAACGGCAAAGTAATACTTCTGCGCAACACAGGATAAAAGATAAGAACTCCCGCATCTATACACAGACAAAGAAGCATAAACAAAGCCTTCCAAAATACCATGTCATAATTTTGCAGGCAAAATAATCCGAAAATCATATAGCAGGCAATTCCCATAATTCCTAATCCCGCAATAACCCCGATCAACGATATTTTTTTCATCTATTCAACCTTCTCTCCGCATACTGAGCAAAATTTTGCACCAGGAGCAAGTTCCGCCCCGCATTTGCATTGACGCTTTTGAGGCGCGCCGCAGCTGTTGCAAAAAGCCGATCCTTCTTCTATTTCAGCATTACATTTTATGCATTTTACTTTTTTGGGGCCCAAATTCTCCCCGCATGAATTACAAAATTTTGATCCGTAAGCATTTTTCGCGTTACATTTGGGACAATAAATAACCGCCTCTTGTTGATGCGCCAATCCCGTACCCGGCATCATTCCGGCTCCGGCGTTCATCATATTTGCGCCCAATCCCACCCCGAGACCTCCAGCAAGAAGTACGCCGGCCGTTCCGTTATTATTATTCGCGGCGCCTTCATATACATCAAAGGAACGCATGGTCGCGTATCGTTGATCCCCGATAATATCAAAAGAGGCTTTCTTTTCAAGAATTTTATTTACTTGCTCAAAATCCTCATCCGGACAATTAATAGACTCAATAAAAAAATTTCTTACATTAAAACCAAACTTTTCAAATTCGCTCCGAATCTTGTCGGCAGTGAATTCTGAAATACTTTCAAGCTTCGCGGCTATTTCAAATATGGATATTTGCTGATTGATAATCGCATCTGCTATAGCAGATTTAGTTTTTGTAACAAGAACGCCCTTAAAATAATCCATTACTTTTTTATAGCTGATCGCCGTGTTGCCAAGCGCCCCTATCACTTCGGAAATAAAAAGGCTGTAATCTTTAATTTTTAAACCAAACTGACCAAAGGCACGAACATGGACTCTTACTGAATATTTAGGATCAATGACTACAATAGGATCTACTGTACCCCAGCGCATATCCAGTTTTGTCGTTGTATTTACAAAGTATAGTTCTGCCGTAAAAGGTGTTTGTCCGCCGAAAGGCAAATTTACAATGCTATTTAAAATAGGCAGATTGTTTGTCTGAAGATTATAAGTGCCCGATAAAAATACATCGCATATCTGCCCGCCTTTTACAAAAACGCAAGCCTGCCCCGGCCCGACAACAAGAACGCTTCCCAAACGAAACTGTTCGCCGGGATAACGATATATCAACCATTCTTTTGACGTTAAACCGTCAAATTTAATTCTGTCAAGAATTTTCATAATCAATCTCCTTGTTTGCGGCAAATTAAAAACAAAAGATAAATAATCGTTAGATCAGTACAAAACATACCAAAATACTTTAATTCTTCCGCTACAATTGTATCGAAAAAGATTGCTTTTGTCAATAGACTGTTAGTCCTCTTGTCATAAAAAGTTTAAAGTCATCAAGTAAAAATGAGAACACGCAATAAAATATTCCATATATCAAAAATCCCACCGAAAATTTCGATGGGATTTTTAGTACACCGAAGACAATATCCGAATGAAATTCCTTTGCCTTCCTTTCTTCGCAGTACTTTTTCTCCAAAAATATTAAATGAAACGATTCCTAAAAAAACGCTTTTCGGAAGCTTTATAAACCGCTTTCTCAATTTCCTCCCAAATGCGAAAAGGTGAGCCAACATAAAAAAATACCGATGAAAAAACCAACCATTGCAAGAAGAGCGATTACGATTACAAATCTGCTGTTTGGCTTTCTCATAATCAAACCTCTAACACGCGGATAGCCGAAAGAATACTTAATTCCTTAAAATAACAGCTGTGCTGCGCATTGCTCAAAATCGGCGTAATGGCTGCCGCGGTATTTTCCTGTTCAAACAAGATCCGCGCGTTGCCGTATACGGAAAGAATATCGCTTGCCGTTCCTTTAACACGAACAAAATAGGCCGTTTCTAATTCCTCTTGCGTCAACACCTGTCCGCAAATCTCGTCTTCCCAGCCCCATCCTTTCAAAAATTCAAAGTGCTTAGCCGCATCTAAAATATCCGCTACTACCGCGCTTGCCGTAGGGAATTTTCCCGCGCCGCGGCCGTACAGAAATACATCGCCCACCGCGTTTCCTTTCAGCAGCACGCCGTTAAACACATCCTTTACCTGCGCCAGCAGACAAGATCCCGGAACCAGAGCAGGTGAAACCATCACCTTGATTTTATCGCCTAATTGCTTGGCTTGCCCAATCAATTTGATTTCATATCCGTTTTTTTTGGCAATAGCTACATCGTCCGGTGAGATGTTTCGAATGCCTTCCGCATACACATCTTTGGGATATACATGGTGTCCGAATGCCAACGAAGAAAGAATACACATTTTCCGACAGGCGTCAATCCCGTCCACATCCGCAGTAGGATTCGCCTCGGCATAGCCTAATTTTTGAGCCAGCTTCAGCGCGCCGTCAAAGCTCATACCATCTTCCACCATTTTGGTAAGAATAAAATTCGTGGTACCGTTTAAAATTCCGTAAAATTCGGTGATTTCATTCGCGGCCATACACCGGTGCATCGGACGTATCAAAGGAATACCGCCGCCGACGGATGCTTCAAAAAAATAATTTACATTATACTTCTTTGCCAACTGAAGCAGCTCATAGCCCTTTTGCGCTACCAATTCCTTATTGGAAGTAACCACGCTTTTCCCTGCTTTCAAGCTGCGCACGGTAAAATCATACGCGACATTCACCCCGCCGATCACTTCCGCTACCACTTTAATTTCCGGATCCTTTTCTATGATACTGAAATCCTTAATAAATTTTTCCGGATACGGACTATCGGGAAAATCACGCACATCCAAAACATATTTTACATGCAGCGGCTGCGCAAGCTTTGCTTCAATATGCTTTTGATTCATAAGAATCAATTCCACAACGCCGCTGCCTACCGTACCATGTCCTAATACAGCAATATTGATCATATGTTTGTTCCTCCTTTCTCTGTTTTGTTAAAAAGCGGGCAAAAAATGCCCGCTTTGGGTTTTAAACCAGCTCTAAAATCACCGCTTCGGCGCAATCGCCGCGGCGGGGACCTTTTTTGATAATTCTTGTATAACCGCCGCCCTGACCCAGTTCTTCCGCACGCTTGGCGTATTTGGGCGCGAGTTCATCAAAGATTTTGCTGATCACCGGATGGTTAATCTGCGCTGTACGAACCTTATATTCGGCTTTCTTTTCCTTTTCATTGCGCGGAATCTGCCGCTCATAAAGGTACGCCATCATTCTCCGACGCGCGTTCAGCCGCGCGGGTCCGTCATTCTTTACTTCTGTTTCCACGCGCTGTCCCTTATCATTCAGCTTTTCTTTTTTTACCGTTACCGTATCGGCATAGGATTTAATTCCCATAGTAATAATCTTCTCGGCCTGTTTACGAACCTCCTTAGCACGCGCCTCAGTGGTTTCAATACGGCCATACCAAAGAAGATCCGTCGTAAGCCCGCGGATAACGGCAACACGCTGATCCGTAGGTCTGTTAAGCTTTCTATTACCGGCCATTGTTCTTTATCCTCCTAATTAATCTTCGTTGCTCTTCAGCTTCAGTCCCAGGCTTGCCAGCTTCTGGCGTACTTCTTCCATGGACTTTTTGCCAAGATTACGAACCCTCATCAAATCAGTTTCATCAAGGTTTGCAAGCTCCTGCACGGAATTGATGCCCGCGCGCTTCAAGCAATTATAGGAACGCACTGAAAGATCAAGTTCATCAATCGTCATATCAAACGCTTTTGTCTGCGGCACAATCCCGTCCTTATCCTCTGCAAGCTGGATTCCGCCCGCGTTTTCGGCAAGGTCCACAAAAAGCGCAAGATAATCGCTCATAATTTTTGCGGCGATGCTGATCGCCTCATCCGGCCTGATGGAACCGTCTGTCCAAACATCAAGAATCAGCTTATCGAAATTGGCGTCTCTTCCGATACGCGCGCTTTGAACGGTATAACTGGCCTTGAGTATAGGCGTATAGATGGAATCAACGGCGATCACATCTATGGGCATATCGTCCGTTTTATTCTTATCCGCCGGAACATATCCCATGCCTTTATCAATGATAAACTCCATATTCAGCGCTCCGCCTTCATCGATAGTGGCAATATGAAGATCCTTATTGATAATTTCAAGCGAGCTGTCGCCCTTGATATCGCCTGCCGTAACCTCACAGGGACCCACCGCGTTAATCGTAGCGGTAACCGGCGTGTCACTGCTGAGTCTCATGGCAATATTCTTAATATTGAGAATAATATTGGTAACATCCTCACTTACACCGGGAACAGTGCTGAATTCATGCAGTACACCGTCGATACGCACCTGTGTTACTGCAGCGCCGGGCAGGGAGGATAACAAAATTCTACGGAGAGAATTGCCCAAGGTATTGCCAAATCCGCGCTTTAACGGCTCCACTACAAACTGGGCATATTTGCCGTCTTCGCTGATCTGCTTACACTCGATAACAGGCTTTTCTATTTCTATCATTATAATAAACCCCTCCTACAAAACTTTAAGCGATATTACTTGGAGTACAACTCAACGATAAGATGCTCCTCAATACCAAGATCAATATCCTCTCTTTTGGGAAGCTCCACAACCTTACCGCTAAGCTCGGCACTGTTAAGCTCAAGCCATGCGGGAATCGTTTTTGTGGAACCCTCGCGCATCGCTTTGAATTTTTCTATGCTTGTGCTGTTTTGTGCGATAGCAATGATATCGCCGGCTTTTACAATAAAGGAAGGGATGTTTACTTTATGACCGTTCACGGTGATATGGCCATGATTAACGATCTGCCTTGCCTGCGCACGGGAATCGCCGAAGCCCAAACGATACACTACGTTATCCAACCGGCGCTCCATCAACTGCAGCATATTTTCGCCCGCGGCGCCCTTCATTGCGGTAGCCTTTGTAAAATAACCGCGGAACTGCTTTTCCAATATTCCATAGGTTCTTCTGGCCTTCTGCTTTTCGCGCAGCTGTAAGCCGTACTCGGAAACCTTTCTGCGTCCTTTGGCATGCTGGCCCGGAGCCGTTCCTCTTTTTACCACAGGACACTTTGCACTATAGCAGCGGTCGCCCTTCAAAAAAAGCTTCTGATTTTCGCGGCGGCACAAACGGCAAACCGCTTCAGTATATCTTGCCATAATTTTCTGTCCTCCTAATCAAACTCTTCTGCGCTTGGGCGGACGGCATCCGTTGTGCGGAATAGGGGTAACATCTTTGATCATGCTAACCTCAAGGCCTGCCGCCTGAAGTGCCCGGATTGCTGCCTCGCGTCCGCTGCCGGGGCCTTTTACATAAACCTCGACCGAACGAAGGCCGTGCTCCATCGCTGCCCTAGCTGCTGTTTCGGCTGCCGTCTGCGCGGCAAAGGGCGTGCTCTTTTTAGAGCCGCGGAAACCCAGTCCGCCGGCGCTTGACCAGCTGATCGCGTTCCCGGCAACGTCAGTAATCGTAACAATGGTATTGTTGAATGATGAGCAGATATGCGCCGCGCCGCGTTCGATGTTTTTCTTTTCTATGCGGCGGCGTCCGCCCTTTTTAACTGGTTTTGCCATAAAATTCGTCCTCCTATCTTACTTGCCGGCTTTTTTCTTGCCGCCGACAGTCTTCTTGGGTCCCTTACGCGTACGCGCGTTCTGCTTGGTATGCTGTCCGCGTACGGGAAGGCCCTTACGGTGACGAACACCGCGATAGCAGCCGATTTCAACAAGACGCTTGATATTCAGCGCAACCTCACGACGAAGGTCACCCTCTACCTGAACGTTCTTGTCAATATAATCTCTGATTAAGTTAACCTCATCCTCGGTTAAATCTCTAACACGGGTGTCGGGGTTAACGCCGGTTTTTTCAAGAATCTCTTTTGCGATGCTGGGGCCAATGCCGTAAATGCTCTGCAGTGCCGCCTCAACCCGCTTATCCTTTGGTATATCAATACCAGCGATACGTGCCATTCAGTACACCTCCATAATGCTTTGAATATAAATTTTATATTGAAAAGCCCCTCGGGCAAACAGATTTCTCTGTCAGCCGCGCCCGATTTCCGGCTTTATTTTCAGACTGCGCTTTTTCAGCGCATCAAAATGAATTAACCCTGCCGCTGTTTATGGCTTTTATCCGCGGAACAGATAACCATTACCTTTCCGTGGCGCTTAATCAGCTTGCATTTATCACACATGGGTTTTACGCTCGGTCTTACTTTCATTACAATAACCTCCTCAGTTCTTGCTACGCCATATGATCCTGCCCTTGGACAAATCATAGGTAGAAATTTCCACTGTCACCTTATCACCCGGCAGCACCTGAATATTATTCATTCTGAGTTTGCCGGCTATATGCGCCAGAATTTTATGTCCATTTTCAAGTTCAACCTCAAAAACAGCATTCTTTTTAGATTCCGTTACAATGCCTTCCACTTCAATGACATCTTCTTTAGACATGGATTCACTCCTCGCCTTTATTGGTGTAGATCGTAAGCGACTCTAACGCGTTTCTGATCTCGCTGTCAAAGATTTTAGCGCCGCTTTCAAGCTTCTGTGCGATATTTTCCAGCGAATACCCCGTTTGCACAAGATGCTTCCGCTTTTTCTTTTTCGGAGAAGAAAGCTTTCGTAGGGCGCCGTCAGCAATTCGTACATATTGCTCGTCAATGATTTCAACTATCACAAAATATCTTTGGGCATCTCTGCCCGCAGTGGAACAGACGACGTCTCCTAAAGAATACACATCCGTCCCTCCTTAAATTTTAACCTTGGGATCTGTCAGAATTACCGGTTCACCGTCAATTACGGCAACGGTATTTTCATAATGCGCCGCGCACGAACCGTCCGCTGTAACCGTTGTCCAGCCGTCAGAAAGTACCTTGACCGCGTCGCCGCCCAAATTAATCATCGGTTCAATGGCCAGCGTCATTCCGTTTACGATTCGCGGGCCATGCCCGGCAGGACCGAAATTGGGAATTTCCGGTGATTCATGCAAATCGCGTCCGACACCGTGACCGGTGTAATTTCTTACAATGCCGTAACCGAATTTTTTAATGTAGGTTTCCACGCCGTGCGAAATATCCGAAATCCGATACCCCACACGCGCAAAACGCATTCCCTCATAAAACGATTGCTTGGTACGCTCTACAAGAAGCCTCTTTTCCTCCGGTACATTTCCCACAATAAAGGTACGGGCCATATCGGTATGAAAACCCTTGTACAGCACACCGGCGTCAATGCTCACAAGATCCCCCTCATGAATAACGCGCGAAGCTTTGGGAATACCGTGAATAACTTCCTCATTGACGGAAATGCACAGCGTATTGGGAAAGCCGTACATTCCCAAAAAGGAAGGCTTTGCCTTGCGGTTTATTATATACCGATAAGCAGATTTGTCAAGGTCCAGCGTTGTCATGCCGGGCTTTATACTCCCACCCAGCATTTCCATGGTTTCGGCAAGAATTTTTCCGCCCTCAGCCATGGCGCGCAAAGCAGTTTCACTTTTAATGCAGAGCATCAAACCGCCTCCAGCACGTTAACAATCTCATGAAAAACATCCGCTGGCGGAAGATTACCGTTTACCGTTTTGACCTCTTTTCCGTAATAAGCCAGTAAAGGTTTGGTCTGCTCATTATAAACCGCCAGTCTGTTTTTTACGGTTTCCTCCGTATCGTCCGCACGCTGCGTAAGCTCCGCGCCGCAAGCCGGACATTGCTCACCCTCTAAAGCAGAAACATGATACGTTCCCGTGCAATCGGGACAAACTCTTCTTCCGGTAATACGGGCCAACAGCAGACTCTCATCCACATCGATATTCAAAACGCAATCCAAAGCGGTAAGAGCCTTTAACCCCTCGGCCTGCTCAATCGTGCGGGGAAAGCCGTCCAGCAAAAAGCCATTTTGGCAATCCTCCTGCGCCAGTCGCTGCTTTACCATTCCGAGCGTTACCTCGTCAGGCACAAGTTTTCCGGCATCAATATATTGTTTGGCCAAACGCCCCAGCTCGGTATTCTTACTCATATTTTCCCGGAACATGTCACCGGTGGAAATATGCGGGATCCCGAACCGTTTACAAATTTCAGCGGCCTGGGTGCCTTTACCGGCACCCGGAGCGCCTAATAAAATCATCTTCATCGCGTCACCTATTAATCAAGGAAGCCTTTGTAATGACGCATTACCATCTGTGATTGCAGCTGCTTGGTCACTTCAATGGAAACACTTACGATAATTAAAAGGCCAGTGGAACTGAACGTCAGCGCAAGACTCAGAATGGAATTGGCGTACTGCGGAGAAATGGAACCTAAAACAGCGCTGGCAATCATCGGAATTGTAGAGATAATTCCCAGATACAAACCGCTGAACAGTACCAACCGCTTATTGACCTTGTTCAGATAATCCGTGGTAGGTTTACCCGGCCGTATTCCCTGAATAAATCCGCCGTACTTCTGCAGATTTTTTGAAGTTTCCGCAGCGTTAAAGGTAATGGCTGAATAGAAGAAAGCAAAACCAATCGTCAGCAAGAAGCTTACAACGGTATAGCCCCAAGTTCCCGAACCCAGCCATTTGGAATAGAACGTTTCAAACGAACCGCCGCTCCAGAACATTCCCGCGATAATACTGGGGAACATCAAAAGAGACATGGAAAAAATTAAGGGAAGAACGCCGCAGGAGTTCGGCTTGATAGGCATATATGTGCTCTGTCCGCCGTAAATTTTACGTCCCGAAACGCGCTTGGCATACTGAATCGCGATTCTGCGCTCGCCCAATTCAACAAAGATAACAACTACAATCAAGGCAAGAATGGCAACGATAATGATGGGAAGAATCCACCAAAGAGCGTTGTTTCCGGCCTGTGAGTTTGCACTTGCCTGCTCGATATAGGACTGCGCCGTCGAAGGCAGACGGGCAATGATACCCACAAAGATAATCATTGATATACCGTTGCCCAGTCCCTTTTCACTGATGCGGTCGCCGATCCAAATGGCAACGGCCGTACCGGCGGTAAGGGAAACACCGATCAGCACATAAGCTAAAATGGTAGTCGCGGTCGATGTCAGCATAGAGGAGACAATGATATCGGCGCCGTTGCGGCTGAAAGACCAGCAAATGCCCACCGCCTGCAAAAAGGCCAGGCCGATCGCGCAGTAACGCACGATTTTATTGATCTTTTCTCTTCCGTTTTCCTCTTTTGCCATACGCTCCAGTCCGGGAATAACCACCTGAAGCAGCTGAATAATAATGGACGCGTTGATATACGGGGAAATACCCATAGCCATAAAGGTATAGCCCTCTAAGGACCCGCCGGTGATGATATTCATCAAGCCCCAGATATTCTGGTTGGCGGCGTCGATCGTCAACGAGGGATTTACACCCGGCGTGGGTATGTAACAGCAAAGCCGGAAAATCAGCAGAAGCAGCAGCGTATAAAGAATTTTTTTACGCAGCTCCGGGATCTTCCACGCGTTTTTATAAACCGAAAACATGGTTAAATCACCTCAGCCTTTCCTCCGAGCGCCTCAATCTTCTGCTGAGCCGTCCGAGTAAAGGCTGCAACCTGAACAGTAAGCCGCTTTGTAATTTCGCCATTGCCAAGTACTTTTACGCCATCCTTCTCGATTTTACTGATCATGCCTTTTTCTTTCAAAAGTTCCGCGGTAACCACGGTATCTTCATCAAAGGCCTCCAGTCTTGAAATGTTTATTTCCGTATAAATTTTGCCAAAGCGGTTAAAGAAACCTCTCTTGGGCAGTCTGCGG
>ULSF01077577.1_pt1 | contig 20896 bp, 20 predicted proteins | sample 1956121 | NCBI WGS metagenome assembly ULSF01 (sample SAMEA4835701, study PRJEB28245) | human gut metagenome | biome: gut microbiome; material: fecal sample | place: Denmark | collected 2008
CACGCCCGCGCTGCTGAAGATCACGTCCGTCGCCAGCACCGTCTGCACCTCGGCCCCGGTCTCGATCTTTTCGCGCACGAGCTGCTCGCGCAGCACCAGCGCCGCGCTGTCGCACAGCTCGACCGTCTCCGTCTTCGCGGTCAGGTCGTAGGCCGTGCTGTAAAGGTCCGCCACACAACAAACGCTTTTCACCTCGCGCACCGCTGTGAACGCGCTGATGTAGAGCCGCAGCGAGATGGCGCGGTTGTTGTCCGGCTCGCTCTCGCTGCCGACATGGATCTCCGCGCCTGTCAGGCGCAGCGACGCGCGCACCATCGTCTCGCCCTCCTCTTCGGCAAGTCCGTCTAGGATCTGCGAAAACGGCAGCTCGCTGCTCATGGACGCAAGATTCCCGCTCTCATCCAAGTAGATGGCATCCAGCCGCGCGACGCCCTTGAGCACGATCTTGTTGCCGATCGACTTGCAGTCGGTCACGCGCAGCGCACACTTTGTGCGTAAAAGCTCCTGAATGGGCTCCTTCGTGCCCGAAAGCAGCACTTCATCGGAAAACGTGAAGTCCTTTTCCCGAATGGCGCGGATAATACCGATGTCCTTTTTCTCGCACAGCGTTTCGATCTTGTAGGCTTCCTGCTCCTTCACGCCGCTGCACACGCTCAGCGACGCGGGCACGTAGGGCGTAAGCGTCAACTCCACGTTCACGCGCGTAAACACCTTGCGCGGGTTGAGCATGCGCACTTCGCACGAGCAGAGCCGGCCGTCGAGGCAGCTGTCCGCGCTGCCGCTCAGCGCGCGCCCCTCGATCGTCTCGTCGAGCGGCAGCGTGTATTCAAACGACTTCATCCCCTGCGCGTCCTCGGCCACGTACAAAAGCGTCATGCGGACCGTGCCCGACACCTGCGCTTTTCCGTCTGCGATCTCACGGCTGCGCAGGAAAAGGCACCCGCTCGCATCCACGATGCGGGCAATGTCCGGCAGATAGTCCGGCACGATGGTCTCCGTTGTCTCCTCGCGGTTCTCGCTGAGCTGCGGTAACGCCTGATAACAGGCAAACTGCTCCTTTTTCAATTCCAGTTCCATTGCAGTCCCTCTCCTTCGGCTAAGTGGTTACTGCACTCTATGCACTGTGGACGCGCGTTATGCTTCCTCCCTGACGCCAAATACGCGCCGCAGCAGCGACGAGAGGACCTTGGGTGACTTCCAAACGACAATTTTCATGCTTTTCCCTCCCAATATTCATACCCTTTTCAACCGATGTTAGAATCTGCGCAGGCAGCCGATGCCGCAAAAGATGAGAAGAAACGCGACCAGAAACATCAGCGCCCCCACCGGAAAAACAGCCGCGATGAAAATACCGAGCCCCAGCGCCAGCGCGCAAACACCCACGCAGTGCCACGGGCCGAACAGCGGCGGTCCCGGCGGGCGCGGCGGCGGATTCGAATACATGCTTTTCCCCTCCTCTCCCGGCGTTCGCCTGCTCCATTCTATACAAAAGCAGCCGCCGCGTTCCTGCTTTATCGTGACAAAGCGTCGAACTTCGTCATGTTGTCCTTTGTAATACTTGACATTCTCTCATCTTTATGTAATATTAAGAACAACTTCACTTGATCGCGGCTCTGCGAGCGTGTTCCGCACTGACCGCAACGGAAAGGACGGCACACCCATGCAGGAAATGAGCAGAAGAAATCAGCACTTTACCGACTCCGTCATTCGCAGAATGACGCGTATCTCCAACGAATGCGGCGCGATCAACTTAGCGCAGGGCTTCCCCGATTTTGACCCGCCCAAGGAGATGATGGACCGCCTCGAGGTCGTGAGCCACGAAGGCCCCCATCAGTACCCCATCACGATGGGTGCGCCGAATTTCCGCCAGGCCATCGCGCGCAAATGCGGTCACTTCATGGGCCGCACCATCGACCCCGAGACCGAGATCGTCGCGACCATCGGCTCGACCGAAGCGATGGTCGACACGCTCTTCGCCCTGACGAATCCGGGCGACCGCGTCGTGATGTTCTCCCCGTTCTTCGAAAACTACCGCGCACAGGTCATCATGGCCGACTGCGAGCCGGTCTTTGTCCCTCTGAATCCGCCGACGTTCTCCTTTGACCCGAACGTGCTCGAAGATGCGTTCCGCGGCGGTGCGAAGGCCATCATCATCTGCAATCCCTCGAACCCGAGCGGCAAGGTCTTCACCGAGGAAGAGCTCAAGACCATCGCCGACCTCTGCATCCGCTACGACGTTTACGCCATCATGGACGAGGTGTATGAGCACATCATCTACGACGGCCGCAAGCACGTCTACATGAACAGCATCCCCGGCATGTGGGAGCGCACGGTCTCCTGCTCGTCGCTCTCCAAGACCTACTCCGTCACCGGCTGGAGACTCGGCTATGCCATCGCGCCGGAGAACATCATGGCGCGCATCCGCCAGTACCACGACTTCAACGCCGTCGGCTGCCCGTCGCCTCTGATGGAGGCCGCCGTCGTCGGCCTCAACATGCCGCTGAGCTACTATGACGAGTTCGGCGCGCACTACGCGCACATGAAAAAGATCTTCACCGAGGGCATGCGCGACATCGGCATCCCCTTCACCGATCCCGAGGGCACGTACTTCGTGCTGGCCGACATCTCCCCGTACCTCAAGAAGGGCCAGAGCGACGTCGACTTCTGCGAGCAGCTGGCGAGAAAAGCCGGCGTCGGCGCCGTGCCGGGCAGCTCGTTCTTCAATGAACCGATCAACAATATTGTGCGTCTGCACTTCGCGAAGAAGGATGAGACGCTGTACGCTGCGCTGGATCGGCTGAATCATATCAAGGATATGATGTGAGTTTTCCGCACTTCATGCGGAAGGAATGTTCCCCACACTGTGTGGGGACGCGGATAAGGGAGGGATGTCTCTTTTTGAAAAAGAGACATCCCTCCCTTACACCCTCCCTGAGAAAATTTTCATTGCAAGCGAGCAACTCGAAGAGCTGCGATGCTTGCCGATTGCACTTCTCTGCGCGCGGTGTTGCCGCGTCAGCATTGCAAGACGATTTGCCTCTGCTTCTACTATCCGCTACCGCTCTGCCCATCTTGTAGAAGTTCGCAGTAATCACCGTCTACCGCCAGTGTCATCAATGCGGCGAGCACAGCAACGCCGCATTTGGCACACAGTCTGCCGCCGAGTAAACGTCACTCGCGCCTCACGGTAGTAAGGCGCGGTTGAGAGTGGTAACGAGGCGGTAGGGATTCATGGCAAAGCCATGTACACCGCACCTGATTGCGCAGCGCGTGCAGCTCTTCGAGCTACAAACTGCCAATGTAAAATTTCTCTCGGGGGATTTAAAGGGGGATACTCTCTTTCAAAAGAGAGTATCCCCCTTTAGTTGCCCGTTTCCGCACAGTGCGGAAAACCGCCGCTGCACGGTGCAGCAGCAGATCACAGCAGTGTATCAATGCCGATTTGCACTTCCGCAGAGTCAGCAGATTCGGGACCTCCGAACCGAGAGACAAATTCTTCCTCGGAAAGAATAGGAACCCCCAGCTCCTTTGCCTTTTTCGTCTTCGACGAATTCGATTCCCCGTCGTTGCTGACGAGGTACGTTGTCTTCCCCGAGACGCTGCCGGTCACGGCGCCGCCTTGCTGTTCGACGTAGGCTTTGAACGCGCTGCGGTTTTTGAAGAGGTGCACATCGCCCGTGATGACGAAGCTCAGACCTTTGCAGGTTCCGTCGGCCTCCTGCTTGGGGGCGACGTCCTCCAGTGTGAGCTCTGCCATCAGGCGGTCGAAGAGGTTTTTGTTTTCATCGTCAGCAAACCAGTTCAGGAGCGCGTTTGAACGCTCGACGCCAATACCGTCCACGTCCTCGAAGCCCTCGCCGCTCTCGATGCGTGATAAAAAGCCCTTCGTGCCGAGCGCTGCGATGAGCTTCTTGCCCGCGTCCGCGCCGATGTTTGGGATGCAGAGGGCGAAGATCAGGTGGATGGGGTCGACTTTGCGGCTCTTTTCGATGGCCGCCAACAGGTTCGCGCAGGACTTTTCGCCAAAGCCTTCGAGCTTTACGATCTCGTCCGCGTGCGCGTCCAGATGATAGAGGTCGGCAAAATCGCGCAGATAGCCGCGGTTGACGAACTCGTGCAGCGTTTGCACGGAGAGGCCGTCGATATCAAGCCCGCCCTTGCTCGCAAAGCGGACAAAGCGCTTCAAGTGCTTGGCGGGACAGTTCGGATCGGTGCAGCGCAGCGTCTTCACGCCGCTGATGGGACTGATACGCACCTCGGTCGCCGCGCCGCAGACGGGACAGGCCGTCGGGACTTCATAGCTGCCCTCGGCCCTGACGACCGCGATGCACTTCGGGATGATCTTGTTGGCCTTGATGATGCGAAGCTCGGTCTTGCGGTCCTTGCCGATGCCGAGGCGCTCGAGCTCGCTGACGTTGCAGAGGCTTGCGCGCGTGACAGTCGTGCCCTCGAGCTGCACAGGGTCAAAGACCGCGACCGGCGTGATGGTCGAGGCCGCGCACGACCATTCGATGTGATCGAGCACCGTGTCGGCGGAAACGTCTGCCCACTTGTAGGCAAGACCCGCGCGCGTGGCGTGATGACCCGTCACGCTGCCGGTCGCTGCGTAGTCCGTGTCGTCGTAGGTGATGACAAGGCCGTCCACGGGAATGCCCATCTCGCCGGAGTCGACCTTTTTCGTCCAGCGCGCGATGGCGTCGGGCAGGTCCTTCTCGCTCGTGCGCTCGCGCTCGACAGTTGTAAAGCCCATTTGGTCAAGATAGTCCATCCGCGCGCCCCAGGAGCGGATCACTCCATCCGTGTGGACGAGCGTAAAGGCGTTGAACGTCACGTTGCGCACTTTCACCTTGTCGAGATTCGTCTTGTCGAGCGCCAGCGTGCCGGCGGCGAGGTTGCGGGGGTTTGCGTAGCGGTCGTCCGCGTCCTCGAGCGTGTCGTTGATGGCCTCGAAATCTGCATAGGAGATGGTCGCCTCGCCGCGCACGACGAGGTGGCCCTTGTCGCTGATTTTCGCGGGAATACCGCGGATGGCGGAGGCCATATAGGTGATGTTCGTGCCGACGGTGCCGTTGCCGCGCGTCAAAACGCGCGTGAGCGCGCCGCCGTCATACGTCGCCACAAGCGTCGAGCCGTCGAGCTTCCACGAGAGCCAAATGTCGCGCTCGCCCGCCCAGTCCTGCAATTCCTCGACCTTTTTCGTCTTGGCGAGCGAGAGCGCGGGGTACTCGTGCGCTTCCTTCTCCCCCTCGCCGTCCATTTCGTTTCCGGAATGGCTCGTCACCTGCGTGGGACTGTCGGGCCGGACATAGCCGGTCGCTTTTTCCAGAGCGGTCAGCTCGTCAAACAGAGCGTCCCACTCGTAGTTCGTCATCTGCTCCTCCTGCCCGCCGTAGTAAGCGTCGGAGGCGGCATTCAGCCGTGTTACGATCTCGTCGATCCGGATATTTTTGTCCATAGTGCGTTCCCTCTCTCCGGCGGTGCGCAAAAGGCAGTCAGCCGTTGTTCATGATGTAATCTTCCGCGTTCTGTTCCATGTCCTCGCCATTGCTGAAATAGGTGTAATTGTCCGGCACGGAGCCGACGATAACGGTCTCCGCCACGGAATAGGTGTTGCTGAATTTTGTCGTTGTGGAAAAGCCCGGCAGCAGGATACTGACGTAGACGTCCACCACAAGATAAATTTGGTGCTTCGTCTGGTTGATGCCCGCCGACGTGAACGCATTTTCAAAATGCGCGCTCGACGAGCCGACCGACTGCATCCGCACGCGGATCAGCGGCCCGCGGCCCGCCAAAAATGGCGAGCCGAGCAGTGTGCCGACCGGCACGGAGAGTTCCTTCGTCGTCACCTCGGAGAGCTTTTCGAGCACCTCGTCGATGATGGCGGACTGCAAACGGTTGAACTCCGCCATGTTGCTCTTGACCGCCGTGATCTTTCCCTCGTTGTCCTTTTCAAAGGAGATGAGCTGGTCGTAATCTACGCCGCCGCTGTAGATCGTTTCGTTCACGGCGGCGGTCACGATGCCGTTGACCGTATTTGACACGCGCGCTGTTGCGAGCGACGTGAGCACGGGTTTTAGGTGCGTCATTGCCACGATGGCGAGCGCCAGCAGCGCCGCGAGCAAAAACAGCACAAGCAGCAGCGCCCGCATCTTTCCTGAAAGTCTTCTGTGTCTCCATTTCGGCACAGAGCCTCACCCCGATTCCAGTGAAGCCTATGCCGCGCGGGCTTTTCCCTATTCGCCCAGCGCCATGACGAGCTTCTTGAACGCCTTGCCGCGCTCCATGAAGTTCGCGAACTGGTCGAACGCCGCGCACGCGGGCGAGAGCGTCACGATGTCGCCGCGCACCGCACGCTTATAGGCGGTCTTTACGCAATCCTCCAGACTCTCGCAGCGCACGATCTCGGGGCTGCCGTGATAGTCCGGGCACTCGCGCACGGCCTTTTCGATGGCGTCCGCTGTCGCGCCGCACAAAATAAGCAGCTTGACGTGCTTTACCACCTCGGGTGCAAGGGGTGCAAAGGGAATATGCTTGTCATATCCGCCCGCGAGCAGAATGACCTTTTCGTTGAACGCGTTGAGCCCCGCGATGGTACGCGTCGGGCTCGACGCGATGGAATCGTTGTACCACTGCACGCCGCGGATCGTCCGCACCGGCTCGATGCGGTGCTCGACGCCGACAAAGGTGCGCGCAGTCTCGCGCATGACCTCGTAGGGCACCAAACCGTCGAGCGCCGTCACGGCGGCGAGGTAGTTTTCGACATTGTGCATCCCCGGCAGACGGATGTCAGAGATCTGCATGACCGCTTCCTCGCATCCGTCATGGCGCAGGACGATGGTATCTCCGCGAAGGAACGCGCCGTCCGTGACTTCCTCGCGGCGGCTGAAGAGCCGCATCCGCGCGGATACCTTTTCCGAAAGAGAGCGCGTGATGTCGTTGTCTTCGTTGAAAATAGCGATGTCGCCCTCGTGCTGATGGAGATAGATATTCTCCTTCGCCGCGATGTACTCGTCCATATCCTTGTGCACATCCAGATGGTTCGGCGCAAGGTTCGTCATCACTGCGATGTGCGGCGAGCGCTTCATATCAAGCAGCTGGAACGACGAGAGCTCGACGACCGCGAAGTCTTCAGGCTGCATCTTCTCCGCGTCGCACAGCAGCGGGTGGCCGATGTTGCCGCCGAGATACACGGTCTTCCCCGCCGCGCGCAGCATTTCGGCGATGATGCTCGTCGTGGTGGTCTTGCCGTCGCTGCCCGTCACGCCGATGATCGTACAGGGGCAGACCTCGAAAAAGATCTCCATTTCCGACGTCACGATGCTGCCGCGCGCTTTCGCCTCGAGCAGCGCCGGAACGTCCGGCCGCATGCCCGGCGTGCGGAAAACGACGTCCGCGCGCAGATCATCGAGGTAGCCTTCGCCAAGCTGCAAGTGCGCGCCCAGCGCTTCGAGCTGCTTCGCGCGCTCGCCGAGGTCTTCGCGGCTCTTTTTGTCGCAGGCGATGACCTGCACACCGTTTCGGCACAAAAGCTCGATGAGCGGCGTGTTGCTCACGCCGATGCCGAGCACTGCCGCTGTTTTTCCCCGCAGGGAGGATAGATATTCCTGTATCGTCATAGACGTTCATCCTTTCGTCTGCACATACAAATTCAATATATAGTATAGCGCAGGAACGGCAAAATAGCAATGGATTTTCCGTTGACAAGCCCCGCGCCATGGGCTAAAATAGTTGTGCGAGTATGACAGACAGTCGCGCGGCGAGGCCGAAAGGCCCGCTGTGAGGAAAGTCCGGGCTCCACAGGGCAAGGATAACGGGTAACGCCCGCCCAGAGCGATCTGAGGAAAAGTGCAACAGAAATAGACCGCCCGAGGTATGCAAGTATCTCAGGTAAGGATGGAAAGGTGCGGTAAGAGCGCACCCGTCGGCTCGAGAGTGTCCGATGCTGTAAACTCTATCCGGAGCAACACCGGTATGGGAGCAATAGGTTGGCCCGACCGCTCCCGGGGTGGCTGGAGTACCGCGGCAACGCGGCGCGTAGATAGATGACTGTCAAATACAGAACCCGGCTTACAGTCATGCTCGTGCAAAATATGAGAGGGACGGCGGAGATCGCCGTCCCTCCCGTTTTTTCTTTTCTGACATAAACTGTCCAAAATGCAGAAAAAGCGGCGGGAGTTCCCGCCGCTTTTCTTTTTTATGAATCAAACTTCCTTCTTGCCGATGCGGATGAGACGCACGACCACAGGGCTCAGCACCACGTTGAAGAGGAGCTCAAAGATAAAATTCGCGCCGACAAGGCCAACGATCATATACTGGCCGACATTCGCGCCAAAACCCATCGCATCCGCCCAGCCGCCGATGGTCTCCATAAAGAAGAGCAGGCAGCCGATCAGGAACACGCCGGTATTGACCACCGGGCAGACCACAGCGGCCACCGCCACGGCAAGCGTGCGGTTCTTGTTCTCAAGCGCCTTGTAGACAAGGCCGGAGAGAAGGCCCGCCAGCGTACCCTTGACAAGCACCGTCAGGATCGTGCCAAGCGCGTTGACGCCGAGGAACGCCGCCGCGTCGCCGCTGAGCAGCACGACCACGCCGAACACAAAGCCGAGCCACGCGCCAGCACCTGCGCCGTAGAGCGCCGCACCGATAACGACCGGCACCAGCACCAGCGAAATGCTGAACGTGCCAAACCGGATAAAGCTGCCCATCAGCTGCAGAACGATCACAATAGCGGTGAACAGACCGAGACCAACGATCTTCTGCGTGTTGTTGTTCTTACTCATATGTTTCTCCTTTCACCCGTCCGTCCGTGCAAGGGGGGGCTATACAGGTGTTACAGCAGGAGCGCGCCGCGGAAAAAGCTCCTCCTCACAGCGCACCTTGTTTTTCTGCCGAAACTGGACGTCCGACGTGCCGAGATATAATACCAAACAACGGTGACAATTTCAAGTGGAATATTTATATATTTTTATAGGATATCCATATAAGTCAGGCGGCAAAAAGAGCTTGAGAATATCTTCTCAAGCTCTTTTGATCAATGTAATCGTATGTCACAACAGAAGCCGCCGTGTACGCCATAGCAGGACAAAGATATGTCACAACTGCGGGTATCACACTGCTGAAAAAGTCAGCATTTGCAAGGGGTTTAGTCCTGGTCCCAGTTGTGGTAGGTATTTTGCACGTCTTCTTACATTTTGAAAAATTCCAACTGCCACACCAACGCCACACATTTCTGCGCCCGACCAAGCCTGATTTTCCAGTGCATTTTCATTCGGCAAATTCTGTTGTGCGGATACGCTGCTTCGTTCGAGCGTCATATCCGTTTTACTGCTCATAATCATAACAGACCTGCTTTCTTTTTTCAAGCCCAAAATCAAAGTCCTACCTCTACCTGATAGGCTTCCCCTCTCCCCCTTTGACCTTTTCTCTCCCGAAAATGTAAATTCACCTATCCAAGAACTGTGCTACTCCTATGAGTGGTGCGGTTCTTTTTATATATTCAACTCACCCAAGAAAGGAGGTATCCCCATGGCGTTCTTCATTTTCTTCGTACTCTTTGTGTTCCCTTTCCTGCAAGCTGGCCCGCTCGATAACTGGGTCTCATTCCTCGCGTGGGCAATTTTCATCATTATCCCGCTCACCATCACTGTCCTGCTCAGCATCACAACCGCGCACGAAGATGACAACGACAGCAAGAAAAATTGAACCTGAATTTTCAAGCGAAAGGAGGCGTTTCAGATGACCGGAGAAGGCATTGCGCTCTGCATGGAGGTCTTGTTCGTTCTCTTCATCCTCATTGGCTGCATCTAATCACTGCGCCAACTACAGCCCTATCCACCAACCTACATTGAAGGAAGGAAGTATCCCTATGTCAAGAAATGAACTCATCGCCAAAATCGAAGCCCTCAACGAATGGGAAGCCATGATGGAAGAAGCCAAAACTGAGGCAGACGCCATCCGCAGTAGCATCAAGGCAGAAATGGAGGAACGAGGTGTAGAAGAGTTACAAGCTGGCAGCTACATCATCCGCTGGACCTCTGTACTTTCGCGAGCCGCTTTGACTCTGCCGCCTTTAAGCGTGTGCACGATGACCTCTACAAAGCCTTTACGAAACAGGTTGCATCCCGCCGCTTCTCCATCAGCGCATGAAAAAAGCCCTTGTCTGAACGCCGTCCAAAGCAACAGACAAAGAGCTTCATACCACACACCAAAGGAGCGGGTACAGTGATTATACTGTATTCGCTCCTGACTTTCAAGGAGGTTTTTCTATGAAACAACTAACGTCATACAATCGTGCCGCAGGATATCTCAACAAGCTGTTTGACCTGCTCAATCAGCGATTTTTTGAAAGTGCACTATCAAGACCGACCATCACCATTCAGTCCACCCCGCGAGCATATGGGCACTTCTCCATGAGAGACGACACTTGGGTATCCGTCACCGGCAGCAGCAATGAAATCAACATCGGAGCCGGTACGCTTGCAAGACCTATCGAAAACGTCTGTGCAACGCTGCTGCATGAGATGGTGCATTACTACTGCCATGTCAACGGAATCAAGGACACGAGCCGAGGCAATACCTACCACAACAAACGCTTCAAGGAGATTGCCGAGAGCCATGGACTAAAAGTATCTCACCACGAAAAATATGGCTGGACAATCACCGAGCCAAATGACGAGCTTTTGACCTTCGTTCTGGAAAACGACCTGAGCGACATCCTCATTACCCGCAACGAGTATTACGGCGTTTCTGTAATGGGAACAGGTACGCACAGCAATACCCCGCCGCTCCCGCCGAAGACAAGCAGCAGCCGCAAGTACATCTGCCCCTGCTGCGGGAACAGTGTTCGAGCTACCAAGAGCGTTCACATTGCTTGCTTGGATTGTAAGGAGCCGATGATTCTTGCATCTTGAGATTCAATAAGAAATTATTATAGATTTCCTTTCTCTGAGCGACGCAAGGCAGGGGGGCTATCCTTATACCCCGAAGACGCTGCAAACAATTCTGAGAGGAAAAAGATAATTAAATATCTTATTGAGCAGCGTGTTCTATCCCTCACCAGCACTATCCAATAAGGTATACCTTTACGACCACAGCAAAAGCCGATGAATTTTCTGTCTGAGAACCACCAAAAGCAGTTTTCGGATATGTGCGGAAATTCATCGGCTTTTTCATACACTTTTCAAGGAGGTTATCATGGAAAACAGAACCTACTATTACGCCCGTGTCAGCACCAAGGAACAAAATCTTGACCGACAGCTCAATGCTTTTCGACAGCTCGGCGCGACTGACCGTGATATCGTGACCGATAAGGAGTCTGGAAAAAGCCTCGACCGTTCAGGCTATCAGGCATTGAAAACAACCATTCTCCGTCAGGGTGATACGCTCGTCATCAAGTCCCTCGACCGACTCAGCCGCAACAAGGGTGACATCAGAGCAGAGCTGCAATACTTCAAGGAGCATGGCATCCGTGTCAAAATCATCGACCTACCCACAACAATGGCCGACTTCCCCGTTGGGCAGGAATGGGTACTTGAGATGGTCAACAATATTCTCATCGAAGTTCTCGGCACGATAGCAGAGCAAGAGCGCACGACCATCAGGCAGCGTCAAAGGGAGGGAATTGAAAGTGCACGTTCAAAAGGCAAACACTTAGGCAGACCTCCCCTGCAAAGGCCCGAAAATTGGGAAGCAGTCTATGCCTCATGGCAGCGCGGAGAATTGACCGCAAGAAAGGCAATGGAGCTGACAGGGCTGAAACGCAGCAGCTTCTATAAGCTCGTCAAGAAGATGGAGCAGTAAAAGAGAACGCCCCCATGCAGCATGATCGCTCCGCGATCAGCTGCACAGGGGGCTGCTGAATATGGATTATAGGTCTATGTGCTACTTCTCCATCACATACCCGCACTTTGGGCACTGATATGTCACTTTCTTTTTTCCCAAAGCTCCTGCCGCAATACCAATAGGACCAGCAATAACAGCTCCAAGAGCAGCTTTACCTCCGCTAAAGCCACCTTTCCTTTCGCTAATTGCTTTCATAAGAGTATGGCATGTAGGGCAAATTTCTATGTTAGCTGACATTTTTTACTCCTCGCTTTGCTTATTATGTAGTGCACTATTTTTCATGTCTAAAAGGGAAAAGTCGAGGGTTCTTCTAAGTTCCCCGACCGCACATCCTCCATGCGGTTCCGAAGAAATACAGCTCTGTCCGTTGTATCTTCATATGGATAGCTGGTGCTATAACCGGTTCTCTCATAGAAATCGGGGTCAGGTGTTTCAAGTCGAGAAATCCAATATTTTGCTTTTTCTAAGTTACGTGGAACGCCCTTTCCATACATATAAAAAAGAGCGATTCTCTCTTGAGCGTATTTGTACCCCTGTTCCGCGGCTTTTAGGACCCAATCCGCAGCTTCTTCAAGGTCTTGTGGAACCCCCCAGCCATGATAATAGGACCGCCCTAATTCGTATCGTGCTCCTGGATTTCCTAATTCTGCAGCTTGCCTCAAATACTTCCGCATATTAGGGATGTCCTTATCAATCCTACATTTTAGTGATAGCTCATTTAGTTTATTAGCAGAATCTGCACGTGGAAAGCCACAATTTGGGCAAACCTTTTCCGTATCTAAAATCTTCTTTTCGCATTTAGGACATTTAATCAACCTATGAGTATACTCTTCTAACGGAAAAGCACAATTTGGACAAACAGTTGCCCTATCCGAAACCTCTTTTCCACACTCAGGACAGTTTATTAGTGCCATGTCACTTTCCTCCATTCCTGTTTGCTCTTTCTCCTGTAACGTAGCCATTCATAGCAATGCTATATAAGGAGGCACTAGAACTCTAAGTTACTTTGACAACTTTTGAATCGACTTGTTAATTTCTTGCAAGGTCTTGTTTAATTCCTTTGCGACAGTAGTAAGCTCATTAACAGCCTTCTTAATATCAGCAGTGTTGTCCATAGTTTTTATCCTTTCTTTACCTCAATTTGCTCTCATTACATCAGAGCTTTTACTTATTATACATTGTCGTGTTATACACGTCAATAGTGCTTATCAGATTATTTTGTTGCACTCTCTTTTTGGATACACTGTCCATAAAGGTGGTGGAACATTTGGAGAACGAATATCTGAAACCCTACTTCGATAACACCGAGCGCTTGGAAAACCTGTCCTATGCCATTGGCTACTACCGCAAGGAGAAAGGCTTGTCACAGGAGCAATTGGCTGAGAAATTAGGCATCAGCCGCCAGCATCTCGCAGCAGTAGAAGCCCCAAGAATGAATCGTGGTCTGTCTCTCGAATTGCTCTTCAACATCGCCTCTGTGCTGGAAATTGAGCCATACCTGTTGTTGAAATTTAGACTTCAAAAATGATTGAAAAATAACTGCCCTACCACTTGTAGCTTCTTACCAAAGTGGTAGGGCAGTTTTTGAAATTTATGCTTCCCACGAGCAAAGAGAAGGCCCCCCAGCAAAGGATCCGCGAGCGGATCCTCTGCACAGGGGGGCTATATACTTCTAACCTGTTCTGCTCAAAAAGGGATATTGTCTATATCAAAAAATGAGTCCTCGTCGTCTGGTAAAGTACTACTTCTCGAATTTACTCTATCCTCTACGTCATCTACCCATTCTCTTTGCTCAGAGTCTTCATCCTCTGTGTCTTCTTCTCTCCAAGCTCTGATAGCATCCTTTGCATAGTCTGGAAGCCACTCTAACTCAGAATCATCAAATTCTTCATCTTCTTCGTCCTCTAAGCCAAATCTGTCTTCATTGTCTTTCAAGTCATGCAGAACACAAATAACTGTTGGCTTTCCCTTTGCCCTTTGTACTTTGAGCAATCCTGCACTCTCAAGATGCTTAATGCACTCACCTACAGTAGTAGGAGACAAATTCAGCTTAGTTGCAATACTCCTTGTACTCTCCCATACGATACGTTCATCAGGGTCTTTTCCTAATGCTTTTGCAAATCCATTTAGATATCCATACAGAAGAGCATCTGAATTCGATAATCCATCAAAGAACAATGCTCTATATGGTACAGATACAAATTTATCTGTGAGCTAAGCATTTATTTTTTTCTTCATATTAAATACCAACCTTATTTGAAATTTTTCATCTTATCTCAGTTTTCTCATCAATAAGATGTTAAGTAAAGATTTAAGCTACATGAGCCTTTGGCGAATGCTATTGTAATTTTAATTTCAGTACTTAATCTTTTAGTAATCTATTTTTAATCTTATAGTAATCTAATGGCAGCCTGTAAGTACTGGAAATACAGGATTTTTGCAATTTTCACTTTACACTTACCATAAGGTTTCTGAACACCTGTGTTGGATATTTGCATCACTCATACTCATGGACTGATTCAGTAGTGTCAGCATTTTAGTACAGTAGTGTCCAGAGCAATATCACAGGAATGCTAAAAGCCTTGATTTATACGAAATTATATGGAATATTCTCAATCCCATTCGCTACAGCTCTTTTGCTTCTGTAGGTATAATAGCATATATATTTACATTATGTCAATAGTTTATAACATAATTTACATTTTATTCAATCTTTTTGAATTTATTCCTATTTTATTTTAATTTGAATAGTGCAGCATTGAATCTGTATATTTGAATACTCACATTGCCATAAGAACGCTCCTGCTCTTGGCAATTTCAACAATATCCCTATCACGCAAGCTCTTTAGGTAGGTCTGTGTGATTTGGATGTTCTCATGTCCCAGCAAGCGTGAAATGGTGTAGAGGTCAGTCCCCATCTTGACGTGTTGTTGAGCGAAAAAATGACGACAGGTATGGGGCGAAACGCGAACATCCTCTATTCCCTCTCCGTACAGCTTTACGATAATCTCTACCGCTGTAACTGTCAGCATCTTCCCATGGAACGAAAGGAAGTAATAGTCATCAGTCTTCTTGTAGAGGAAATAGCTCTCTCTGACGCTCTCATACTTCATCATCGCTTTTCTGAGCACGGGTGTGATAGGAACCACTCGCTGTTTGTGATTCTTCCCGTTGATGATGATATAGTCCTCGTGAACATCTTCTGGCTTGATACTGCAAAGCTCCAAGCAGCGAATCCCTGTTTCAAAGAACATCGTCAATATCGCGCGGTCACGAATAGCCTTGAAGCTGTTCCCACTGCAATTTTTCATCATGCGCTTTACCTGTTCAGGCGTAAAGGGAGTGATGACAGGCTTTTCCTCTTTGCACCAGATGAAGTTTCCCTTCGTGTTGAACGCTCCGTAGCCCTCTCCATAGCAATATTGAATAAAGGACTTCAAGCCTTTCAGAATGCCATTGATGTAAGTTCCCTTTCTGTGACTGGCTGTGAGCATTTTTACAAGCTGCCTCACTGTCGCTAAGGTAATTTCTTCTACATTTTCGACACCCACGGAATGGCAAAAACGCAGAAAGAGATTGAGGTTATTGCGATAGCCCTTAATCGTTCTTGGACTATACTGTCTAACCTCAATCTCAATCAGATATTCTTTGATAGCCTGTTCAATTTTCATCCCGACACCCTCTATTTTGACATGATGTATGTCACAACAGAAGCCGCCGTGTACGCTGCAGCAGAACAAACGGATGTCACAACTGCGGGTATCACACTGCTGAAAAAGTCAGCATTTGCAAGGGGTTTAGTCCTGGTCCCAGTTGTGGTAGGTATTTTGCACGTCCTCGTTGTCGTCGAGCATGTCGAGCAGCTTTTCCATGTTCCTGATGTCCTCGTCGCTCTCGAGCTTCACGTAGGTCTGCGGGACAAGGCTGATGTCCGCGCTGACGAAGGCGTAGTTCTTCTCCTCGAGGGCCTTGACGACGTCGTTGAACGCGTCGGGGTCGGTCGTGATCTCGAAGACGTTATCCTCGGCATTGAAATCGTCGGCACCGGCATCGAGCGCATCCATCATGACGGCGTCCTCGTCGTAGTCTCCGTCCTCGTTGTCGATGATGATGACGCCCTTGCGGTCGAACGACCAGCTGACGCAGCCCTGCGCGCCCATGCCCTTGCCGTACTTATCGAAGTAGTGGCGGACCTCCGGCGCGGTGCGCTGGCGGTTGTCGGTCAGTGCCTCGACGATGACGGCCACGCCGCCGGGGCCGTAACCCTCATAGGTGACGGACTCGTAGTTGTCGGTGTTGCCAGAGCCGAGCGCCTTGTCGATGGTGCGTTTGATGTTGTCGTTGGGCATGTTGGCAGCCTTCGCCTTGGCGATGACGGTCGCGAGACGGGAGTTGTTATTCGGATCGCCCGAGCCGCCCTGCTTGACGGCGACGATGATCTCCTTGGCGATCTTGGTGAAGGCGGCGCTGCGCTTGGCGTCAGCTGCGCCCTTCGTCTTTTGAATATTGTGCCACTTGGAATGTCCGGACATGATGTGATCTCTCCTTACAGATAGTATTGAATGACGTCTCTGTGCGACGTCGATATTACGGTTTTCACCTCGGGGAAATGCTCCTCCAAATACGCCTTGACCGTCGGACAGACGACGTTCTCCGTCGGAAAATGCCCTGCGTCGATCAGGTTGAGTCCCCGCGTATCCAGAAAATCGTTGTAGCGCAGATCGCTCGTCACGAACGTATCGCAGCCCTGCGCAATGGCCTGCGGGATGTATTCGCCGCACGCGCCGCCGCCGACGGCTACGCGGTGCACCCGCCCGCTGCCGCGGCAATAGCGCAAGCCGCCGCAGCCGAGTAATTCTATCACATCCCGCAGGAACTCTTCAAGCCCTTTTTCGCAGGAAAGTGTGCCAATACGCCCGATTTTTTCGTCGTTGAGCAAAAAAACATCGTTAAGGCCCAGTTTTTTCGCCAGACAGTCGTTCACGCCGCCGTCCGCAGCATCCAGATTCGTGTGCATGCAGATGGCGGAAATGTCGTTTTTGACGAGTGTGGTCAAAACGCCGCCGAGGCGCGTGTCGGGCCGAAGGGTCTGCATCTCGCGCTCGTGCCAGCGCACGTTCATCACCGGATGGTGGGACACGATGAGCTGCGCGCCGCAGTCGATGGCCTCCTGCACCACGCGCTCGGTGATATCGAGCGCGACTAAAATGCGCTCGACCTCCTGCTCGGGATCGCCGACGAGGTGGCCGACATTGTCCCAGTCCATCGCGCTCTCGCGCGGTGCCCAGGAAAAAAGCCTCTGTTCGATCTCATGTACCGTTGCCATGTTCCCACTCCCCTTTTCTTCTCTCGATCTCTTCGATGAGATTTTCAAGATGCGCGATACGCGCCTCCTTATCTGCGAGCGACGAGACGGCGAGGCCGTCTCTCGCCCGATTGAGCTTTATAAGATGCTGCGACAGGTATTCGCCGTACAGCGGGTCGGACCGCAGCAATAAGCCTGTCAGCGCGTCCGCTTCGCTCAGCTCCTGCCCCATCCCCGCTCTCACACGGAAGACGACGTAAAGCTGCTCCTTGTCGCGCACGAGCGTCTCGCTCAAAAAGCGGTAGCCGTGCCCGCAGAGCCAGCAGCGCAGAAGGTCGATCTTTGTCTGCGGCTGCAAAATGAGCGTATGCACGTCCTCATGCGTCCAGGGCGCGGCCTCGAGAATACCGAGGATCGTCTCGCCGCCCATGCCGGCGATAGCGATGGCGTCGCACTCCTCTGCTTTGATCTTCGCAAGGCCCGGGCAGAGGCGAAAATCCATGCGCTCCGTCACGCCGTATTCTCGCGCCGTCGCGCGCGCGTGGTCAAGCGGCAGCGCGTTGATGTCAGACGCAATGGCGCTTTCAATGCGCCCGTGCTGCAAAAGCCACACGGGAAGATACCCATGGTCAGTGCCGACGTCGGCCAGTCTCGCACCCTGCGGCACAAGGCTTGCGATGCATTGCAGCCGCGGCTGAAGCTGTAATTCCTTTTCCACCGCCGCCCTCCTTTCGCTGAGCGAACAAGACGCATACGGAAGACCCGTATGCGTCCTTTTCTTATTCCTTGACGGGCTTGTTGGCCTCTTCGTTCACGAGAGCCAGCAGCTTCTCCACGTCGATCCCGTGGACCATGCAGGCCTCTTCCACCGTCTCACCGCGGGAGCTGGGGCAGCCCAGGCAGTGCATGCCGATCGACAGGAAGATCGGCGCGGTCTGCGGCGCAACGTCCAGAATGTCACCGATGATAGTGTCGCGCTTAATTTCGATCATGTTTGATTCACCTCCGTGAAAATAGCTGAAAATAGTTTATCCCATTTTTCGCACTTTTTCAATAGGAAATATGAAAAAAGAAGCTGCCATAAAGCCAAAAAAGAAAGACGCCCGCATTAGCGGACGTCTTTCGATCAAAACGTTTACAAGAATTACTGCTCAGCGCGCATCTTGGCGAAGCACTCGCTGCAGTAGACCGGACGGTCGGACTTGGGCTCGAAAGGAACCTTGGCCTCGCCGCCGCAAGCTGCGCAGACTGCGGTGAAGTACTCACGGGGGCCACGAGCGGCGTTCTTGCGAGCGTCGCGGCAGGCCTTGCAGCGCTGGGGCTCGTTCTGGAAGCCGCGCTCCGCGTAGAACTCCTGCTCACCGGCAGTGAACACGAACTCTTTGCCGCACTCTTTGCAAACTAAAGTCTTGTCTTCGTACATGATTTTACCCTCTCTTTGAATCAGAAAAAAATATATGCGTTCAGCGTTTGCTGATATCGCCGGAAAAAATGTGCTGCGCAGCCTTGCGGCGAACGCGCTGCACGGCGTTGTCCACCGACTTCGGAGACTTGCCCACGGCCTTTGCGATCTCGTGACAGGAAAGGCCTTCCAAATAGTACCCTAAGATCTTCGCCTCGAACTCGGACAAGTGCTTGCGGGTACTTTCGAGTAGACTCTCCACGTGGTCCCGCTCCGCGATGAGGAGCTCGGGGTCTGTGTGGCTGGGGTCTAAAGTACCGGCGGTGTAAGAAGAACTGTCAAAGGAAGGGGTATCAAGGGATATGGATTCGTTCAGCGGATAATGCTTGCCGCGGGAGGCGGCACGGAGCGCGGAGAACAGGCGGTTGCGAATGCAGATCTCTGCATAGGTGTGAAACGACGCCGCCTTGTCAGCGTCATACTCCCGTATCGCCTGAATGAGACCGAACATGCCCTCCTGAATCAGATCCTCCCCGTCGCCGCCGGCGAGGAAAAGCGGACGCGCACACGCGCGCACCATTCCGTAATAGCGCGTGACAAGAAGCTCTTCTGCTTCCCTGTCGCCCGCGGCGGCCATGGCGCACAGCTGCTCATCCGTGCAGGCTGCAAGCTCTTTATGATGGCTCTCACTCTGATGATACTGCATGTATTATACCTTCTGTGCTCAGGTTTTGTCAAGTATTTACGAAAATTCAGTATTAGCGCTAACGATTTTACAGCATTTTTATCACATTGACCAAATTCTCGGCCGCAAGAAGGGCGATTTGTTCTGTTTTTGCCTCAACCATGACGCGGATGAGCGCTTCCGTGCCGCTCGGGCGGACGAGCACGCGTCCCTCGCCGGAGAGCTTCCCCTCCTCCTCCGCGATGGCCGCGGAGAGTGCATCGGACGCCATGATGGCATCCTTGACGCCGCGCTCATGCGAAACGGCGACGTTGAGCAACACCTGCGGATACTGCGGGCAGACGGACGCAAGCTCAGAGGCCTTCTTCCCGCTGCGCGCGAGCACGTCGAGGAACTGAAGCGCCGTCAGCTGACCGTCGCCGGTCGTGGCGTAGTCGGTGAAGATCGTGTGGCCCGACTGCTCGCCGCCAAGCTTGTAGCCGCACTCATTCATCTTTTCGAGCACGTTGCGGTCGCCCACGCTCGTGCAGACGAGGCCGACGCCGTTTTCGCGGCAGAACTCGTGAAGGCCGAGGTTCGACATCACCGTCGCAACGATCGTGCCGCCCGAGAGCTTCCCGCGGCGCTTCATGTCCGAGCCGCAGACGGCAAGCACCTTGTCGCCGTCGATAACGCCGCCCTGCTCGTCGACGAGCAGGCATCGGTCCGCGTCGCCATCGAACGCGACGCCGATGTCATAGCCGCCCGCGACGACCTTTTGTGCAAGGTCGTCGAGATGCGTCGAACCGCAGTGGTCGTTGATGTTCACGCCGTCCGGCTCGCGGTGGATGAAGTCACAGAAGCAGCGGAAGCGGCCAAAGAGCTCCGGTGCCGTCGCGGACGACGCGCCGTTCGAGCAATCGACCAGCACGCGCAGGCCGGACAGGTCTCCTTCGATCGTGCCAGCTAAATGGTCGATATACGCCTCGCGCGACTGCCGCAGACCGTGGCGCAGGACACCGATCTCGCCGTGCGTCGCGGCGGGATAGATGTCGGTGAGAATTTTTTCTTCGACCTGCTCTTCGATCGCGTCGGGCAGCTTGTAGCCCTTTTCGTTGAAGACCTTAATGCCGTTGTGCTCGTAGGGGTTGTGCGAGGCGGAGATCACGATGCCCGCATCCGCGCCTTTGAGCACGGTCAGGTACGCGACCGCCGGAGTCGGCAGCACACCGAACGGCATCACGTCGCCGCCGACGGAGCAGATACCCGCGATCAGCGCACTTTCGAGCATATCGGACGAAATGCGCGTGTCCTTGCCGATGGTGATGACCGGCTTTCTGCCCTTTTCTTCCTTCAAAACGGCCGCGATGGCCTTGCCCGTACGGAACGCAAGATCAGCCGTGAGATTTTCTCCCACAACGCCGCGAATGCCGTCGGTGCCAAACAGTTTTCCCATGATTTTGATTCCTCTTCTCAAAAAGATTTGAAGTTTTGCCGTAAAGTAGTTTGCATTTATAGACTAAGCTGTTCCGGCACTTCGTCCATGCTCTTCGGCACGGAGAGGCCTAAGTGCTCATATGCCTTGCGCGTGACGCAGCGCCCGCGCGGCGTGCGCTGCAAAAAGCCGAGCTGCATGAGATACGGCTCGTAAACATCCAGCAGCGTGACGGCTTCCTCGCCG
>ULSF01008408.1_pt1 | contig 20778 bp, 17 predicted proteins | sample 1956121 | NCBI WGS metagenome assembly ULSF01 (sample SAMEA4835701, study PRJEB28245) | human gut metagenome | biome: gut microbiome; material: fecal sample | place: Denmark | collected 2008
TGCGCTATATCCATTGCAGTCAGGAATTCATTGCCTACGATACCGGCGAAAAAGTATTGGTAACGGACCAAAGCTGGGTATGGCTCTCCGGCGATTTTTCCTTCGTCCCCGGTCTGCAGGAGGTGACGGCTTATTTTATGCAGGATACCGGTACGCCTCTTTGTGATATTTGGGTAAAAGAAATTGTTACCGAGGAAATTCTCCCCGCGCAGAAACCAAAAGCGGAGATTTCGAGGCAGCCGTTTTCTGTCGGCGCCATTCGGTGGGATGCCTATTTCAGCACGGAGGATATGCAAAGTAATGTTTCCCGCCAGGTTGCACGGGCGCTTTCCCCCAAAAAATTTCATTGGCGAGCTCCGTTTTTTTCCAAAGAAGAGGCGGATGGCAGCCTTTCGTTTCCGCCGGAGACACAGGAACGGTTTGATACCGAAGCCAAATTGGCAATAGCGGCGGGAATCGATTATTTTGCTTATTGCTGGTACCGTGATAACGATCCCATGAGCTACGCCCGAAAGCGGCATGCACAATCAAAATACCGGAATAGGATAAAAATGACGGCCATTGTACGTGTTTCCGGACTGGATGACGAAACGCTTGCCGGGCTGGCACGGCAGATGAAGGAAGAATATTATCTGAAATTTGACGGCCGTCCCGTTCTCTATGTATTTGACGCCGTACATGCTGACGGCGCGTACCGTGCCCATATCACAAGGGCAGCTCAAAGCGCCGGAAATCCCGAGCCGTATTACATCGGTATGAACGCTCAGCCGCAGCCGTATCCCGTTTATAAAATAGAAGATATGGGCTTTGATGCCATCGGTTCCTATGGCTTTGTATCTGACCGGCCGGGCGAGCCTTACGCTTCTTTTGCTCGGCGAAACGAAGATATGTGCCGGATGCGGTATTCTTTGCAAACAAGGCTTGACCGTGTGCCCCTGCTGTGTTTGGGTCATGACTTCCGTCCGAGGATCGAAAATCCGGTTTCGTGGATGACCGGAAAGCATTATTCTCTGCCGGCTTCCCCGGAGGAGATTTACCGGCATGCCGAAACCATCCTGCGTATGCACAAGGAGCAGGAAGAAAACAAACCCAATACGCTGCTGATCTATGCCTGGAATGAGCACGACGAGGGCGGCTGGATCTGTCCGACGTTAACACACGCACCGGATAAAGATGTAGACGACGGGTATTATCAGGCTTTGAAACGGGCCGTTTGCACGGCAAAAGAGCAATTTAAAAATTCAAACGCCGGCGGAGAAACGCATTCTGCTGCCGGAATTTCGAGGTAAAACCATATGAAAAAATTACGTATAGCAATAATCGGCACGGGAATGATCGCAAACAGCGCGCATTTTCCGGCCTTGGAGCCTTTCCGGCGGGAGGGGTTGGTTGAAGTGGTAGGCGTTGCGGATATCCGTCCTGAAGCTGCGGAAGAAACCGCGAAGCGCCACGGAGTGGAAAAATGGTATGAAGATCCTCAAAAAATGCTGGAGGAACTGAAGCCGGATTTTGTAGCGGTGTGTACGCCCAACCGATATCACAAGGAATGGACGATAAAAGCATTAGAGGCGGGCGCCCATGTAGCATGCGAAAAGCCTATTGCGCTTACTTTGGCCGATGCAAAGGAGATGTGGGCGGCAGCAAAAAAGTATAACAAATATTTATTTCCCTGCCAGTGTATGCGGTGGCGAAACTATATGCAAAGAGCCAAAGAGCTTGTGGAAAGCGGTGAGCTCGGAGAGCTGTATTTTTCGGATATCGCGTTTATCCGCCGCATCGGCATTCCCACCTGGGGCATGTTTCATATGAAGGAGCATAATTTCGGCGGGCCGTTCTGTGATTTGGGCGTTCATCTGATCGATTCTCTGCTTTGGATAGCGGGGGATAAAAAGGTGGAAGCGGTTTCCGGCAGCGCCTATACAAAAATCGCCAATCAAGGAGAGGATATTCTGTTAAGCATTGCCGAAAGCGGCGCTTACGCGGGAACCTTTACTCCCAGACCTTACGATTACCGTGAATTCAATGTGGAGGATTTTGCAGCCGGGTTTATGCGCCTTGAGGGCGGTATGAGCGTGAATTTTAAATTTTCCTGGGCGATCAACCTGCCGACAACAAATCTGGATATGGTGCTGTGCGGCGATAAAGGCGGGCTTTCGGTAAACGGTGAAAAGCTATATAAGAATATCGGCCGCTTTCAGGGGGAATGCGCTATGAAATGGTTTGATAACGGCCCGTTTAGGGGCGTTCCCTTTGAACAGCATCGCTATATGTACCGCCATATCATGGAGGTGCTTGCAGGCAAGGCAGAGTATCTGATTACCCGGGAGCAAAATCTTGAGGTTACCAAAGCGATTGAATGTTTCTATCGCTCGGCAGAGGAAAACAGAGAGATCAAATCGGAGGAATTATGATAAAAGCAGTGATTATCGGCTTTGCCCATATGCATGTCAATGAGGTTGCCCTGTATATCAGCCGGCATCCGGAATACAGTCTGGAGGCCGCCGCGGATATGCCCTCGGACTTAGAAAAAATCGAGCCTCTTCGGTATACGCCGGAATGGAACAAGGAAAATATACGCACGAATTTTTGCCCGCGGATTTATGAGGATTATTGCCAAATGCTTGATGAAGTCAAGCCGGATGTGGCCTTTATTCTTACGGAAAATTTCCAAAAGAAGAAAGCCGCCGAGGCCTGTGCGGTACGCGGCATAAACATAATTCTTGAAAAGCCCATGGCGATAAATTTAAAAGAGGCTCGGGATATCGAGGCACTTGCGGAAAAATACGGAATTGAAGCTTATGTAAATTGGCCGGTCATGTGGCGTGCGTATTTACATAAAATGAAAAACGCTTTGGACGTCCGCCTTGTCGGCGAGCCGCTGAAGCTGCAGTATATCAACGGCCATACAGGACCATTGGGAAAAGGCGCAAGGCACCGGGGAGTGAGCGCAAACGCAGAGGAAATGACCGACGAACAGCGAAAAAAAACATGGTGGTACCAAAAAAAATACGGCGGCGGCGTGTTTTTGGATATCGGCTGCTACGGCTGCTTTTTTGCCAAGTGGCTGCTCGGCGGCGGAGAAAAAGGCGCGATGGCAATCGGAGAGCAAATGAATACGCCCTTTTGCGATACCGCAGATAATTTTGCCGCTGTTGTTCGGTATGATAAGAAAATGGCAGTGCTGGAAGGCACCTGGACTACACCGCGCGCTGCGATTCCCTCCGGACCTATGGTGATGTGCACCGGCGGGATCATCACCTGTACCGGCGGTGCGGAAAATCAGCCCGGCGTCGAGGCGTTTGACCTATACGGCAATCCGGTGGAAGTTCCCGAAATAGCCTTTGGACCGGAGATGACCGATATGCCGCATTTATATGCCTGGCATAAGCAAACAAAAGGAGAGATGCCTCCGATGGCAACGCTAAGCAAAAATATTGAAGTAATGGCTATGCTGGAGGCTATTATCACAAGCGCAGAAAGCAAAAAAGAGGAACATATCCGTGTGTAAAGGGATGATTGCAGATATTCAGCGGGCGTCCATTCACGATGGCCCGGGTCTCCGCACAACGGTCTTTTTCAAGGGATGCCCGCTTTCGTGCCGGTGGTGCCATAATCCGGAGTGCATTTCTTTTACAAAGCAGGAGCTATTTTATCCGGAAAAATGTATTGGCTGCGGCAGGTGCCAAGAGGGCTGTTATGCCGGCGCGCGCGTATCCTGCGGAACAGAAATGACCGCACAGCAGGTACTGCAGGCTGTGCTTGCGGATAGGCCCTATTACGGTGCGGCGGGCGGCGTTACGCTCTCCGGGGGTGAGCCTTTGGCGCAAGCCCGGTTTGCCGCAGAGGTTTTAAAGCTTTGCCGGCAGGCGGGAATCCATACCGCCATAGAAACCAGCCTGTATTGCTTTGATGCCGAGGTGCTGTCATTCACAGACCTTATCATGGCCGATATTAAAATATTCAACAGCGCAAAGCACCGGGAATACACCGGAGTGGACAATGAGCAAATTCTTAAGAATTTGCAACGCGCGGATACCTTAGACATTCCGCTGGTAATTCGTACGCCGGTCGTTCCCACCGTAAACGATACGGTAGAAAATATACGGCAAACCCGGAATTTTATCCGGTGCTTAAAAAATGTCATAAGCTACGAGCTGCTGCCCTATCATCCGCTGGGATTCAGTAAAGCGAAGGCGTTGGGCGTAAAGCAGCAAAAATTTGAGATTCCCCAAAAGGAAAAAATGGAGGAGCTGCGGCGATATGCTGACCTATCAAGATAGACTGTACCGTATGCGGCAGACGAAAATCGCCCATACGCTGGCTAAAAAAGAACAAAACGGATACACCGACCTGGATGATTTCGGTACGGTACCCCTGCCGGAGGGATATTATGTAGAACCATGGTATAACAGTGAAAACGGCAGCTTTTATGGGCTTGACGGAATGAGTGAGAACTTTTGCCGCGTGATGAACGCACACGAGCCCTATGTGGACCCTATGGAAATGCTTTGCGGAAGATGGCGCGATATGCTGGTGAATTATCGGGGCGATATTCACTATATGCCCGATTGGATTCAAAAAAACACAAAGCTCCGCAACTTTATGCAGCGCGGCGTGACCGCCCAGTGGAGTAAGCGTTGGGATGAAAAACGATTCCCTTATGACGACTTAAAACCCCTGCAGGAAAAGTACAATATTGCCTCCGGTATTGACGGCGATGCGCATTTTGCCTGTGATTACCGTATCGGATTCGCCTTGGGCTTCGGCGGTTTTTTAGAGAAAATAGCCGCCGGAAGAAAACAAAACCCTCAAAAACAGGCGTTTTATGATGCGGAAGAAAAATGCGTGCGCGCCATCATCGCCTTTGTTGATCGGCATATTGAAAAAATTCAGGAGCTGCTGCAAAGCGAATCCCGGCCGGAAATCAGAGAAAGCCTTGAAAAAATGCTTTCGGTGTGCCGGAATATCCGGCTGGATAGACCCAAAACCTTTCATGAAGCCTGCCAGTGGACGGCATTTTTCAACTGTGCCGCACGCATTTATACCCGCGACGGCGCAGGCTTTCAGTTGGATACCCTGCTGCTTCCCTTTTATGAAAACGACAAAAAAAACGGGATTTTAGAGGATGAAACGGCGATCTTTCTTCTTGCCAATTTGCTTTTGATCGACCCGCATTATTATCAGCTCTCCGGTGTGGATGAGAATGACCGTGACCTGACAAATCACCTCTCGTACCTTGCTTTGGAAGCGGCGGACAGAATCAATATTTCCTGTAATCTGACCGTCCGCGTGCATGAAAACTGTGATCCGGCGTTTTTGGAAAAGGCCGTATACTATTTATTCAAAAATAAAAACGGCTGGCCCCGATTCTGCGATGATAAAAATCTGTGCGACGGATATATGAGAAACGGCGTGGATAAAAAAACCGCACGCCAGCGAATTGCCGTCGGCTGCAACTGGATGTGTGTTCCGGGCAGGGAATTTCCGATGAACGACACCGTAAAAGTTAATTTTGCCAAGGTTTTGGAGGAAGCACTGAAAGAGATGAAGACGGAAAAGGAGCCGTCAACGGAACGGCTTTTTGCCCTGTTTCAAAAACATCTGCTTTGCGCGGTGGAGACCGTTGCCAGGGGCGTGAATCTGCATTTAGACCATATCCACGAGGTGACGCCTGAGCTGATCATGAATTTGATGTTTCATCATTGCCTGGAGAAGGGCCTGGACGCATCCCAGTGCGCCGAGCTTTTTACCGTCGGCGTAGACGGCGCGGCGCTTGCCGTGGCTGCGGATTCCTTCGGAGCAATGGAGGAGCGGATCGAGCGGGAAAACAAGCTTTCCTGGCAGCAGCTTTATGAGGCGCTGGAAAACAATTTTGCCGACGAACGGCTGCGTTTGATGCTGCAATCCACGCCCAAATACTGCGGCGGCGGTACGGCGGCGGATGCCTGGGCTAAGAGGATCAGCGCCCTGTGGACAGAAATTGTTGCAAACCAAAAAATGCCCGCCGGCAGAAAGCTTGTGCCCGGTCTGTTTTCCTGGGCGCGAAGCATTGAATACGGGCAGGCAGTGGGGGCTACCCCCAATGGAAGAAGAAAGGGCGAGCCGATCTCCCACGGAGCGAATCCCAATCCTCATTTTCGGGTTGACGGGGCGGTAACCGCGCTTTCCAGCGGAATCGCAGGCGTTCAATGCGGGCGCGGCAACACAGCGCCGCTGCAATTGGAGTTTGATCCTCAAATCACCCTTGAAGAAGGCGGCGTACAGCTGGTATTGGAACTGATAAAAACCCATTTCCGGCTGGGCGGTACGCTCATCAATATCAACATTCTGGACGGTGAAAAATTATTGCAGGCCCATAAAAATCCCGAACAGTATCCCGACCTCGTCGTACGGGTAACCGGCTTTACGGCGTATTTTGCGTCCCTTTCGCCGGAATTCAGACAGCTGGTTGTCAACCGTTTTTTAATGGGATTATAAACATACTATTGACGGGGTTTATTAATATATCGGTTAAAAGGATTAAAACGGTCGAAAACATATTTAGAAAATAAGATCGCTGCTTTATTAAAAAACAAGGGGGGAGATCCCTTGTTTTTTTACGCTTGTTCTATTGTTGTACCGGTGTAATAGTGTGTTAAAATTTGTTTATAATCGTATCCCTCCAAAGCCATACCCTGTGCGCCGTGCTGACTCATGCCAACACCGTGACCGTATCCTTTCATATAAAAGGTGATACTGTTTTTGTTATTTTCAAAGGTAAAATCGGTAGAACGCAGTCCTAAGGCTGTGCGCAGCGCCGTTGCTTTTACGATGCTTTCACCGATTTGTACGGTAGCAACTCTTCCCGCGGCAGTATAGGAGTCAATTTTTATCGCGATGGAATCCACATGGATATCTTCAAAAGCGGCATTGATTTTTTCTGTAAATTGATCTTTTGTCAGTGTAAGAGATTCGCTAAGCTCTTCTTCACTTTTATCCGCGGTTGTTTCTACGCTTACCAGATAGGGATAGTTTCCGCCGAATACCGAGACACAGTCCTCGGTACTTCCTACACTGGAGGAATGATAAAGTGCGCATATAGGCTTGCTTTCATATGTTATAATTTCTCCGGAAGTCGCGGTAACGGCTTGCGCAATCGCGTTATAATATTTTTCATAATTCTCACCCCATTGACTGCGCATTTGTTCATTGGACTTAAACGCTTGGCAATGGGCCGAATTCGTGCAGATATCACCGCCGTTTGCACAGCCGCCGCCGCTCATTTTATAATACAGATAAGTTCTTGCGGCAACCGCCTGGGCTTTCAGAGCCTCGGGTTCATAGGTAGGATAAACCTCCCCGGCAACAACATCAATGATATATTCTTCTAAATTCATTGTCTGCAATTCACCGTTATGATTTACCTGAATGGTTTTTTGAGGTGTTGCCGTAGGTTCGGGTATTTTTTCAATTGTTATTTCTGTTTCGGGCTTTTTTTGGGCGTTACTGCTTTCGGTTTGTCCTTTTGCTGAAACGGAAGCGGAAACGGTTAATTTATTATCTTCCCGATTTTGAAAATAAACAACGGAAAAACCCAGGAGTACAATCGCCAACACAAAGGATAAAAATATGGAAAATTTACTCATTATGGTTCCCTGCCTGTCCCTAATTGATGATAATATAAGGCAATCCAAAAGTAGTGACACCGTTGGCGGTTATCGCTTGAAGAAAAGGATTGCACATATCGATTGTATGACCGTTTTGCCGGGAATATTCATATACTGTTTTTCCATGAGGGACGGTTTTCGCTTTCGCGGCATTTTCTTTGCTTATTAGAAATACAAAATAGTCATGAGTTTTCCAATCAGGGGAATCTTCAAGTATGCACTGAGCATATGTTGCATCAGGACATACTACATAAATATTTTCAGCTGAATTTCCCAGTACCGGAAAAGTACACAGGGCAAACAGGAAAATGGCAATCAGTATTAAAAAAATAATATATTTTTCCATAAAAAATCCCCCTTTGCACCAAGTATGAGCAAAAGGGGAAGGGGTTATTCATTTATTTTATATTCAGTATAGATTTCACCTTGCAGGGTTTTTAATAAAAAACTTCCGCTCTCATAGAGCAGATACCCGCGAAATTTATTTTTCGGCAATGATACGGATCCGGGATTCATATAAATATAATGTTCTTTGGGTGTGATTTCGCCGATGTGAAAATGTCCGTTTATCAGAATATCTCCGTTTTGCAGCTGCGGCGGTGTTTCAGGAGAAAATATATGGCCATGGGTGACAAAAACAGTTTTTTGATCTAAAAACAATAAAAGATTCGGTGCAGAAATGGAAAATTCCAATACCATTTGATCTACTGCGGAATCACAGTTACCCTGTACGGCAAGAATATACTCTTTTTTTTGATTCAGCATTTCCGCCACCTGCGCCGGCGCATATTCTTCCGGCAGAGGGTTCCTCGGTCCGTGATAGAGAAGATCTCCCAGCAAAATTAATTTATCGGCTTTTTCCGCCTCAAAGGCTTCCAGCAGCTGCCGGCAGTAAAACAGGGAACCGTGAATATCGGATGCAAATAGTAGTTTCATATGAGTACCTCATAATACTTTGTTTTATGATTTTTCTTTACACAAGGAAAGGTGTTAAAGGAAAAGTTCAAAATATATTATAGCATAAAAAAGAAAAGAAAACAAACATGAAAACAGCGACGAAACGGTTTTTCAGAAGGTATAGATTGCAGTTCTCCTGTGCAGTTCAATGTGGATTTCGCTTTTAAAAAAGAAAAAGAAACGGGATCTTCGCTTGGGTTTGTCAAAAACCTATTGGGAAATCAATATAAAAAATTTTTATTAGCGGGAGGATTCTCTCCGGTAAACGGCACATCGGGACGTTTTACGCCTCTTCTGCGCTCTTTTGGGCAAAAATTCACCCTTCGAAGAGGGGACCGTATCTCGCCGCTTTTTTGAAAAGACGGACAAAAACTTTATTGTGCAACTTTTTTGGCTGCATGACTTTTTTGACACTCTGAAGCAGGATTCCTGCTCAAATCGTTAAGCTCTTTTGGGTGATTCCATGTGGGAATTGAGAGAGAAGAAAGAGGCGCTTTTCTTTGCTGTTTTATAAAGAATGCTTGGGGTGCGGTCAAGATTTGCTTCGCGGGAAAAAAGGCCTCCGGAAAACATTATTTTTTTATACTCTTTTTTATATTCATTAAGAATTCCGCGTTGCTTTTGGAAGCGGAAAGCATGGATAACAGTTTTTCCGCGGCATGTTCGCTGTTAGCGGAGAAAAGAATTTTACGTATTGTCCAAATACCCTCCAGCTCATCGTTAGAAAGCAAAAGTTCTTCGCGGCGCGTACCGGATTTATTGATATCCACTGCCGGAAAAATACGTTTTTCCGAAAGTTTACGGTCAAGGTGAAGCTCGCTGTTGCCGGTTCCTTTGAACTCTTCGAATATGATATCGTCCATTTTGGAACCGGTTTCCACCAAAGCGGTGGCAAGAATGGTTAAACTGCCCCCGTTTTCAATATTCCTTGCGGCTCCAAAAAATTTTTTTGGCTTGTATAATGCGCCGGGATCGATACCGCCGGAAAGGGTGCGCCCTGTGGGGGATATGGTTAAATTATAGGCACGGGCAAGTCGGGTGATACTGTCAAGCAAAATGACAACATCTTTTCCGTGCTCAACCAGACGCTGCGCTCGCTCCAGAACCAGTTCGGATATCCTTACATGATTTTCCGGCATTTCGTCAAAGGTGGAATAAATCACTTCTCCCTTGACGGAACGCTGCATATCGGTAACTTCTTCGGGACGTTCGTCAATCAGCAATACAATGAGTTCCGCTTCCGGGTAATTTTCGCTGATCGCGCAGGCAATCTTTTTTAATAAAATGGTTTTTCCGCTTTTGGGTTGAGCCACGATCATACTGCGCTGGCCTTTTCCGATAGGAGCAATCAGGTCAATTAAGCGAAGAGCAAGGTCATGAGAGGTGCTGCTTTCCAGCGTAAAGCGTTCGTTGGGATAAATGGGTACCAAGTCTTCAAAGCGTGTGCGCTTTGCGGCCGTATCGGGATTCTCATCGTTAACAGATATGACATACAGCAAGGCGGCGTATTTTTCATTTTCCCGTAGAGGACGTGTTTTGCCGGTAATTTTATCGCCTGTGCGCAGATTGAAACGCCGGATTTGGGCAATGGAAACGTAGACGTCGCGCTGGATTCCTTTTTTGGCAAAAGCAAAAGGACCGCAGCGTAAAAAGCCGTAGCCGTCGGGATGAATTTCAAGTACGCCGCAGCAATCACCGCAGCCACCGCTGCTTAAAATATCCGGAACAGCCGGATTTACCTTTGTGTTCGGTGCTGGCTCCGAAATTTTCTTTTCATCTTTTTCGGCCTCGCTTTGCATTTTCTCAAGCATTGCCACAATATCGGCTTTTCTTGCGCCGGAGGGCAAAGCAATACCTGCCATGGCGGCAAATTCTTTTAATTCAGCAAGTTTCATAGCTGAAAAATCAACAGTATTCATCGTATCGTCCTTCTTGGATTTTTAATTTGTAATGAGTACAAAAAAAGTATATGCTAAAAATGCAAAATAAAGTATAAAATAAAAAAGTAAGGTTGTCAACTTAAAAATATGGTGCAAAATGAAAATGAATGTGCTATAATACTTTTGTCATATGCTTTGTTATTATTTGTATATAAATTCAGCGTAGGGCAGGTTTTATGTAAAAAAGAGTAAACAATCGCAATACAAGGAGAGGCTTATGAAATATTTGGTTTTGCTGGGTGACGGAATGGCGGATTTGCCGGTGGAGGAATTGCAGGGAAAAACCCCTATGGAATGCGCGAAGAAGCCCTTGATTGATTTTATGGCACAGCACGGAGAAGTGGGCATGTGTAAAATTACCCCTGAAGGATGCAAAGGCGGAAGCGATGTGGGAAATTTAGCGGTAATGGGGTATGATCCCAGACGATATCTTACCGGCCGAGCTCCGCTGGAAGCGGCGGCGATGGGGATTCAGATGGGGGAACAGGATATTGCTCTTCGGTGTAATCTTGCCTGTGTTTCTGAGGAAGAACCTTATGAAGAAAAGACAATGGTAGATTACAGCAGCGATGAAATCAGCACACAGGAGGCCGCTGAGTTAATAGAGGCGCTGAACGAGGCGCTTTCCGATACGCATATAGAATTTTATGCCGGGATTTCCTACCGGCATATATTGATTGTTCACGGAGGCAGTGCGAAAGGGATTTTGACACCTCCGCATGATATTACGGGAAAAAAGGTGAAAGAATATTTGCCCTCCGGTGACGGCGCGGACTTTTTATTGGATTTGATGAAAAAGAGTTATCAGATTCTCTCGAAGCATCCAGTCAATCTTGCCAGAAAAGAGCAGGGAAAACATATGGCAAATACTTGCTGGTTTTGGGGCGCGGGCAGTAAACCGGGACTTTCTTCTTTTGAGCAGAAGTACGGGAAAAAAGGTGCTGTGGTAACCGCGGTGGATCTTGTACGCGGTATTGCGCGTCTTGCGGGAATGGATGCTTTTGATGTAGACGGCGCCACCGGAACTTTGGAAACTAATTTTATGGGAAAAGCAAAGGCTACGCTGACCGCTTATGATGAAGGGTATGATTTTTGTTATTTGCATTTTGAAGCACCGGATGAATGCGGGCATAGGCACGAGGTAAAAAGAAAAATCCAATCCATTGAAATGTTGGATATGGTGCTTAATTTTGTTGTGAACGGATTGCGGGCAAGACAGCAGGATTACGGTGTGCTGATTATGCCTGATCATCCCACACCGGTATCCACCGGTTCACATTCCAGCGCGCCGGTACCCTATGCTATGTATTACAGCAATCGGGAAAAGAACAGCGGCGTTACCTGCTTTTGCGAAAGAACTGCCGAAAATACCGGTATTGTACAGGATCCCGGCTTTGCGCTTTTAAGCAGATTTTTTAAAGAATAATTTTTTAGGAGGCATTATGCAAAACGAAAGTTTTCAAGCGAATATTCCACAGCAGGAATCATCGAAGATATCCGATTTGCCGCCGCGGTTAGTTGCCGCGTATGATGATAAACGCTTTCCGACAAAATGGCAGGCCATGATCGGTGCTGCCTCCATGCAAATTGTCGGTTGTTTGCCCTATTTTTTGCTCAGCTTCTTGTTGCTTCTCAAGGTGTTTAGAACGCCGTTCGGGTATACGATGTTCAGTTATGTGTGCTCACAGCTGATTATGGTAGTAAGTATTCCTCTGTTTATGATGATGGTGTGCCGTAAGGATATACGAACCACGATTCGGTTAAAAAAGGGCATAGACGCGGTTCAGATTCTTCTTTTACTACTTATCAGCGCCGGCGCGTTTTTGCTTTGTCAGTATCTAAATAGTCTGTTTGTTCAGATAATCAGCATCTTTTTGGGGGAACCGGCGGATTTGGGAACCGCGGATAGCGCAACCGATTTTACACAGCTGCTTTTTCAAATTGTAATTGTTGCCGGGCTTCCCGCTATTTGTGAGGAACTTTTTTTTCGGGGATTTGTTATGCGGGCGTTTGAACGTATTTCCGTAATTTCTGCGGTAGTGCTTTCCTCGGTAGTGTTTGCTGTGATGCATGGAAACTTACAGCAGCTGGTATATGCGTTTTTGATCGGCATCATATTAGGTACGGTAACAATCATCAGTGATTCCCTTCTGGCGGGAGCGGTGATCCATTTTACTATGAACCTGCTTTCTGTTGTTATTAGTTACGGCCCGATTTTCAATGAATATTTGAATTTTGTGGAGAATAATACCTTGGCGTATATTATGGTGCTGTTCATTATCAGCCCTGCGCTTCTGGCAATAGGAATTATGCTGTTTATTAAGTATACGCGGCATAAGAATTTAAAAAAATACAATGCTTCGTTTGTCAGCGACTTAAAATATCCCCGCATTATGCCCAGGCAAAAGAGCGGTGGTACCGCTTTATATATTATCGGTTGGGTCCTCTTCCTATTTATCAATATTGTAAGCATGCTGGCATTGTGGTTTAGTGACGTTCTTTTGGTATGATTCACATTAAAGTGATAGCTGTGGGAAAATTGCAGCGAATGTATCAGTTGATACAGGAGGAATTTGTAAAAAGACTTTCCCGATATGCCAGAGCGGAAATCCTTGAGGTCGCTGATGAACCGGCACCGGAAAAGCTTTCGGCAGCGCAGAAGGACGGCGTAATGCTTGCTGAGTGGGAAAAAATTCGGAAAAAGATCGGCACCGGCGATTTTGTAGTGGTATTGGATGCCTCCGGAAAAAAATGTTCCAGTGAAGAATTGGCCGTATCGCTGGGGAAATGGCAGGAAAACCGATGTATAACGTTTGTGCTGGGAGGATCCCTGGGGCTTTATCATGAAGCTTTGAACAGCGCTGATGAGGTGCTTTCCCTTTCGGATATGACGTTTACTCATTCGATGGCCAGAACAATTTTGCTGGAACAGCTCTATCGGGGATTTAAAATTAATACCAGCGATCCGTATCATAAATAGCAGCACTGAGGAAAACAGAATATTCTTGTGCAGATGAATAAAGAAAGGCGGAGTTTTTTTTGAAAAAAAGAATTTTTATTGCGTTGCTGGTGATTATCTTTGCCTTTTCAGGATGTGCCGATCCGCCGGCAGACGTCACATGGAATGAAGAAGAAGCCGCGGCAAGCAGCCTTGTACCGGCGGGTGATATTGTTTCTTTAAAAGATACTACATACGGGTATGAGGTGTTCCGGCGGCAAGCGGAGCAACTGAAAGAAAAGTATACGGATATTGTTTCCTTATACAGTATCGGACAGTCGGTTTACGGAAGAGAGATTCTTTGCCTTGTGTTGGGCAATGCGCAGGCGGAAAACAAGCTTTTGCTCGCCGGAGCAATCCAGGGGACGCAGTATTGGACAACCCAGCTTTTGATGAAGCAGATAGAGACGTATTGTGAAAATCTCTCTGAAGCATACGAAGGTGTTTCCTATCGTGAAATTTTTCAAAACTGCGCGGTTTATTTTGTACCCATGGTGAATCCGGATGGGGTTGAGATCTGTTTCAACGGGTTAAAAAGCGTGCCTCAGACCTATCAAGCGCAGATAGAGGAAATTTATGAATATTCACTTCAAGTTGGTTTGCTGACAAAAGAAACAGGTTATAAACATTGGAAAGCAAACGGACAAGGAATTGATATCGGTATCAATTTCGGCGTCGGTACGGTGGAGTCAGCTGCAATACAAAAACAAGCGGCTTCGGAAAATTATCCGGGGGAGCCTTTATGCACGCCGGAAGCGGCCGCAATCGCCCGGTTGTGTGAAGAGCAGAATTTTTCGGCCGCAGCAGTATATACGGAAGAAGGAAATTTAATCGATTGGGCGTTTGGTCAAAAGGAAAGTTTTAAAGAGTCAGAACGTTACGCGGATGCTTTGGCCGAGCTTACGGGGTATACAAAAATAGCCAACGGTCCTACTCCGGAAGTGTGCACGTCGGTTTCGCTTACGGGGTGGTTTATTTCACAGTTTGATAAGCCCGCTTTCGCAATTTTAATGGGAAAAAATTCCGAGCAGCTTTCTTTATCAAAAATTTGGAGTGAAAATTGCCTTGTTCCTATACTCTTGGCTTGGCAGCTGCAACAGCAGGAAATTGAAAAGCCTGTTCAAACACCGACAGCGGAATATAACGAGATTGAATAACATTGAATAATGGAATATAAAGACGATTATTATTTTATGGAAAAAGCCTTGCTTCAGGCACGAGCGGCTTACCGGAGAGGTGAAGTGCCGGTGGGCGCTGTGGTGGTAAAGGACGGTGCAATTATTGCAAGGGGCTTTAATTTGCGGGAAAGCATGCGTGATCCCACGGCTCACGCGGAACTGCTGGCCATCAGGCGTGCCGCAAAAAAATTGGGTTCCTGGCGACTTACCGGCTGTAAACTTTATGTTACGCTGGAGCCTTGCCCAATGTGTGCTGGAGTGATTCTTAATTCCCGCATCGAACAAGTTGTGTTTGGCGCTTATGATGCAAAGGCGGGATGCTGCACTACATTATATCATCTCTGTAACGATTTGCGGTTTAACCATCGGGTACAGGTGACGGGGGGCGTGATGGAGAAAGCCTGCGGGGATATTTTATCTGCTTTTTTTCAAGAAAAACGAAAAAATTAAAAGTGAGGTCATTGAACAGCCGCAGGAAATTTCTTGCGGTTGTTTGCGTGTTAGAAAAGTTACACAGCTAAAAAAGTAGTAACGTTTGCCTTGTTCAGAAAGTGAGAAAGAGGATAAAATCTTACGCTAAAAGCGCCGGAGAAATGGAACTCGTCTCGGGAGGAGGTGGAATCAAATTCACTTAGTAGATATTACCATTTTTAATAAATTAAAAACAGCCGTAAGGATTGCTCTTACGGCTGTTTGCTGTTGAAGATATAAAGATAAAGGTGTTAAGATAAATTATTAAAATCCCGATCGATTTGAATAACAGTGGTATAGCGGGAATCCAAAAGAAGAAGATTTTGCTTTATGGCAGAAAGAACTTTTTCACATTCTGCCGAAGTTACTTCAAAAGGAACTACAATGTCAAAAATAATATTGATGTTTTCCGTACCGTCGGTCATGCGTACGTCATGAAAACGCCAGGCGCAGTCGGCTGTGTCCAGCGTCTTTTTTATGCAACTTTTTACTTCTTCCAGTTTTTCATTGTTTACAGAGACCGGATCCATATGAATGGTAAGTTCACAGCCGAATAAATTAAAAATATGTTTTTCAATGGCGTCGATTGCTTCGTGGGAAGCTACTATATCGGCGTTGTCGGGAATTTCGGCATGCACGGAGGCAAAAAGCCTTCCCGGGCCGTAATCATGAATAATCAGATCGTGAATATCGATAATGGCGGGAGAGGATTTTATTGCCTGACTGATATCGGCAACCAGCTGTTCATCAGGTGCTTTGCCTAAAAGAAGACCGACGGTATCCCGCGCTACGGAAAAACCGGCATAAAGAATCATAAGGGAAACCGCCATGCCTACGATGCCGTCAATAGCGAACGGAAGAATATGGAGACCGTCAACGACAGCCGATAGAATAACCGCTCCGGTAGCAATACAGTCATTCAGACTATCGGTTGCGGTGGCGGAGATAACCGCGGAATGAATTTTTTTACCAAAATAGCGGTTGTAGCCGTACATAAACAGCTTTACCGGAATAGAAAAAGCTAAAAAACCTATACTGAGCCAGCTGATTGAGGCAGCATCCGTGCTGGGAGTCAACATTTTTTCCGCGGAGCTTTTAAAAAGTTCCACGCCCACCAACATAATAATGAACGATACGATTAAGGCAGAAATATATTCAAACCGTCCATGCCCGAAAGGATGATCTCGATCGGGCTTTTTGCTGCTTAATTTGATTCCGATAATGGAAATAAGAGTAGAGCCTAAATCGGAAAGATTGTTGAAAGCATCAGAGATAACCGCGATACTGTTGATTACAAGGCCGATAATCAGTTTTAATGCAAACAGAAAGAGATTGCATATAATACCCAAAATACCGCTGAGTATTCCATAGCGCTGGCGTACGATGTTATCCTGGATATTTTCGTAATCCTTTACAAAGGCTTTCAGTAAAAGTTTGAACATAAAAGATCTCCTTTTTGAGACAAAGTGTATATAAGGATTTATTGTTGAAAGATAAAAGCAAACATATTATAGCATAAAAATAAAATTGCGGTATTGAAATATTTCAGTTTTTCATAGGAACATTTTTCATAGAATTTTTAAAGGTATGATTGACATACGTGATAAGGAGTGATACGATAAAGAAGAAGTGTCGACAAAGTCAACACTCTCTTGGTCGGGAATGCCGCTTGCTCGAAAATCGTTGATTTTTGACGCTCTATCCTTGCATGCACTTCGGTGCCCTTGAAAAATCATTTATCAAGCGGTTTTTTGCTTATTTTTCCTATCTGTCGCCGGAAAAACAAATGCGGCGTTGCCGCCGCAAAAAATCAAAATTGACGTTTGTCTACAGGCTGAAGCGTACTCATTTTTTGAGCGCGCTGTTACGGATTATTTGCATTCGGTGCAGATGTAGGGCGGAACGTTTCTTTCGTTAATTACTGATTCGTAAAGGCGCCAACCGCCTGCAAGATTATAGCAATCATATCCGCTGCCTGACAAAATTCGGCAGGCGATATAGGAACGGAGACCCGAATGACAATGAACATAGACAGGCTTGTTTTTGGGAAGTAAGTGTAAGTTTTCCCGAAGCGAATCCAGAGGAATATGGATAAAGCCGTTGATAGACCCTCTTTGCCTTTCGGTAGCGGTTCGGGTATCCAGCAATGTCACGCTTCCGTCACGAGGAAGATTTTCTACATCGTGCCAGAAGAATTGTTTGACTTTTCCTGAAATCACATTTTCCGCAATAAACCCTATCATATTAACGGGATCTTTGGCGGAACCGAAAGGCGGCGCATAGCATAGTTCAAGATCAGCCAAGTCTGTTACTTTGGCACCAAACCGAATGGCGGTTGCAAGTACATCCATTCGTTTATCCACACCGTCAAAGCCCACAATTTGGGCGCCGATTATCTTATGCGTTTTTTTCTCCCACAGAACCTTGATTGACATCATGGAAGCGCCGGGATAGTAAGACGCGTGAGAGGCGGAATACGTATAGGTTTTATCGTAATCAATATCTGCCGCTTGGGCGCTTTTTTCATTCAGTCCCGTTGTTGCCACGGTCATATCAAATATTTTCAGTACGGCGGAACCCTGTGTTCCTTTATATTCCGAGGCAATTCCGCAGATATTGTCGGCGGCAATTCTGCCTTGCTTGTTGGCCGGACCGGCAAGGGGAATGAAGGAAGGTTCCCGGGTAATATAATTTTTTACTTGAACCGCGTCACCTACTGCGTATATATCCGCGTCGTTTGTCTGCATATGACAGTTTACCTCAATACTGCCACGGGCATTTACGCTGATACCCGCTTTTTTTGCAAGATCGGTTTCGGGACGAACGCCCACGGACATAATCAGCATATCGGTTTCTATCCTGCCGTTTTGAAGGAATACGGAAAGACCGGAATCGGTTTCCTCGATGGCTTCAACGCCGTTGCTGAGCTCAAGACGGATCCCGTTATCTTTGATATAACGATGTACATCAGCGGCCATATCAAAATCAAGAGGCGCGATCAAATGATCGGCAAGTTCAACAATTGTTACCTCAAGCCCCGCGTTTTTTAAATTTTCCGCCATTTCAACGCCGATATATCCGCCGCCTACCACAATAGCGGAGCGCGGATGATAGGTTTGAATGTAACTCTTTATTTTCATTGTATCGGGAATATTGCGAAGAGTAAATACTTTACCGCTTTCCATGCCTCTTATGTTTGGGCGAATGGGCGCGGCACCGGGGGAAAGAACTAATTTGTCATAACTTTCTTCGTAGACGGCGCCGTCGCGAAGATCTTTAACGGTTACTGTTTTTCGTTTCACATCAATGGAAATTGCTTCATTCATTATACGGACATCGATATTGAATCGGGCTTTGAAGCTCGCGGGGGTTTGCAGGGTAAGATTTTCTTTTTTTGTGATTTCGCCGCCGATATAATACGGAAGGCCACAATTGGCGAAGGAGATATGTTCTCCTCGCTCAAGAATAATAATCTGAGCATTTTCATCAAGTCTGCGCAGTCTCGCCGCGCAGGAAGCACCGCCGGCAACGCCGCCGATAATTATTGTTTTCATATAGTTTACCTCTTTTCTGAAAGGAGCGGATGGTATGGCATCCACAATATTTGAAACTGCATTTGAAGAAAATTTTCCATTTTGGAAAGATATCAGTAGGAAAGAGCAGGAATATATCTGCAATCATTCCGCGGCGCGTACCTATCTTAAGGGAACCAATATACATGACGGTTCCGAGTGTTCGGGCGTGTTCCTTATTCGCTCGGGAACGCTGCGTGTTTATATTGTTTCTGAGGAAGGCAAGGATATCACGCTTTATCGTTTGTATAAGGGAGATATGTGTATGCTTTCGGCGTCCTGCGTATTGCAAACGGTAACTTTTGATGTGTTTATCGATGCGGAAGAGGACAGCGAGTGTTATATTATCAGCGGCGCCGCGTTTGCCTCTGTTTCAGAGAAAAATCCCAAAATCAAGATTTTTGCGCTGGAAACGGCAATCAGCCGCTTTTCCGACGTCATGTGGATTATGCAGCAGATTCTTTTTATGAGCATGGATAAGCGCTTGGCTATTTTTCTGTTGGATGAATCTGCTCGTCTCGGTTCCGACACCATAACGCTGACTCACGAGCAAATCGCCAAGTATATGGGATCTGCTCGTGAGGTTGTTTCCCGTATGCTTAAATATTTTGCAAACGAGGGACTTGTCGAGCCTTCACGTAAGGGTGTTAAAATTTTGGATAAAACACACCTTCGTGAGTTAGCCTTCTAACATGGCAAGAATTTGAAATTTGGGTTTTACGCCTACAGATTGGTTAATGATTTTACCGTTTTTGAGCACTACAAGCGTGGGAATGCTCATTACGCCAAATTGACTTGCCAGCTCCGGTTCATTGTCTACATTGATTTTGCCCACAACAATATCGCTGCGTTCCTGCGCGATTTCATCCACGATAGGAGATACCATACGGCAAGGACCGCACCAATCGGCATAAAAATCAAGAAGAATGGCCTTATTGCTGCTTTTCAGCTGTTGAAAATTGTTTTTATTTACACTAAGTACTGACATAAAATATCACTCCTTTTTTATTTGTGTCTTTATTATACCCAACTTTATCTATTATTTCTGTGATAAAGTCACAAATTATAAAAAAAGAAAAGACGGTATATCGACTGTGAAAAAACCTAAAAATCCATTATTTTGAAGCGTTCTCGCTTTTTCACGGGAAAATAACTGATAGGCAAAAAAATTTTATTCAGAGATTCGTGAGGAGTATTGGGTAACATTAGCGAGGATAGAGCGTAATCCGAATTTCTTTGTTTTTGAGCCAATGACATTTCTAATAAAGAATATATTGACTTTTATAATGGGCGGCAGAGCCTTTTTATTGCGTTGTTTTGCAATATAATTATTTTCAAACGATAAAGAATTCTAAAATCAGGTGGAATATTCCCCGATTTTTAATGTTTTTGAAGCAACTTAAAATACAAAAACGGTTGCCGTAAGCAGCTGTGCTTAAACAATTAAGGGCGGAAAACGCTTTACGCCTTTCCGCCCGTTTATAATTTATGATCTTTGAAAGTTTTTATACAATGGAATCCAAAAAGAAATTTCCGGATTCGGTGCAGATATACCAATCACTTCCGATTTTTACTATAATGAAATCCATATCCTGTGTATCTTCATCATCGGAACCTTTCAAGGTTACTTCCGCTTCAACCTGATAGGCTTTGGTTACGGATTTTTTAGCAATATCAAAATTATCTTTCAAATTATCACGGAGGGTCGTTAATTTCTTTTCAGAAAGATCCTTTTTATCGGTAATTTTATAGCGTGCTTTTACGTTCTTTCCGTACTCATCTTCCAAAGAGTCGGCTATAAGATCATAACCGTCTTCAAATTCATCGATCATATCATTTACATCGGTATTATATTCTTCGTCTAAATAGTCCCAATACTCTTTGGGGGCAAGTTTTTCAAGTTTATCGGCCTTGCCGTAAACCAGAACATCCATATAATTATCAATTGCTTTTTTATAATTGTTTCCTGCAACGGAAACAATGATAATAATGAATAGAATGACTACTGCGGCCGCT
>ULSF01086929.1_pt1 | contig 20718 bp, 13 predicted proteins | sample 1956121 | NCBI WGS metagenome assembly ULSF01 (sample SAMEA4835701, study PRJEB28245) | human gut metagenome | biome: gut microbiome; material: fecal sample | place: Denmark | collected 2008
GAAAAAACAAACAAAAAATAACCGAAAAAAACCGCCTTTCCCTCCCCGCGGGCAAAGGCGGTTTTTCCGTAAAATTGCCCGCCCTTTTCGGCGGGCAATTGAGGCTGTGTGTTGTTCCGCCGGTATTTGTTTTTCTGTTTTTGGGCAACTGTTTCCGTGAGTATTTTCAATTTCTTTCCGGCTTTTTACCGCCCCACCGGCCGGCTTTCCCTCACTTTTGCCGCGCTCTTTGGGTTTTTTGCAAGGGCCTTTGTTTCACCGCCCGGGCTTTTTTTTTTGCCCGTTTTCCCGATTCGCTTCGGGAAACCGTTTTTTATCCGGGCGTATTCTTCGGAATCACCCCGGCCCATGCCGGGAAAATTTTGTTTCCTTTGTTTTAATAGCCGAATAAACCGGATTCTTACAGATTCATATACAGCAGACCCTCTGTGGTAGAAAACCAAAGTAAGCGGCCGTGGCCGCGGGCGGGAATCCGTACTTGCAGATCCCATTCGGGATATTGCCGGAAAATACTTAAATTTCCGCCGGATAAAAAAGCCACAAAGGGAATATAATTTTGTTTCGTCATGGGATGATTGCTTTGAATAAAATATTCATCCTCAACATTTTCCACCAACAGCTTTTCATGCTCTTCGGCTTTTTTCGGTTCCAGAGCGTCCAAGGCGCGGCCGCAGCAGCAGACAGACGCGCCGCCGAGGGAACAGGTCATACTCAAGCAAACAGGACATACGTAGAATTTTGTATTTTTCATATTGCCTCCGTCAAAATCATTTTCACTCAGATCTCCGGAAAGAAATTGGCTGATATTCACTTTGAACAAAGAAGAAATCAGCGGTATGATTGAAATATCCGGGCAGCCCGCGCCGCGCTCCCATTTTGAAACGGTTTTATCGCTGACAGCCAGTTTTTCACCAAGCTGTTTTTGGGTCATATCCTTTTCAAGCCGCAGCGTTTTTATTAGTGCTCCGATTTTTACAGCATTCATTTGCCTATTCCTTTCCTTTAAAAACGGTAACTCTATTGTAAAATAAATCGGCGGAAAAAGCAATAAACGTCGGGTAGAGTTTACGGAATATTTTCGGTTAAAAATTTTTTTATAAAATGATTTGACTGAAAAAATTTTTTGTGCTATAGTATACGTGAAGCAAAGGCGTTTTCCAATACGGTTGGGATGCGTCTTTTTTTGATAAAAGGGGAAGAAGAATTTATGGAAAGAACGTTATATGAGCGGCAGTTTGAGCATGATGCCTGCGGAATCGGTGCCGTTGTGCATATCGACGGCGTAAAAACGCACAGTGTAGTGGATAACGCGCTGCATATTGTGGAAAAGCTGGAGCATCGTGCCGGAAAAGACGCCACCGGTGAAACCGGCGACGGCGTGGGCATTATGGTGCAGATCTCCCATCGCTTTTTCTCCGCGGCGGCTTCTGAAGCCGGAATGGAAATTGGTCAGGAACGCGATTACGGTATAGGAATGTTTTTCTTTCCTACAGAGCGTTTGGCGCGCGATCAGGCTCGTAAAATGTTGGAGCTGATTGCCGAAAAAGAGGGCGTCACGTTTTTGGGATGGAGAACCGTTCCGGTACGGGCCGAAATTTTGGGTCAAAAAGCAAGGGATTGTATGCCCTGTATTATGCAGTGCTTTTTGAAACGTCCGGAGAATACGCCCCGCGGACTTCCTTTTGACCGTAAGCTTTATATCATTCGCAGGGAATTTGAACAGAGCAACGATAATACGTATGTAGCGTCCCTTTCTTCGCGTACCATCGTCTATAAAGGTATGTTCCTTGTCCATCAGCTGCGTACGTTCTATTTGGATCTTCAGGATGAAAGATATGAAAGCGCTATTGCGTTGGTGCATTCACGCTTTTCAACCAACACCAATCCCAGCTGGGACAGAGCGCACCCCAACAGGTTCATTTTGCATAACGGTGAAATCAATACCATTCGCGGCAATGTGGATAGAATGCTTGCCCGGGAAGAAACGATGTTCTCGCCGATTATGCAAAAAGATATTGATAAGGTTCTTCCGGTAGTGAATGCTTCCGGGTCAGACTCGGCTATGCTGGATAATACCCTGGAATTTTTGGTGATGAACGGTATGGATTTGCCCCTTGCCGTGATGATTCTGATTCCCGAACCTTGGCGCAACGCCAAAGATATGGATCGAAACAAACGGGATATGTACCATTATTATGCTACCATGATGGAGCCTTGGGACGGCCCGGCGTCTATTTTGTTTTCCGACGGCGATACCGTAGGCGCTGTGCTGGATCGCAACGGCCTGCGTCCTTCAAGATATTATATTACCGATGATCATACGCTGATTCTCTCTTCCGAAGTGGGTGTGCTCGATATTCCGCCCGAAAAAATCATACAAAAGTCCAGGCTTCAGCCCGGGAAAATGCTGTTGGTGGATACAGTGAAAAAGCGTGTGATTTCCGATGAGGAATGTAAACAGGCTTATGCCGCGCGTCAGCCCTACGGCGAATGGCTGGATCAGAATCTTGTGCAGTTAAAGGACCTTCCGCTGCCAAACAAAAAGCTTGAAAAATTTGAGCAGGCTTACCGTGACCGGCTGTATAAAGCATTCGGTTATACGTATGAGGATGTAAAAGATTCTATTCTGCCCATGGCACAGAACGGTATAGAAGCTACGGCGTCCATGGGAACCGATATTCCTTTGGCAGTGCTTTCGGAAAAGCATCAGCCGCTGTTTAACTATTTTAAGCAGCTTTTTGCGCAGGTCACCAATCCCCCCATCGATGCGATTCGGGAGGAAATTGTTACGGATACCACTGTTTATATAGGAAGCGACGGAAATCTTTTGCAGGAGAAAGCTGAAAACTGCGCGGTTTTGCAAATACAAAATCCCATTCTCTCCGGCGGGGATCTTGCTAAGATCAAAGCGATGAAAAAACCCGGCTTTTGTGTGGAAACGGTATCTATCCTTTACTATAAAAATACATCGCTGGAAAAAGCATTGGATCGTATGTTTATCAGCTGTGACAGAGCCTATGCCGGCGGCGCCAATATCATTATTCTCTCGGATAGAGGCGTGGATGAAAACCATGTGGCTATTCCGTCCCTTTTGGCGGTTTCCGCTTTGGAGCAGTATTTGGTGCGTACCAAAAAACGTACCAGCGTTTCCGTCATCTTAGAGAGTGCCGAACCCCGCGATGTTCATCAGTTTGCCACGCTGTTAGGGTATGGCGCAAGAGCCATCAACCCGTATCTCGCACATGAATGTATTGTGGAATTGATAGAAAAGGGGCTGCTGGATAAAGAATACAGTGCCGCTGTTAAAGATTATAACAATGCCATTCTTCACGGGATTGTAAAAATTGCTTCCAAAATGGGAATTTCTACGCTGCAGTCGTATCAGTCGGCACAAATTTTTGAAGCCGTGGGCATTCGGCAGGATGTGATAGAAAAATATTTTACCAATACCGTGTCCCGCGTGGGCGGCATCGGGCTGAAGGAGATCGGCGAAGGGGTAGAGTGGAGACATTCTCATGCCTTTGATCCGTTAGGCTTGGGAGTGGATACTACGTTGGACAGCATCGGCATTCACAAGCTGCGTTCGGGACCCAATAAGGAAGATCATCTGTATAGCCCTGAGGTTATCGTTGCTTTGCGGCAGGCGGTCATGAACGGTGACTATCAGCGTTTTTGCGAGTATTCCGCTATGGTGGATAACGATATTCCTCACACATTGCGCGGGCTGCTTGCCTTTGATTTTGAAAAATGCCATGCGATTCCTGTAGAAGAGGTGGAACCGGAAGAGGAAATCGTAAAACGGTTTAAGACCGGCGCGATGTCCTACGGTTCGATTTCTCAGGAAGCACATGAGTGTATGGCCGAGGCAATGAACAGGCTGGGAGGAAAATCAAATTCCGGCGAAGGGGGAGAGATGCCGCAGCGCTTGGGCAGCAGCAAAAACAGCGCTATCAAGCAAGTGGCTTCCGGCCGCTTTGGTGTGACCAGTGAATATCTGGTTTCAGCCAAGGAAATACAAATTAAAATGGCTCAGGGCGCTAAACCCGGCGAAGGCGGACATCTTCCGGGAAAGAAAGTGTATCCGTGGATTGCAAAAACAAGATATTCTACCCCCGGCGTTTCGCTGATTTCTCCTCCGCCGCATCATGATATTTATTCGATTGAAGATTTGGCTCAATTGATCTATGATTTAAAAAATGCCAATCGTGATGCCCGAATTTCGGTAAAACTGGTTTCCGAAGCAGGGGTTGGCACCATTGCCGCAGGCGTGGCTAAGGCCGGCGCACAGGTGGTATTGATTTCCGGTTATGACGGCGGTACGGGCGCGGCACCTCAAAGTTCGATCCATCATGCGGGGCTGCCTTGGGAATTAGGGCTTGCCGAAGCGCATCAAACATTGATACAAAACGGTCTTCGTTCACGCGTCGCGCTTGAGGCGGACGGAAAGCTGATGACCGGAAGGGATGTGGCTATTGCCTGTATTTTAGGCGCTGAGGAATTCGGTTTTGCAACGGCTCCTCTTGTGGCTATGGGCTGCCTGATGATGCGGGTATGTAATTTGGATACTTGCCCCGCGGGTATCGCCACACAGAATCCTGAACTTCGCAAGCGTTTTTGCGGTAAGCCGGAATATGTGATGAATTTTATGCTGTTTATTGCCCGGCAGCTGCGCGAGATCATGGCTCGCCTGGGTATCAGAAGCGTCAATGAACTGGTGGGAAGAACGGATTTGATTGCCCTGCGGAAGAATCATATTACTCAAAGAGCCGCCTCGGTAGACCTTTCCAGAGTACTTGCCCGGCAGGAGCCTATTGACGGCAAGGTGCATTTTGATCCCCGAAATGTATTTGATTTTCAACTGGAAAAAACCGTGGATATGGCGGTGCTGTTAAAAAAGTTTATGCCTTATATCAAAAAGGGAACCGGCCATTGCGAAAGGATAACGGTTTCCAGCACGAACAGAACGTTGGGGACGATTTTAGGTTCGGAGATTACAAAAAAATACGGAAATACGCTTTCGGAGGATACGTATACCGTGCATTGCACCGGCGGAGGCGGACAGAGCTTCGGGGCGTTTATTCCTCAAGGTCTTACGCTTCGGCTGGAAGGAGACTCCAATGACTATTTCGGTAAAGGCCTATCCGGAGGAAAACTGGTGGTATATCCCCCCAAGGAAAGCCGATTCAGGGCCGATGAAAATATCCTGATCGGTAACGTTGCTCTTTATGGTGCAACAAGCGGTAAAGCTTTTATCAACGGTGTGGCCGGCGAGCGTTTTTGTGTACGTAATTCCGGTGCGGTGGCCGTAGTAGAAGGTGTGGGCGATCATGGCTGTGAATATATGACAGGCGGCCGGGTTGTGGTACTGGGAACAACAGGCAAGAATTTTGCAGCCGGAATGTCCGGCGGGATTGCTTACGTACTGGACAGAAAGCATGATTTTTATCTGCGATTGAATAAAGAAATGGTCAAGATGACCGATGTAACGGAAAAATATGATATTGAGGAACTTCGCGCGCTGATACAGGCACATGTAAGAGAAACGGGATCACAGACAGGACGGGAAATCCTTGAGAATTTTACGCAGATGCTGCCGTATTTTAAGAAGATTATTCCTAATGATTATAATAATATGCTTACGGCTATCGGTCGGCTTGAGGAAAAGGGAATCAGCCGTGAACAGGCGGAGTTGGAAGCCTTTTATTCCATGACAAGGTGAGGGGGAGAAACAAAATGGGAAAGCCTACCGGATTTTTAGAATTTGAAAGAACAAATAACCCGGCGCAGGAACCGAGGGAGAGAATAAAAAATTTTCGGGAATTTCATCAGGAGCTTTCTGAAAAAGAAAGAAAGGAACAAGGCGCGCGATGTATGGCTTGCGGTGTACCGTTTTGTCAATCGGCTATGCGCCTGAACGGAATGGTTTCGGGGTGTCCTCTGCATAATTTGATACCTGAATGGAATGATGAGGTCTATCAGGGGCACATGGAACACGCGCTTTCCCGATTGACCAAAACGAGCAGTTTTCCCGAATTTACCAGCAGAGTATGTCCCGCGCTATGCGAAGCGGCCTGCTCCTGCGGCCTTTACGGAAACCCTGTTACGGTAAGAGAAAATGAATACAGCATTATTGAATATGGATTTCGTCACGGCTTGATGAAGCCGAGAAAGAAAAATGTTTCCACCGGGAAAAAAGTAGCGGTGATCGGTGCCGGTCCGGCAGGGCTTGCTGTCGCCGATCGATTGAATATGCGCGGACATGAAGTGACAGTCTTTGAACGGGAGGATCGGCCGGGCGGTCTTATGATGTATGGGATTCCCAACATGAAATTGGAGAAAGAAATCATCGAGCGCCGGATTGCGTTGATGGAGGCCGAGGGAATAAAATTTGTTTTAAATGCAGATATCGGCAAAAATATCAGCGCGGAGGAAATTATGGCCGAATATGATGCCGTCGTTCTATGCTGCGGTGCCAAGCATGCCAGAGATCTTACCGTACCCGGCAGGGATGCCGAAGGGGTATATTTTGCGGTAGATTTTCTTTCTTCTACCACAAGAGCCTTGAAAGACGGAATTCCGCAAGGCGATTATATTTCCGCTGACGGAAAGCAGGTTGTCATTGTCGGCGGAGGCGATACCGGAAATGACTGTGTGGGAACTTGCATCCGTCATGGCTGCGCCAAAGTTACGCAAATTGAAATGATGCCTTGTCTTCCCCGGAAAAGAGCGGCAAGCAATCCTTGGCCGCAGTGGCCCCGGATCTGTAAGACGGATTACGGTCAGCAGGAAGCGATTGCCGTATTCGGAAGTGACCCCCGGATCTATGAAACAACGGTAAAGGAATTGCTTAAGGATGAACAGGGAAAGCTTAAGGCGGTAAGAATCGTAAAGGTAGCTTTTGAAAAAGAGGAAAAGACGGGCCGTATGGCAATGCGTGAGCTTGCCGGAACGGAACAAGAGCTACCTGCGGATATGCTGTTGATTGCCGCAGGCTTTTTGGGGGCGGAAAGTTATACGTTACAGGCCTTTGGCGTGGAAGCGAATGAACGCTCCAATGTAAAGACGCAAGCGGAAAAATACGCGACGAATGTCAATAAAGTTTTTACTGCCGGTGATATGCACAGAGGACAATCTCTTGTCGTGTGGGCTATTGCTGAGGGAAGAGCCGCGGCGAAAGAAGTCGACGAATTTTTAATGGGGTATACCAATATGGTATAAAAAGCGGCATTTAAAAAAAGGGCTGTTGCTGTAGGGCAGGAGCTCTTTTTTACTGTAAGAATCAAGAAAGTGATTGAAGAACAGCAGAAAATATATTACAATAAAATCAGCCCCTTCTTTTGCCGTACGGAAAAATTTTTCATACAACTTTTTGGATGAGCTTTTTGACACTTTGAAAAATTTTTTTGATAAAAAATTTTTTTATGCATGCAATAAAATACGGCTTTTGCGCATTAACTATATGAAAGGAGAAAGACCATGCTGTTTATTTGTTTGACGTCAGCAAGTAAATATGAAAATACGGATGCCGATACGCTGGAAGCGCTTCTTGAAAGAATTGCCGCACAAGACACAGAGGCTTTATCTATACTGTATAACGCTACCAGTGCTTCCGTATATGGTTTTGCGCTTTCCATTTTGAAGAACAGACAGGATGCCGAAGATGTTCTGCACGATTGCTATCTGAGCATATATTCAGCCGCGGCGGGGTACCGTTCGTACGGAAAACCGATGGCCTGGATCATTACCATTGCAAAGAACTTGTGTCTGGGAAAGCTTAGGGACCGTCAGAAGCGCGGTGCCGCTGCTTTCAAAGAATCGGATTTATATACCGACGCCGCAGGGCCCGAGGACCGATTGACACTTGAAGCCTGCATGAAATTGCTTTCGGATCAGGAACGTCAAATTGTTATGCTGCACGCCGTTTCCGGGATGAAACACCGGGAGATCGCGCAAATACTTTCGCTGAATCTTGCTACGGTTCTTTCAAAATACAACAGGGCGATAAAAAAACTGCAACATCATTTTATGAAAGGAGAGCAAAACGAATGAAGAACATAGAGAAAAAAATTAAACAGGCGGTATCAAATTCTATGCCGGATGTTCTGCATTCTGTGCTCAGTGATTGCCGGGAAAAGAAAGGAAACATAATTATGATAACGGAACAGAAAAAATCAAATATGTGGATCAAGTGGGTTGCGGCCGCGGCGGCGTTGATAGTTGCTGTCGGTGCTTTTGCGGGACTTTTGATATACCGTACCAATTACGCGGTAGCCTCTACCGTATCCTTGGATGTGAATCCGAGCATTGAGATTCAAGTGAATGAAAAAGAAAAAGTTCTTGCCGTTTATGCGCTGAACAACGATGCTGAGACGGTTATCGGGAATATGGATTTTAAAGGCAGCAGTCTAGAAGTTACGGTGAACGCTCTGATCGGAGCAATGCTGAAGAACGGCTACCTCAGTGAACTTTCCAACTCCATTCTGATCAGCGTGGAACATGGCGATCAAGCCAAGAGTGTTGCGCTGAAAGAAAAACTTACCCAGGAGGTAAATTCTCTGCTGCAAACGGATACGTTCAGCGGTGCTGTTCTGAGCCAGACTGTTTCTGAGGACAGCCGGCTTCAGGAACTCGCGCAAACGTATGGCATTACCATGGGAAAGGCACAGCTTATTCAGCAGATTACGGATCTTGAACCGATGTATAATTTCAGCAGTCTGGTGCCGCTTTCTATCAATGAATTAAACTTGCTGCTGTCTTCCAAACAGACTTTGCCGGAAAATATTGATTCTGTGGGCACGGCCAGCACTGAAAAATATATCGGCGCGCAGAAAGCACAGGAGATTGCTCTTACCCATGCCAATGTGCAGACTGATGCCGCGCAGCTGTTGGAGGTAAAGCTGGATTGTGATGACGGAGTGATGATTTATGAAGTGGATTTTATATCCGCCGGCTTTGAATATGAGTATGAAATAGAAGCACAAACCGGAGATATCATTGAGCATAAAACAGAGAGGCAGGATGATGCTGTTTCCGTTCCGGTAGCGACGCCTTCCGTACCCCAGCCAACACCCCAGCCGGATACCTCGGGCACGGATTTAATCGGTGTGGACAAGGCGCGGGAAATCGTTTTCGCTCATGCGGGTATTCAGGCTTCGGACGCCCGAAAACTGGATATTGAAACAGATTATGAGGACGGTCTTCTCATTTATGAGATAGAATTTGAAGCGGGCAATTTGGAATATGAATATGAACTCAATGCCAGAACCGGGGAAATTATAAAGAATAAAAAAGATTTTAATGACTGAAAATTTGTAAGCATGAAGTGCTTTCTTTACGGAAAGCAACTATGAGTTAGATAAAAACAAAATACCTCTGTGTAGATTCGCAGAGGTATTTTTAGTATGCGCGGAAAAAATATTTTTTATTTTTTATGCCCTTTTGTATTGGAAAGCGTTTTTATTTCTTGCTTAGGCGAGAAACCAAAAGTTTTTATATAAGCCTTATAAAAAGAGGCGTAATCGTTATATCCGCATTTATAGTATATATCCGTAGGTCTTTCTCCGGCTTGTATCAGTTCGTGCCCCAACAACACCCTTTTATCGGTAATATATTTATACACGGAAGTTCCCAGATGCTTTTGAAAGCATTTGAATAAAGTAGAGGAAGAAACATGCATAGCGCCGGCGATATCTGAAACCGATAACTGTTTTGTCAGATTTTTTTGAATATATTCAATGCATTTTATAATCAGAGTATTCTGGGGGGTAAAAGAAGGTGCGGTTAATTTAGAAAAATTTATTTTCAGTTCCGAAAGCAAAGAAAGAAAAATACCGTATAAATAAATTTGACTGTCCGCGGCCAAAGCGCCGCCGTTTAAAATTTCGATCGTCTTATTCAACAGAATTTTCGTAAAAGGGGTAAGTTCCGAAAAAATTTTGGTACTGTCTTTTAAGCAGCATAAAATGTTTTCTAATTCCGGTAAATCCGGAAAATAGAGAACCAGCCTTGTATAATTTTTGCTGTCATAAAGACTGAATTGATGGTATGATTTTTTGGGAATGAAGAACAGCATTCCTCCTGTCAGATCTTCTTGCAGCGATTCGGATAGAAATTTACCGTTTCCGTTTATAAAATAAAGGAGTTCGTGGTAGGAATGAATTTCTCTTCCCTTTTCAATAGATTCGCCTACTGCATATCGGAACGTGATCTTTTTGTATTCTGTTTTTCTTTCAACATAATAATTCTTCATAAAAATATCATAACATAGATTGATAGGATTTGCAATGTTTTTATCATATTGGTAATTTACATATAGAAAACTATGTTATATAATTGCGTTGATGTATTGCGATAAAAGGTTTTGTAAAGGAGAAGTTGCTATGTTTATTACCGATCGGCATGCCCTTAGCGCATACCAGAAAGAACATCGGCTTTGGCAGGGAATCCCCGGCATTGAAAAAACCAAAGGAGGCCGGTTGTTCATAACGTTTTACAGCGGCGGAGAAACAGAAGCACCGGGAAACTATGTGGTTCTGAAAAAAAGCGATGACGACGGTGTTACCTGGAGCGATATTCTTGCGGTTAACGCGCCTCAATTTCCCGCGCGTGCCTTTGATCCCTGCTTATGGATCGATCCGATGGGAAGACTGTGGTGGTTTTGGTCTCAGCAGGAAACGGGGCAATTTGACGGCGTAGGGGGCGTATGGTATGTTCGATGCGACCGGCCGGAGGAGGAAACGCTTGCTTTTACGGAGCCTTTCCGCTTTGCCAACGGGGTCATGATGAATAAACCGACCGTTTTAAAAAACGGAACATGGCTGTTTCCCTGCGCGATATGGACCGACGCCTGTTATTCGGGAATGCCGGTGGTGGAAGGCATAAAAGCAGAGCGTTTTTCTAACGTATACGCGTCAACGGATCATGGACAAACAATAACTCTTTTGGGCAGTGCGGATATTCCCAACCGGTGTTTTGATGAGCATATGACGGTGGAACTTTCAGACGGACGGCTTCTTATGCTGGTGCGTACACATTATGGTATCGGGAGGAGCTTTTCTTATGACGGAGGGAAAACCTGGACCCCCGGAGAAGACAGCGGAATCAGCGGACCAAATTCCCGGTTTTTTATCAGAAAACTGGCTTCAGGCCGAATTTTATTGGTCAATCATTATCATTTTCAGGGACGCAACAATTTAACGGCGATGCTGTCGGAGGACGATTGCGTCAGCTGGAAAGGATTTTTATTGCTGGATGAGCGCGGCGCGGTTTCCTATCCTGACGGCACCGAGGATACGCAGGGAAATCTTTATATTGTATATGACAGAGAGCGCGGCGGAAGTCATGAATATAAAAATCACAGTGACGCGGCTAGAGAAATTTTGTTTGCAAAAATTACTGAGGAAGATATCCTTGCCGGCCGGCTTGTTTCAGCCGGCAGCCGGTTAAAGTGTATCGCCGATAAATTGTAACGCATTGGTATAAACTTTACGTGATGTAAAAAAGAACGTGAAAAATTCTTTTGTTCTGTCATGGAAGCGTATTTATGGCACTTTCAGTAAATATAAAAAGGAGAAGAAAAATGAAGGGACAAAAAAAGTGGTGTTCTCTGCTGCTGGTTCTTGTGCTTCTGGCAGGCAGCTTAGCAGGTGTTCAGTTCGTTTTTGCTGCGGCGCAGAATCTTCTGCAGCCCGGCAGCGGCGCGGAAATCGCGCATGTAACTGTAGGCAAACAGATTTTTACGGATCGTACTACCATGCCTTTTTTAAAAGGATATCCTGAGTGCATGGAGGGCGTGGAATATGTTTACGGCTCCATCGATGGCAGCAGCGCTACAACCTTACAGGATTGTTATCTTTATGTATTAACGCCGCCTGATCCGCAGCCAAATTCTCAGGAAGCCGTATTGCTGAAACAGGGATTTCAGAAAATTGCGGTTGATTCCTGGAAACTTTCCAGCGGCATTACGCAGCCTGTTGCCGTGTTCGGCAAGTATTTTAAAGCGAATCAAACGGTAAGCTATACCAAATGGGGAATTATATTGGCTTCTGCGGAGCCGCTGCGGTTTACTGCGGATTCCGTGCCGGAAGAAAATTTGGCGGTGCTGCAGCCACAGCAAAATTATACGCTTGAAACCATTGAAAATAATAAAATGGTATTTCTGGATAGAAACTATAGTATCGCGAACCGTCCGAAAATGTTTGAAGAGATGTCCTTTATAAAGGCAGGTTTGGACAGCGGTTCCGCCGCTACGGTAACGGCTGGAGGCTATGTATACGTAATGACGCCTAAAAATGCCCCGAACGGACGCGGTGCCGATTTGATTGCCGATGGTTATGTAAAAACGGATATTCTTTCTTATCCCTTTTGGAGTACTTTAGCCGAACCGGTAGAATTCTATAAAAAGCTGGTTGCCGTGGGCGATACGGTTTCTTACGGGAAATGGGGGGTCACTCTTTGCGGTACGGATCTATCTGAAACGCCGGCTCCCGAAGTCGACTTTCAACAGCCTTTGGCAGAGGTGATATCACAAAACAGTGAGGATTTTCGCTTCAGCGCACGGGAAGGAAATATGGTTTTTCGGGATCGCGCGTATGCTTACGGTACTCTGCCGGATTATCTGCAGAATAAATCATATATCGCTGCGTCGATAGATGATGGCGTGTCGGTTACCGTTGCTTCGGCAGGGTATGTGTATATCGCCACGCCGACGAGCGGACCGAATTCGCAGATAGCTGCTTTGGAGCAGAAAGGTTTTGTGCTCTTTCATGCGTCGCCATTTAAAATATCGTCTCAGGTAGGGGAATCTGTAGTACTGTACGGAAAATATATGAATACAGGAGAAACCCTTTCTTTGGAAAAATGGGCGGTAGTGTTTTTTAAAACTTTACCGGATGAACAGCTGGATGAACATCCGGTAAACGGGCCGGAGGTCATTGTTGATCCGGAAATAATTTTTGCCCAGGATTCTCGATATGCAAGACAAAACAGACAATGGCAGGGTATTCCCGGTATTGAAAAAACAGCGCCGGACTGCCTTTGGGCTTCCTGGTACTCCGGCGGCAGCGGCGAAGGAAGCGAGAATTACGCAATTGTAAGCAGAAGCTTGGATAACGGACAGACTTGGACGCCCGTATTGGTTGTAGATGACTATTTTTCCAGAATCTTCGATCCTTGCCTTTGGAAAGATGCGCAAGGAAGACTTTGGCTTTTCTTTGTAAACGGATCCGGCGTATGGCGGATCTATACGGAGAATCCAAATGCCTCCCAGCCTATATGGACAGAACCGGAAAAAATAGCGGAGGGCGTTATGCTGAATAAGCCAACGGTCACCTCTGACGGAACATGGCTGATTTCCAGCTATACATGGACCGGAAACGGTACCGATACCATGATTTACGCGTCAGTGGATAACGGAAAAACATGGAATCTTCGGGGAACGCTTCGCACGGAAACACAGATGTGGTCCGAGGGAATGATTATCGAGAAAAACGACGGTGCTTTGTGGCTGTTGCTGAGGACTTCCTCCGGAGTGGGACAAAGTTTTTCTACAGACGGAGGGGCTACATGGTCGGCTATGACAGATACAGGTTGGGGCGGACCGGGTTCACGCTTTTTCATTCGGCGGCTGAGTTCCGGAAATTTACTGCTGATAAACCATAAGAATAATTCCGGACGCAGTCATATTACCGCGCTGCTTTCTACTGACGATGGTCAGACGTGGCCTTATCAGCTGTTGCTTGACGGCAGAAGCAATGTATCGTATCCGGATGCCATAGAGGATGAAAACGGTGTGATTTATGCCGTATATGACCGTGAAAGAGGAAAATATATTACCGGTCAGGAAGAAAACGCGATGGAAATACTGATGACCGTGTTTACGGAGGAGGATATTATCAACGGGAATTTTTCTTCTGCCCAAGCCAGAGATAAGATTGTTATTTTGGATGATACACCGCTGAATAATGTTATAAAAAAGATAGCGGCTTTGCCTGAAAATATCACCTTGGCGGATAAGTCGGCTGTGCTCTCTGCGTGGGAAGCTTATCAAGCGCTCAGCGTTAATCTGAAAGCGCAGGTATCTAACAGTGAATTGCTTATCAAGGCTTATGAAACGATTCTTCAATTAGAAGGAGAGGACCAGATCAAAGATACCGGAGATCTTGGACTTCCTTTCGCTGCCTGTATTACGGGGCTGATCGTTATTATGATTTGCGCAGGCGGATTTTATTATAGGAAGAAAAAGAAAAAATCATAAGATCTTCGGGGTTTGATAAAGAAAGCATCAACGGAACAAGATTTTTTTATTTAAACGATTTTTTTGTATAAGATTACCCGCAGAAATTCGGATCCGCGGGTAATTTTTTTATGATATCGGTACAGTACGGAAAAAGACAGCGCAACAGGAATCCTATTTTTTGATGGGAATTTTTACCGGATTTCGGTAAAAAATCAAAATTCGCAGGAAAGAAAAAAAAGGCGTTTATTCGCTGATAAAAATAAGGGCTGCATATAATGCCAGATGCAGCAGAACAGAAAGAATATCGATCACCCAAAATACGGGTTTGCGGTTTTTATGTCTGCCGTTTTTTAAGCGAAAGCACATGGCGGTCAAGGTTCCCCAAGGACCTAAAACGGTGAGAAGAAGGAGTGCTTTTTCGGGTATGCGCCTCGTGTGAGGAATTGCTTTGTACTTGTCGATACGCATGCAGGAAAAGCTTAATACGGTAAAAAAGATTTCGCATGCGAAAAAGATTTCCCAAAGCATTAAAATTCAACTTCCATAGAGTCATAGGAAACAAGAAAACCTTCTTTTTCCGCCATTTTACGGAAATCGTCGTATAATACCGAAAGACCGTTATGCGAAAAGTGGTTTAGGCAGATCAATGAGCGGTCGTCAATCAGCCCCTGACGGCGCATCCGGTCACGACAGGAAATGTTGCGGCCTAAACACATATGGGCACGGTAAGGTAAGTCCGAATGGGCGCCGCCGGTGCAATCCAGCGAAACAAAATCAAAACGCGGCTTAGTCTTGTTTAAAAATGACCAGGTTTCGTCGGGAAATTCATCGGTATCATGGGCATAAAGCAAGGTTTTTCCATTTCCCTGAATCATATAAATATAAGGGTGCGCCGTCCCGTGATACGCTTTTAAGGGCGTTATTGTCAATTCACCGGCTTGAAAACTTTGAAAGGGCGAAATTTGGTGAAAGCGCAAATGTTCCGGTGCGATTTGAAAGGCTTCGGCTCCGGCCGTTTTGATATCTTCGCTTCCGTAAACATGAAAAACAGGCCAGTTTTCGGGCAGCGAGGCGAATCCTTTGCGCAAATTGCATAATTCCGGAGCATAGAAATGATCCGCATGAGCGTGTGTAATGAGACAGTGCTGCAGCCGTGTAAAATCCAGATGGTTCAGCCATGCGTGATAAAGACTGTCACAGGGAAAATCAATCAGCAAGGAATCATCGATAAGCGCTTGGGATCGTGAGCGTATATTTCTGCCGCCTAAACGGCGTGCTGCTTGACAAGTTTCACAGGTACAAAAAAGAGCGGGGATTCCTTCGGCCGCGGCTGTGCCTAAATATTTGATTTTCATTGTTCACCTCATAGAAACATGTATAGAATAAAACCGATAAAGTTCTGTTGTATTTGCCAATAGATTGAGAAGATTGCAACAGATCTCCATCTTACAAAAAGTATTATACATGAAAAAGAACAACCCCGCAAGAATAAAATATCGTTATTTTATTCTTGCGGCAGAATACAAAAAAAGTGATACGGCTAAAGAAGTCGCGGCATAAAGTTTTCGTCCGCTTTTTTTTAAGGCAGTGGAAACACTTTTTTCGGAGGGTGAAATTTTATTCCAAAGAGCGCAGGAGAGGCGTGAAACGTCCCGGCGGGCTCCCCTGTGATGCATAAAAATTTTTACATCTATTACTCTTTACCAACAGGTTTTTCGACAGACTGACGCAATAAAGAAATATCGTTATTTTATCAATGCAAAAATTTTTTCTTATATCGGCGGAAAAACCCCCTATTTCCCTTAAAAATTTATTTTCGGCAGATAAAAAACAGAGGAAAAAAAGATCATGCTTTACACATGATCTTTTTGGTTTCTGCGTCAAAAATCAGTCAACTTGTATTCGCTCAATATCGGCGCCCAAAGATTTGAGCTTTTTTACAATATCCTCATATCCTCGGTCAATATAATGCACACCGCTGATACTGGTGATGCCTTCGGCCATCAATCCGGCTACGATAAGCGCGGCGCCGCCGCGCAGATCCAAGGCTTCCACCGCGGTTCCGGTCAGTTTGTTTACGCCTGTAATAATGGCAATACGGTCTGAATAGTCCACGTTCGCGCCCATCCGTCGTAATTCATCTAAATGCCGGTATCTCTGTTCAAAAATTGTTTCGGTTATCATGCTTGTCCCATTCGCTGTGGTAAGCAAAGCAGAGAACGGCTGTTGAAGATCGGTAGGAAATCCGGGATAGGCCATTGTTTTTACATTGACTGCTTTCGGTCGTCCATGCAGCGGAAGTACGCGCAGCGTATCTTCGCCCTCATCAATTTTATAACCTGCCTCGTTTAGTTTCGCGGAAAGAGATTCCATATGGATGGGAATACAGTTCTTGATTGTAATATTGCTGCCTGTGGCTGCGGCAATAATCATCCACGTGCCGGTTTCTATTTGATCGGGTATTAAGGTATAGTTGCAGGAATGCAGTGATTTTACCCCTTTGATTCTTATAGTATCGGTTCCCGCACCCTTGATATTCGCACCCATATTATTTAAAAAGTTTGCCACGTCAATTACATGTGGCTCTTTGGCGCAGTTGAAAATGGTAGTACTGCCTTCGGCTTTAACAGCGGCCAGCATAATATTGATGGTTGCGCCTACGCTTACAACATCCAAATATACTTCCGCGCCTTTTAAGTGGGAAGCAGTGATTTCCACCACGTCCGTTTGTTTGATTTTTGCGCCCAAGGCCATAAAACCTTTTAAGTGCTGATCGATGGGGCGTTTTCCGATATAACATCCTCCCGGCAGAGGAACCATAGCCTCCCCGAATCGACATAGCATGGCTCCCATCAGATAATAAGAAGCACGCATTTTTCGCGTCAGGGTCTCTGAGGGACAAACAGAGCGTACCTCAGAGGGATCAATAGTAATTTGTCCGGGGACGCTTAAATCTACTTTGGCGCCGAGGGTACGCATGGTTTCGGCAATGACCTTTACATCATCAATATTCGGTATATTATCTATTACACAAACGCCGTCAGAAATAAGCGCCGCGGGGATTATGGCTACGGCGGCATTTTTTGCGCCGCTTACCGATATCTCACCGTGCATTTTTCTGCCGCCGCGAATCAGCAGCTTTTCCAATTTCTATAACCTGTTGTTACACAGGATTCCTCCTTACTGTTTAAACATAATTATTTACTATTGTAGCATTTATATGCTTTTTTTGCAATGACTTTGTAATATTTGTTTCGATAAAATTAAATATTATGCAATAATGTTTTTATTAGCCGTATTTTCTTTTTCTAATGCGATGCGGATTCTTATAAAAAATTTTGAAATATGAAATTTGCCTATTGACTTTAATGATTCAAGCTTTTACAATATGTGTTGATGCGTTCAAATTGAATTTCGCAAAATGAAAAGATAAAGGCAGGTAATGGAAATGGGAAAATATGATGTAGCTTGTTACCACTGGTCAAACTGGCATCCAACCGAATATAACGATATCAAGCGCGGCAAAGGGTGGACCGAATGGGAGTATACAAAACGCGCGATCCCGCGTTTTCCGGGTCACCAGCAGCCCAAAATTCCTATGTGGGGATATCTGGATGATTCGCTGATGGATACGGTAGAGCTTCAAATCAATACCGCGGCAGACCATGGCCTTACGGCATTCATCTTTGATTGGGGCTATCGGGGAAACAACACCGTATTGGAACAATTTCTTCAAGCACCCAGCCGCAGCCGTCTGAAATTCGGCTTAATGCAGTGCGGCGGCGGAAAAGACTATAACGATACACTGGGAATGTTTGATTACATTATTGAGCAATATTTTAAACAGCCGAACTACTGGAAAGTAGACGGGGCATGTTATTATTCCATTTATGAACTGGGAAAACAAGTGCATGCTTGGGGCGGCATAGAAAAAGCTGCGGAAATGATACAGATCTTCAGAAAGAAAGCTGCCGATGCCGGTTTAAAAATTCACCTTGTAGCGGTGGAATGGGGACTGCAGGAACTTTGCTGTAAAGGACTTGATCCGCAGGAGATGATTGAAAAACTGGGGATTGACGCGCTGACAAGCTATGTTTGGGCGCACAACACCGTACCGCAGTGGCCCTGCGGTGACTATAGTGAATGGGCGGAAAGCGCTTATGAAGAAATGAAAAAGATTGAGCAAAGATATCCGATCCCCTATCATACCCATGTTTCCATGGGATGGGATCCTTCGCCGCGCTGTCCGGAAACCATGCGGTATGAAAAAGACGGTCCGCTGATGTATCACACGCTTTCAGGTGAATATGAAATTCAGCATAAGCCGTATTTCTCTTCTATTATTAAGAACAATACACCCGAAGAATTCCGGCGCGCGTTGCTTGCGGCAAAACGTCATATTGACGATACCGATAAGAAAAATAAAATCGTAACAATCTATGCATGGAACGAATGGACAGAGGGCGGTTATTTGGAGCCCGATTCCATAAACGGCTACGGATATTTGGAAGCCATAAAAAATATATTTGGAGAGAATTGATATGAAAAAAGATTATACAGTAGCGGCTTATTATTTTCCGCAATGGCATCACGATCCTCAGCATGAGGAAATTTTGGGGAAAAGCAGAGATTGGAGTGAATGGGATGTTTTAAAACATGCCGTACCGCGTTTCCCGGGTCATAATCAGCCCAAAGTTCCTGTTTGGGGATATTTGGATGAATCGGATCCTAAAACCAGTGAAATACAAATCAACGCAGCCGCCGATCACGGCATTGATGTTTTTATCTATGACTGGTATTGGGATATGAACGGTAAGGATTCGGGACTGTTCTTGCATTCGGCATTAGAAAAAGGATTTTTAAAAGCAAAAAACAGAGACCGAATGAAGTTTGCTTTAATGCTGTGCAATCATCGGGAGCTTTCTCGTCAGAGATGGGAACTGCTTACCGATTATGTAATTGAACACTATTTTCCTCTGCCGGAATACTGGGAGATAGACGGCGGAAAATATTTTTCACTTTATGAACTTTCCACCTTTGTAAAAGGCATGGGAGGTATGGCCCCGGCGATAGAAGCCATGGAATCGTTCCGTGCTAAAGCCGCATCCAAAGGTTACAAGCTGCATATTAACTTTGTTGAATGGGGCCTGCAAAATGAAAAAATAACCGGAAAGGATAAAAATAAGGCAGTAGAAGCATTTCATGCTGACAGTGTTACCAGTTATGTTTGGATTCATAACTTTGTGCCTCAGGCACCGCTTTACGCTCCCTATGCTGACTGGCGGGACGGCGCGGTTCCTTACTGGGAAAAATTCAGAAATCTGTTTTCCGTAGAATATTACCCCAACGTTTCGATGGGATGGGATTCCAGCGGCCGGTTTGATCCCAAGGAAGAATATGTGGCGGATCCCAACGGTGGGTATTATTGTACCATTATGAGTGAAAATACACCGGAGGAATTTGAAAAAGCGCTGCAAATGAGCAAAGACTTTTTGGATTCCGGCAGCAACCGCAATAAAATCGTAACCCTCTACGCCTGGAACGAGTGGACCGAAGGCGGTTATCTTGAGCCGGAGAAAAAATACGGCTACGGGTATCTGGAAGCCATCAAAAAAGTGTTCGGCACCAAATAAATGTATTTTAGAAAGAACAAACATATAATGTGAGAATCTTTCCTTTACGGCCTATTCCTTTAGGCCGTATTTTTTCGCTGTTGTATGCGGGTGTATTCTTGTAAAAAGAGAAAAACCGCTGTTTGTTTTAACCAAAGCAACATTTGCAAATGAAAAAGAAGCTGTATAAAACAGCTCCTATAAAAAAATTTAGGTATCCATTGCATTTTCTGCAATCTCATTTATCCGATTTTTCCTTCCGCCAAACGCCTTTTTATCACTTGTTTGGAGATCAAATATACGGCAATCGGAAAGAAGTCATGTCCATCTGTAAAAAAAGCTTTATTGTAATTTACAACTTTTTTCACGGTAAGAACAAAATTCATTTTCTCTCAATTATTGTGCCATAGCCGCATTTTTTTGCGCCTGCAGTCCGGCTCGATAACGCTGCATAAAGAGGTCAAATCCTTTGGTTCCCTCAAGCTGCGGAAAAAGAACGGTATGTTCCATAGTTTCAAAAACATTTTCACAAAGGAACTCAGCAAGGCTTTTATTTCCTCCGCGTTGCGAATATGCCGCTAAAAGCGCCATGCCCCAGGCGCCGCCCTCACCGGCGGTTTGCAGAACCGAAATCGGGGTATTTAACGCATCGGCCAGCAATTGCTGGGCGACCCCCTTTACCTTAAATAATCCTCCGTGTGCGGTAAATTCCTGCGCTTTTACTTTTTCGCCTTCCCAAAGGATATTCATGCCGATACGAAGTACCGCTACAGCGGAATAAAGCTGGGCGCGCATAAAGTCATTCAGCGTAAAATTTTCCTCGGGAATTCTGAAATACATCGGCCGTCCGTCGGCAACGCCGGTAATATG
>ULSF01053055.1_pt1 | contig 20365 bp, 14 predicted proteins | sample 1956121 | NCBI WGS metagenome assembly ULSF01 (sample SAMEA4835701, study PRJEB28245) | human gut metagenome | biome: gut microbiome; material: fecal sample | place: Denmark | collected 2008
GAGCCCACGCCGCCGCCGGAGGAGACGGAGGAGCCGACGGAGCCCACGCCGCCGCCGGAGGAAACGGAGGAGCCGACAGAGCCCACGCCGTCGCCGGAAGGAACGGAACCACCCTCGGAGGATTCGCAATAAAACCTGAAAGGATTCTGCCGATGAACATAACGGAAATCGCTTTTTGCTGTCAGCATAAGCGGTTTCTGATTTTTTTACGAAAAAACAAGGCTTTTCGGATACGCGGCAAAAGTTTTATGTGCTTTTACCGTTTTCATAGGCATATATTGCAAACAGGTGATTCCTTTGGATTATATTTTAGGATTTTTAATCGGGTTTTGGTGTCTGCGTTCATTGAAACGGGTAAAATCATGCCCCGGTTGTGAGCGATGCGAAAAATGCCGCCGAAAATAGAGCTTTGGCTGACGGAAAAGCTCTATTTGATTTGACCGTACGGCATAAAAATGATATAATACTAAAAAAATAGACAAGCAAGTACTTTTTTGCGGCTGCTTTTTGGAGAAAGGTACCATGAAAAAATTTGAAGTTGTTACAGATATTTATTTTGGTGAAAATGCTTTAAACCGGTTGAAAGAACTTACCTATCAAAAAGTTTTTATCATATCGGATCCCTTTGTGGTGGAAAGCGGTTTGATTCGTCATATTACCCGTCCGTTGGATCAGGCCGGTGTTTCCTATGAATTGTATACCGATGTTGTTGCCGATCCCACAGTGGAAAAGGTGATTGCCGGAATTACCGCCATATTGAAGGTGATGCCGGAATGCATCATTGCTGTGGGCGGAGGTTCGGCAATGGATTTGGCAAAATCCATCCGCAAAATTGCCGGGCAGATACAGCCCGAATTTAATCCTCGCCTGATTGCGATTCCCACTACCAGCGGCACGGGAAGCGAAGTAACGTCGTTTTCCGTCATTACCGACAGTCAAACGCATTCCAAAATACCTCTGGCTTCCCGGGATATGACGCCGGATGAGGCGATTCTTGATGAGGTTCTGGTAAAAAGCGTACCGGCCAGTGTTACTGCCGATACGGGAATGGACGTGCTTACACACGCGATTGAGGCTTATGTAAGCATCAACAATAATGAGTTTTCCGGCGCGTTGGCGGAAAAGGCTGTGGAAATATGCGGCCAGTTTCTCTATCGTTCCTATTCGGATAACAATGATTCCCACGCGCGCCGTAAAATGCATATTGCCGCGTGTTTGGCGGGTTTGGCGTTTAATTCCGCTTCGCTGGGCCTTAACCACGGCATGGCGCATCAGCTGGGAGCGGTATTTCATATTCCTCACGGCAGAGCAAACGCTATGCTGCTTCCCTGCATTATTGAATACAACAGCAGTATCAATAAGCTTTCCAAAAGCAAGGAGAATTATGACCAGTGCGTCAGAAAATATTGCAACATCGCGCGGATGCTGGGGCTTCACAGTATTAATGAGATCATGACGATTCACTCTCTCTGCAATTATATGCGTTTTATTTCCGAAGAAATGTGCATCCCGATGCATTTAAGCGAGATTTTGAATATTTCAAAAGAAGAATATGAAAGTCATTTGGACGCTATGGCCGATGCGGCGCTGAAAGACGGTTGTACGGCTACCAATCCGCGTATTCCTACCAAGGATGATGTGATAGACTTGTATAAAAAGATTTGGTAAACGCTGCGCCGGCAAAATTTCCGGCAAAAGAGAACCGGCCGAAAAGCTTGCCTTTGGGTCGGTTTTATTCTATCAAGAGATATTCGTCCGCCATCCTGATACCCATACGCCGCACGGCAATTTCACTGAAAATATGCGGTAAGAAAAAGCTCATGCGATGCGTAAACAGTCGGAAACAGATTTTTTAAAGGTTCTATTGTTTTTTAAATGGAATTTTTCTATCATAAGAAGGGGAATATATGAAAGAAAACATTTTATGTCTCTGCCGCGGTGTAACGGAGGAAGATATCCGCCGGGCGGCGGAAAACGGAGCCGAAACGCTGGAGGAGGTTTGCGTCGCAACGGGCTGTTGCATGCGCTGCGGTGCATGTGAACGGGAAATACAGGATTTTTTGGATTTGCTGTAAACAGGAGTTTTGAAAATGGAAAGATATAAAATAGATCGAATTAACGAACTGGCGCGAAAAGCCAAAACGATGGGGCTTACACCCCAGGAGGTACAGGAACAGGATCAGCTGCGCAGTGAATACCGCGCGGCGTTTCGAGCCAGCCTTACCGGAATTATGGAACATACGGTGATTCAGCGTCCGGACGGTACCAGGGAAAAAGTAAAAAAGAGAGATTCCGCTCAGTGCTGAAGCAATAAAGATTTTTAAAACAGGCGGTAACGATAACCGGCATATTGCGGAAAATTAAAAAGTATCGATTCGCCGGTTTTTCACTTGCCTCCGCGGCGCGTTTTTTTCTCGTTCCGCGGCGTTGAACGTGCTGTTGCGGCCGTATCTTTTTTACTCTGTGCCGGAGTGATCTGTTTACTTGCTTTTCTTTTCTCTCAAGCCTGAAATTTTTGTCTTTATGATAGCTTTCAGATATGCCCGGTTTTTCGGCGTTCACTTTTTTACCTGTTATGCTTTTCCTTTTTTCCTGTTTTCTTTTACGATCAATCAGGATAAAATATCTCTTTTTCGTTTAAACACATAAAAATATGTGGTATAATAAATAAACATTTTGATTCTGCGCGCCGGCAAAAATTGCCGTGCGCAATTTCGGCGTTAAAAGAAAGGAGCGTGCGCTTGGAACAGTTTGAATTAGTATCAAAATTTCAGCCCACCGGCGATCAGCCTCAGGCGATTGAAAAACTGGTTCAGGGCATTGAGGACGGACTGGATGCCCAGGTTCTTTTAGGAGTTACCGGTTCGGGCAAAACTTTTACCATGGCCAATATCATTCAAAAAATCAACCGTCCTACGCTGGTGCTGGCACATAATAAAACATTGGCCGCGCAGCTCTACAGTGAGTTCAAAGAGTTCTTTCCTAAAAACGCCGTGGAATATTTTGTTTCATTTTACGACTATTATCAGCCCGAGGCCTATATTCCGCAAACGGATACGTATATCGAAAAGGATTCCTCTATTAACGAGGAAATCGAAAAGCTGCGGCACAGCGCGACCTGTTCTCTGCAGGAGCGGCGTGACGTAATCGTGGTGGCCTCGGTTTCCTGTATTTACGGCTTGGGCGATCCCGTGGCGTATAAAGAAATGTCCGTTTCCCTGCGTCCGGGAATGGTTTTGGACAGAAACCAGCTGCTGGTAAAGCTTGTAGAGATGCAATATGAGCGCAATGATATGGATTTTGTGCGCGGAACCTTTCGTGTGCGGGGTGACAGCGTAGAAATTCTTACCGCTCAGCAAAGCGAAAAAGCGGTGCGGGTAGAATTTTTCGGAAATGAGATCGATCGTATCTGCGAGGTAGACGTCATAACCGGCCGCGTGCTGGCTACACTGCAGCATTGCGCAATCTTCCCCAATACCCATTACGCCGCGGATGCCCGACAACTGGAAAAAGCCATTGAAAATATAAAAAAGGATTTGGAAATCAGGCTGGAGGAGCTGAATAAAGCCGGTAAATTGTTGGAGGCCGAACGACTTGAGCAGCGTACCCGCTATGATTTGGAAATGATAGGCGAAATCGGCTATTGTTCGGGGATAGAAAACTATTCCCGCTATTTAGACGGGCGCAGGGAGGGGGAGCCGCCCTATACGCTGCTGGATTATTTTCCGCGGGATTTTTTAGTGATTATCGACGAATCCCACGTAACGGTACCGCAAATGCGCGCCATGTATGCCGGAGACCGTTCCCGGAAGCAAATGTTGGTAGATTACGGATTTCGCCTTCCGGCCGCCTTTGATAATCGTCCTTTGCGCTTTGAAGAAGCCGCCTTAAAATTAAGACAAACGCTGTTTGTTTCCGCCACACCGGCAGAATACGAATTAGAGCGCGCGGGTCAGGTAGTGGAACAGATTATACGTCCTACCGGTCTGCTCGATCCTGAAATTTCTGTGCGGCCCATTAACGGACAGATAGACGATTTAATAGAAGAAATTAACCAAACCACGCAAAAAGGGTTCCGCACCCTTGTTACCACGCTTACCAAGCGTATGGCCGAAATGCTGACGGATTATTTAAAAGAAATGGGTCTTAGAGTAGAATATATGCATTCGGAAATTCATACGCTGGAGCGGGTAGAAATCCTGCGGAATCTTCGGCTGGGGAAATTTGATGTTTTAGTGGGCATCAATCTGCTGCGGGAGGGGTTGGATCTGCCGGAAGTCGCGCTGATTGCGATTTTGGACGCGGATAAAGAGGGCTTTTTACGCTCCCAGCGATCGCTGATACAGACGATCGGCCGAGGCGCGCGAAACGCCGAGGGGCGCGTGATTATGTACGCCGATACCATGACCGACTCCATGAAGGGCGCCATTGAGGAAACCCGGCGCCGCCGCGAGATACAGCAGCGATATAACGCAGAACATCATATCACACCCAAAACAATTATCAAACCCATTGCCGATTTGATTGAAATTACCGGCGCAGCCGAAGAGGAAAAGCCTGCGGAAAACCTGCGTGACCGTATTCGTTTTCTGGAGGAGGAAATGCTTAAATACGCTAAAAATTTGGAGTTTGAAAAAGCCGCGAAGATTCGCGATACCCTGAAAATGCTTTATGAGGAAGATCAATGAGAGACAGTATTGTTATAAAAGGAGCCAAAACCCATAATTTAAAAAATGTTACCGTAGAAATACCACGGAATAAAATGGTGGTATTTACCGGCCTTTCCGGTTCGGGCAAAAGCTCGCTTGCCTTTGATACGCTCTATGCCGAAGGCCAGCGGCGGTATGTGGAGAGTCTTTCCTCCTATGCCCGCCAGTTTTTAGGGCAGATGGAAAAGCCCGATGTGGAATCGATTGAGGGACTTTCGCCGGCCATCAGTATCGATCAAAAGACAACCAATAACAATCCGCGCTCTACCGTAGGAACCGTTACCGAAATCCACGATTATCTGCGCTTGCTTTACGCGCGCATCGGCGTAGCGCATTGCCCCAAATGCGGAAAGGAAATTCAAAAGCAGACCGTTGACCAGATGGTGCAGGCGGTACTGGCCTTGCCTGAGGGCACGCGGATTCAGGTGCTTGCCCCGGTGGTGCGCGGACGCAAGGGAGAACACACCAAACTTCTGGAAAGCTTGCAAAAGAGCGGTTATATCCGCGTAAAAATAGACGGAGAGCTGTTTGAACTGGGCGAAGAGATCAAATTGGAAAAGAACAACAAGCATCATATATCCGTGGTAATCGATCGGCTGATTGTCCGTGAAGATATCCGCTCAAGACTGACCGATTCGATTGAGACCGCTCTGAAGCTGGCCGAAGGCTTGGCTGTGATTGACGTCATCGGTCAAAAAGAAATGTTGTTTTCCCAAAACTACGCCTGCCCGGACTGTAATATCAGTATAGAAGAATTGGAACCGCGGCTGTTCTCCTTTAACTCGCCCTTCGGCGCCTGCCCGGAATGCACGGGGATCGGCAGTATTATGCGGGTGGATCCCGGCCTGGTAGTGCATGATGAACAACTCTCTTTAAATGAAGGAGCCATCCGCGTTTCTGGCTGGTTTGTTATGGGAACCGATACGATGAACCGCATGTATTATGAGGGATTGGCCCGTCATTACGGCTTTTCATTGGATACGCCGTTCTGTGAACTGAGCTCAAAGATACAAAATATTATTTTATACGGCTCCGGAAACGAAGAAATTGATTTTCAAATTACCACCAGCCGTCATTCCCGCTCATTCCGTCAGCCGTTTGAGGGCATTATTCCTCAACTGGAACGCCGCTTTCGTGAAACGCAGAGCGAGGGGGTCAAGCGGGATTTGGAACAGCTGATGACGAGCAGTCCCTGCCATGCCTGCGGCGGCCGGCGGTACAAGCCTGAGGCTTTGGCCGTTACGGTAAACGGAAAAAATATCTTTGAAATCAGCGATATTCCCATTTGGCAGACTCATGCGTTTTTAAAAGATCTGACGCTCAGCAGTAAAGATAGGATGATTGCCGAGCGTATTTTAAAAGAACTGGACGCGCGCCTTTCCTTTTTGGAAAACGTAGGGCTGGATTATCTTTCCCTTACGCGTTCGGCCTGTACGCTTTCCGGCGGGGAATCTCAGCGGATTCGGCTGGCCACGCAAATCGGGGCGGGATTGATGGGAGTGTTGTATATTCTGGACGAGCCCAGTATCGGCCTGCATCAGCGGGATAATGAAAAATTGCTGGCCTCCTTAAAGGGCCTGCGGGATCTGGGAAATACGCTTGTAGTGGTGGAACATGATGAGGATACGATTCGACAGGCGGATTATGTAGTGGATATCGGCCCCGGAGCGGGTGCGGGCGGCGGTCATGTGGTATGCGCGGGCACGCCCGAAGAGATCATGGCGTGTCCGGAATCTCTTACGGGCGCTTATCTTTCTGGCCGGCTGACGATTCCGGTTCCCAAGGAAAGAAGAAAACCCCGCGGTTTTATCACGGTGAAGGGCGCCTGCGCCAACAATCTTAAAAACGTAACCGTGAAAATTCCCCTGGGTGTTATCACCGCGGTTACGGGTGTTTCCGGTTCCGGCAAAAGCTCTTTGGTGAATGAGGTTTTATATAAAACACTGGCGCGCAAACTGAACCGGGCGCATCTTCCGCCCGCGCCCTGCCGCGATGTTGCGGGAACCGAACAGCTGGATAAAGTTATCGTAATTGACCAAAGCCCCATCGGCAGAACGCCGCGTTCTAACCCGGCTACGTATACCGGGGTGTTTGATCATATCCGCGCGCTGTTTGCGCAAACCCAAGACGCAAAAATGCGCGGATATAACAACGGTCGTTTCAGCTTTAACGTAAAGGGCGGCCGCTGTGAGGCCTGCGGCGGCGACGGCATTATTAAAATTGAAATGCATTTTATGCCCGATATTTATGTTCCCTGTGAGGTTTGTAACGGAAAACGATATTCCAAGGAAACGCTGGAGGTACGGTATAAGGGCAAAAATATTTTTGAAGTGCTGGATATGACCGTGGAAGAGGCCGTGGCGTTTTTTGAAAATATTCCGCAAATTCACCGAAAAATTCAGCTGCTTTATGATGTAGGGCTTGGATACATCAAGCTGGGTCAGCCTTCCACCATGCTCTCCGGCGGAGAGGCTCAGCGCGTAAAACTGGCCACCGAACTTTCCCGGCGGCCTACGGGCAAGACGATCTATATTCTGGATGAGCCCACCACCGGCCTGCATACCGACGACGTGAAAAAATTGATTGCGATTTTGGATCGATTGGTTTCCGGAGGAAATACGGTGGTAGTCATCGAGCATAATCTGGATATCATTAAAATCGCGGATCACTGCATCGATATGGGCCCGGAGGGCGGCGTGAACGGCGGAACGGTCATTGCCGAGGGAACGCCGGAAGCGTTGGCAGAGATTCCGCAAAGTCATACCGGACGCTTTTTAAAGAAAATATTGGAGGGATGATTTTGAAACGGGCAAAAAGAATCTTTTGGGGTTGCTGCTTTCTTGTCGCGGGAATCGGTCTTTTGGGCGATTGGTTTGCTTGGTGGGCAGGCTTTTCTTTCGGGGATTGGCTTCTGAATTGCTGGTGGGCGCTGCTTCTGCTTCTTTTGGGAATTTCTTCGCTGCTGGAGAGCGTTAACGCGGGAAGCCTGCTTCTTACTTTGGTAGGCGCGGCAAGTATGGCATTCTGTCTTTTAGACGATACCAGAGCCTTCCGGTTAATTTTTCCGGGCGCAGCGATCATAATCGGTCTGTATCTTATCTTTGGAAAAAGAAAAAACTTCCAATCCCCGGCACAGGGAACAGGGCCCGTGGCGCCGGACAAAAAATATACCGCCTGTTTTTCAGGCCAAAGCGTGAATCTGCGGGGCGCGGTGCTGCACAGCGACATTAAGGCTGCGGCGATATTCGGCGGAGTGGAAATCGATCTGCGCGGCGCGGTCATTTCGGAGAATATTACGCTGAGGTTGACCGCGGTATTCGGCGGCATCGACGTGTTCGCGCCGGAAAACGTCAATATCAAAGTGACAGGTTCTTCTTTTTTAGGGGAATGCGAAAATAAAACGGTATCGCTTGAAGGGCGGCCTACGGTTGCCGTGGAGTACAGCTGTGCTTTCGGCGGCATAGAGATCAAATAATTTTCGGGCGCGGATAAATCTGCTGAAAAAATAAAGCGCTGAAGCTAAAAAGTTGTTCCTATGTGGAACAACTTTTTTTTAAGCAGCTGAGAAGATTTGCTTTTGTCGCGCCGGAAAGATAGTTTTCCGTGACAGACGGCAAGATATAGCCTTTGAATCTTTGAAAAAAATAAAACCGGCGTTTTTATGCCGGTTTTAAAGCGTCAAAAAAGTCACACGGCCGAAAAAAGTTACAGAAGAACATTTCGCCTTTTCAAAAGGCGGTGGAAACCCCGGTTGGGGCGAAATCTTCCCGCAAAGAGAGCGGGAGGACTGTAAAATGTTCCGGCGGAACGTGCTGCGGTGGGCTCCCGACGCGACGTATATGCATCTGTTCAACAGGTTTTTTTGACAGGCGGAAACACCCTCTTTTTAGAGGCTTAAAAATCACTGCCGCCACAGCAGATCCGGATCGATCCCGTAAATTTGAATTACCTCAAACAGCTCGCTGTTCACAATATCCCACACGGTAACGATGTTGCCGCCGGTAGAATCGATATCGTAGCCGTAAAGATAAAAGGCATACCATACCAGATGCGCGCACTGGGTATTCGGCGGCTGCTTACCGCTGTATTTTTTGAATACGCCGGCTAAGGGACTGTAATCAATATCCGTTAGATTTTTCAGGGCGTTTTTTGAAATTTCCTCTAATTGCTCGTCTGATGCATCCTTTAGCCGCAGCAGGATAAACGTGGGATATTGCCGCCAGGAATTGAGACTGTACTGGCCCGAAGGAACCCCTAAAATCGGCGCTTCCAGCACTCGGTTGCTGCCGGTAATTAAGCCCGCGTGCCCGTGCCGCCAGCCAAACGAATGGCTGGAAAACATAGCCACTACATAACCGTTGTGATACGGCGCCAAAGAAAAACCCGCCGCGCGCCGGCCGTCTTCGTCAAAGGTATATTCCATCCATGTAGTGATTCCCGCGCGCTCGCATTCTGCCGAAAATCCGCCGAAAAAGTCGGTTTGGAACTGCGTAATTTGTTCAGCGGCATTTTCCTGCAAACGAAGCTCATCAATCGCGCGCGGTCCTAACCCCGTTTGATAAAACAGCGTTTTATAATCCTCAAGGGAGAGCTCCTGCTTTTCCAAAATCGGAGAAAGATCGATTTTTTCATATTCGGGCGTAAAGTGAATGTCCCTTTCTATCAAAAAACTCCCGGCAATACCGCCTGCGGTGAGCAGTACGGAAATCAGCGCGCAAGCCAGGCATACTTTCAAAGTACGTTTCACAGCAGCTTTTCCCGCGCGAACGCGTCATAAATTGTACGGATGCTCTTTTCCAGATCACTTTCATCCACGCCGATAATAATATTGATTTCACTGGAACCTTGATCAATAATGCGAACATTGATATTTTCCTGCCCTAAGGCCGAGAAAATCTTACCCGCGGTGCCCACGTTGCAGGCCATGCCGTGCCCCACTACCGCCAGCAGAGCAAGATTGGGGATAAATTCGATGGAATCGGGTTCAATTTCATCCTGAATACTGGCTAAAACACTGTCCTTTTTTCCCTCGATAGCCTTGGCGTTCAGTACGGCGGACATCGTATCCACACCGCTGGGAAGATGTTCAAAAAGGATATTATTTCTCTCAAATATCTCCAAAAATCTGCGGCCGATACCCAGTTCGCTGTTCATCATATTTTTTTCAATTGTAATCGCGCAATAGCCCTTATGCCCGGCGATTCCGGTGATAACCGTATCGCTTTGGTGTTCTTTGGGCAGCTGATGCACAATCATCGTACCCAAGGCATCGGGATCATTGGTGTTGCGGATATTGATAGGAATGCCGCTTTGCGCCACAGGAAATACCGCGTCCTGATGTAAGACCGAAGCCCCCATATAAGAGAGCTCACGCAGCTCCTTATAGGTAATATAGCGAATTACCCGGGTTTCGGGAACAATTCTGGGATCCGTGACCATAAAGCCGGAAACATCGGTCCAGTTTTCATATAAATCCGCCTTGACCGCTCGGGCGACAAGAGACCCGGTGATATCCGAACCGCCGCGGGAGAATGTTACAATACCGCCGTCGGGGCCGGAACCGTAAAAACCGGGAATCACGGCATAGGTTTCGCGGGAAAGACGTTTGCTCATAATGGCATTGGTCTTATCCGCGTCGAGCACGCCCCGGGAATCAAATAAAATCACCTCGGCCGCGTCAATAAAGGTGAAGCCCAGATATTCGGCCAAAAGAATACCGTTTAAATATTCTCCTCGGGATGCCGTGTAATCGATACCGGCGCCGCCGTCAACGCGACTCTTGATTTGGGCAATAATTTTTTCAATATCGGTTGTAAGGGCCAGTTCGTTTTTGATGTCCGTATATCGCCGGGTAATCTCGTCAAAAACCTCCGAGGTATCCTGACCGGAGCTGGAAAGCGCATAGCTTTTATATAAAAGGTCTGTCACTTTATCGTCATTTTTGAATCGTTTGCCCGGTGCTGAAGGGACTACATATTTTCTTGCCGGATCGGCTTGAATAATTTCCTTCACTTTCTTAAACTGTGCCGCGTCGGCCAAAGAACTTCCTCCGAATTTTGTTACCTTTATCATATCTTTTTCCCCTATCTGATTTTTCTTGCTTCTAAATAATAACGCTTATCCTGTCCCATACCCATGGAAAATGTTTTGCGCGGAAGCGGTCCGTTTTCACGCACGGCCGGAAAAAGTGTTTCCTTTGCAATCGCCGGAAGCAGAATTCCCACGGTATTCTTTTTCTTTGCCAGCATTTTTACCTGCTGAGGCTCATGAACATAATCAATGCGCGCGTTGGGATGGGTTTTCAAATATTCATCCAAAAAGCGCTGCAGTGTGCCCACGGTAAGCGTATGGCAGGGCTTTAGGCAGATGGATTGTTCTTTTTCCTCGAACAGTACCGTGCAGCGTTGTTCTGATTCCCCTTCTATCGCCGCGGCGGAAGCAAGGAAATCCGAAACATCCACATCAAACAGTACGCGATGGATCGGCTCAAACAGCAGGGAATCCTCATGCAGATTGACGATTTCGCACAGCGCGTACCGAGCCGGATGATTTTTCATCTGCTCCGGGGATAGATGTTTTTTCAGCTCTTCCCAACATTTTTTTGCCGTGGCCAGGGAGTGGTTACCATCGCCTACGGCAAAGCGGATGGTATTTTCACCTGTTCCGCAATCGATCAGCGGCAGACTTTTGAGCACATGTTCCTTTGCTTCTTCTCCTAAGCTCCAACCCTTGATACTGCCGCCGCCGAGCATCAGTTCCGTTTGATATACCGGCGTTTTTTCCATTTTTGAAAGCGGCGCGATCACCTGATTCTGTTTATCATCTATCAGCAGCATAATGTGTGGCAGCTCGATCGGCGCGTCCTTCCGGATCAGCACGCGCGGCGGAAGACGATCCTCGATCGTTCCTTCGGTAGCACGAATCAAAGAATGAGATCCGGGCGAATAATCATATTCCTCCAAATCCGCCGCCAGCACGATGCCCCGGCGGATCCCGCCGTGGGAGAGCGTACGTTCCACATAGAAAATCGCATTTTCGAATTTTTGAAATAAATTTGAGGCCAGATACCGGCTCATCGCTTGGTTAATTTCTTCAGTGCGTGTCCGATTGTCCTTTTTTAGATAAATCTCCGGAAAGGTCATCTTGAAGGTGGAGGGCTTTTCTCCCACGATGCGCTCAACCTCCTGCCAATAGGCGGCATCGCTGGTAAATTGATCGCACGCCACTACCGAATACGCATATAAATCCACGCTTTGAGCGGGAATCAAAATATCACATGGCTTTACGCCAAGCGTTTGTCTCATTTTTCCTTTCCTCCGTTCATTTTTTCAAGGGCGCACAATATCGCCGCTTTTACCTGAGCATAGACGATGCCGCCTTGCATATAAAACATATAGGGCTCCCGAATGGGCGCGTCTCCGCTGAGCTCAATGGACGCCCCTTGGATAAACGTGCCCGCGGCCATAATTACTTCGTCGGTATAGCCCGGCATAGCCCAGGGCTCCGGCGTCACGTAGGAATCTACCGGGGAGACTTTTTGAATCTGCCGGCAGAGCGCAATCACCTTTTCGGCGCTGCCTAATTGCACCGATTGTATAATGCAGCCCCGCGCTTCATTCCATTTCGGTGAGGGCCGATATCCGTATTCTTCTAACATGGCGGCGGTAAAAACCGCGCCCTTAAGTGCTTCGGAAACCGTTTGCGGGGCAAGAAAAATACCCTGATAAAACGGAAGATATCCCGCCGCATAACTGCCAACCTCACTGCCGATACCCGGCGCTGTCAGCCGGTAAGAGATTCGCTCAATCAAATCCGCCCGTCCGGCGATATACGCCCCCGTGGGCGCCAGACCGCCGCCGGCGTTTTTGATTAAAGAACCGATCATTATGTCGGCTCCGGCCTCTAAAGGCTCACAGTCCTCCACAAATTCGCCGTAGCAGTTATCCACAAAAATAACAGCTGAGGGCTCCGCTTTTTTAATGATTTCCGATGCCCGGCGGATATCTTTTATCGTAAGGCTGGGTCTATCCTGATACCCCCGGGAGCGCTGCAGCATCACTACCGCCGCGCCGCGCACAAACGCAGCCATTGCTTCAAAATTCAAGGCTCCGTCTTTCTTCAGCGCCAGTTCCTCATAAACCGCGCCTCTGTCGCAAAGCGAACCCTCCACAGGCGTTTTATGGCCGATAATACTCTCTAATGTATCGTACGGCGCGCCGGAGGCGGAAACCACACGGTCTCCCTTTCGCACGATTCCCTGCAGGGCGATGGCCAGCGCGTGGGTGCCCGAAGCAATATGCGGCCGCACAAGCGCCGCCTCCGCTTTAAAAATGCGGGCAAACAGCTGCTCCAATTTTTCTCTTCCCGCGTCGTCATAGCCATAGCCGTAGCTGGGTGCAAAATGTGAAGGGGAAACTCGCTCCTCCATAAACGCGCGCAGCACCCGCAGTTGATTATATTCTTTTACTTCATCAATTCTTTCAAAGATTGCGGCGCATTTTTTCTCCGCCTCCGCCGCTTTTTTTAAAAGCGGGGCGGAAACACCGTATTCTTGGGCTAATATTTCTTTCATAGTTCCTCCAGTATTTGTTTCAGCGGATCTTTTCCCTCCAGCCATACGGCCTCCTCACCGCGCATCCAGGTTAGCTGACGCTTGGCGTACCGGCGGCTTTCCGTCTTAATTTTTTCCACTGCCTGCTCCCGCGTAACTTTTCCTTCAAAATATTCTATCAGCTGCCGACATCCAATCGCCTTATAGCATTGGTGTGTTTCCTTTACTCCCAGCTGCCAAAGGCGCCGGATCTCCTCTTCCATCCCCGCGGAAAGCATCTCGTCCACACGCCGGTCGATTCTTTCGTAAAGTTCCCTGCGCGGGGGAGAAATACAAAACAGCCGGAAATCAAATTCCTTGTTTTTTTTGCGCCAGTTTTCACCCTGCTGAGGTGTTTTTCCGGTAAGGGTATACACTTCCAGCGCGCGGATCAGACGTTTGCGGTCGTTAGCGGATATTTTTGTGTTTTTATCCGCTTCCAGCAGCCGCTCGTATAATTCCTGATTTTCCATTTCTTCTAAGCGCCGCCGCAGAGCTTCGTCAAAGCCGCCCGCGAAATCTGGTTCATAGATTAAAGAATGAACATACATTCCCGTTCCCCCCACAAAAATGGGCTGTTTTCCCCGGGAAAGAACCTCGCGGACTTTCTTCAGCGCGGCTTCGCGGTAGTCCACTACGGTAAATTTCGCGTCAAAGGGCAAAAACCCGATTAAATGATGGGCAACTCCCTGCATTTCCTCCCGGGTAGGAGCGGCCGAACAAATCGGGATATCCCGGTATATTTGCATGGAATCACAGGAGATAACTTCGCCGTTAAGCCGCTTCGCCGCTTCTATTCCCAACCGTGTTTTTCCCGAAGCCGTAGGCCCGGCAATCATGATCACGCTCATTGGATTCTTTTAAAGCGGACTTCTAATTCACGCTTTGTAAGTCTTATTAAAATCGGCCGGCCGTGGGGGCAGGAAAGAGGGATATTTTCCTGCATAATCAGCTGCATCAGTTTTTCAATGTCCTCGGCGGAAAGCTTATCGCCGCCCTTGACCGCGCTTTTACAGGAAAGCTGTATCAGGCGCGAGCGCTTGAGCTCCGCTCCCTTAAGCTGCCGCAGTGACGCGCGTTCATCCAGCAGCGCGGAAAGAAAGCGTTCCGGATCCACCGTTCCCAGAGCCGCGGGCGCCGCTTTTAGGGCAAAAGCACCGGGACCTACCGCTTCAATCTCGTAGCCGATATCTGCCAGTTGGGGCAGCAGTTCTTCCAAAAAGGCCTGTTCCACGGGAGAAACCCGAATCACTTCCGGCGTAAGCAGGTATTGACTTGCCGCCGTATTTTCCTGCGCCTGCTTCATAAATTTTTCAAACAGCAGCCGTTCATGTGCGGCATGCTGGTCAATGATATAGGCGTCTTCCCCGGCTTCTAAAAGAATATAGGTATCAAATAAAACGCCGGTCATTTTATATTGAGATTTATATTCCATTTGAATTTCCTGCTGCACGGGAATATTTTCCGGTATTATGGATATCGGGGAAAATCCGGTTTCGGCTATCTCCGCCGTGCTGCCGGCAATAAATTCAGCGAACTTTTTGATACTCTCGGCACGCTGATTTTCCCGCTGTGCCGAAAACACGGCTTTTTTTTCAGGCGCGGCTTCGTCCGCCGGCGGCGCGACGAAAGGCTCCGGCGCGGATATCGGGATAGAATCCGTGCTTTCCGGTATTGAAACGACCGCTTCCGCCTCCGCGCCGGACGGCTGTGCCTCCTTTGCGTTTTTGGAAAAAACGGGCAGTACCTGGTCAACGGTCTCCACCTCTATAATTCCCGAAACCCCCGTTTTCTCCGGTACGGGTTCCCGAAACAGACGGGGAATTTCCTGATTGGCGCGCAGCGCGTCACAGACAGCCTTGTTTACGGTTTCATAGACCGGTAATCCCTCGGCAAAGCGTACTTCCTGTTTGTTCGGATGTACATTGACATCTACCAAATTCCCCGAAAGTTCCATTTTTAAAATAAAAAACGGAAATTTGCCGATATTCAGCCTGCCGGCGTAAGCGTCCTGCACCGCCTGCGAGATCAGCTGATTTTTGATCCAGCGTCCGTTTACAAACAGCAGCTGCCAGCTGCGGTTGTTTTTTTGCAGTTCCCGATTGCCCAGATAACCGGTCAAACGAATCCGGTTGGCCTCATAGTTCACCGGGATCATATTGCCCGAAACCTCGGCGCCATAGATCGCACGGATCGCCGAAAGCAGACTGCCGTCTCCGGGAGTATGCAGAATGGTTTTTGCTTCCTGGATAAACCGCATGGATACCGCAGGATTGGAAAGCGCCATTCGATTCATGACTTCGCCGATATAGGAAGCTTCCTGCGAAGGCTTTTTTAAAAATTTTCGGCGGGCTGGCGTATTAAAAAACAGGTCTTTTACCCAGATCCCCGTTCCCTCGGAGCAGCCGGCGGCGCAAAATTTTTCTATTTTTCCGCCCTCTAAAGCGATTTCGGTGCCTTCCGGCGCATCAGCGGTTCGGGTAACAAGACGCACGCGGGAAACGGCGGCAATACTGGCCAAAGCCTCACCCCGAAATCCCAAGGTATTGATATCGTTTAAATCTTCCGCGCGGGAAATCTTGCTGGTGGCATGGCGCAGAAACGCCTGCTTTACGTCGTCTTCCTCCATACCGCAGCCGTTATCGGAAATACGTATCAAATCGATTCCGCCGCCGCGGATTTCTACCGTTACGCTGCTGGCGCCGGCGTCAATGCTGTTTTCCACCAGTTCCTTTACAATGGAAGCCGGCCTCTCTACCACTTCGCCCGCAGCGATTTTATTGGCTACGGAAGCGTCAAGTAATTTTATCTTCATTCCTTTTCCCTCTTTGCCTGCTCACGAAGCTCACAGAGGATATTCAGCGCCGAAAGAGGCGTAAGCGTATTGATATCCACTGCCTTGAGCTTTTGTATGATATCCTGCGTATTGCTGCTTACAAACATCAGCGTCTGCTCGGCTTTCACCGTTTTTCCCTTGCCGCCGACCAGTCCGCTTTTACTGATATCGGCATCCTCTAACGTAGTAAGAATCTCCTTGGCGCGATCCAGTACGGGTTTGGGAACTCCCGCTAAACGCGCCACGGCAATACCGAAACTCTTATCTGCGCTGCCCCGCATAATCTTACGCAGAAAAATGACATCCTCGCCGTGCTCTTTTACGGTAATGCAGTAATTTTTAATACCGTCCAGCCGGCCCTCTAATTCACTTAATTCATGGTAATGCGTGGCAAACAGCGTTTTGGCGCCGATGTTTTTCTTTTTGGCAATATATTCGGTAACGGCCCACGCGATGGAAAGCCCGTCAAATGTGCTGGTTCCCCGGCCGATCTCATCTAAAATAATCAGGCTGTCGCTTGTGGCGTTCTTTAAAATGCCGGCCACTTCGTTCATTTCCAGCATAAAGGTACTTTGCCCGGCGGCCAGATCGTCCGAGGCACCCACCCGGGTAAAAATTCGGTCGCAAACGGAAATCTCCGCCTGCGCCGCGGGCACAAAACTGCCGATGTGCGCCATCAGTGTAATCAGCGCCACCTGACGCATATAGGTGCTTTTTCCCGCCATATTGGGGCCGGTAATTACCATAAAGCGGTTTTCCTGCGTGTCCAGCAGCGTATCGTTAGGAACAAAGGAACCGTCGTCCATCATCGCCTCAATAACCGGATGCCGTCCCTGTGTAATATGAATAGCGCCGTCGGTTGTTATCTTTGGCCGCGTATAGGAAAAGTCCGCGGCCACAGCCGCTAAAGAACAAAGACAATCCGCCGTGGAAACGGCCGCGGCCGTTTGCTTCAGGCGCGGAAGCGCCTTTAACAGCTCTTCCCGCACCTGACAGAAAATTTCATATTCCAAACGAACGGCTTTTTCCTCGCTGCCTAAAATTTTTTCTTCCATGGCTTTCAGTTCAGGAGTAATAAAGCGTTCACCGCCGGTAAGCGTCTGTTTCCGTACATAGCTGTAAGGCACTTTATCCAAAAAACTGTTGGTTACCTCAATAGAATAGCCGAACACCTTATTGAATTTAATTTTTAAGGTTTTGATACCGGTCTCTTCACGCTCTTTTGCCTCCAACTGCAAAATCCAGTTTTGGCCGTTTTTCACGGCGTCACGGTAGGCATCCAGCTGCGCGTTATAGCCGGCGCGGATAATCCCGCCCTCTTTTACGCTGTCGGCCGGATCCTCGGCAATGGCGGCTTCCAAAAGACCGTAGATATCCTCCAGCCCATCGATATTTTCGCCGCACTCTTTTAAGAGCGCGCTGCTGCAGTTCAGCAGCGCCTGCCGGATATCCGGCAGCACTTTGAGTGAACGGCGCATGGCGGCGGTCTCCCGCGCGTTGACCGTACCGTAAGAAACCCGGGTGCAGATACGCTCAATATCGCCGATGGTACTAAGCTGAGGCTTGATATCCTCGCGCAGAATATAATTTTGCAGTTCCTCCACGGCATCTAAGCGTCGGTCAATCTCTTCTTTTTTTCGCAAGGGACGCTCCAGCCAGGCTTTCAGTTTCCTGCCGCCCATGGCGGTTTCGGTCTTATCCAGCAACCACAGCAGCGTACCGCGCGTGCCGTGCGCGCCCATGGATTTAAAGATTTCCAAATTACGGATTGCCGCCGCGTCCAGCTGCAGGTACTCTTTTCCCGCAATAAACGAAAGCTGCGTCATATGCGCCAGCGTATTTTTCTGCGTGGTTCCTAAATAGCTCCACAGCCCCGCGGCGGCCTGCACGGCACAGGGATATTTTTTCTCAAGCCCTTTTGCCTGCGGAAAGCGGCGCGTGAGCTTGGCGATATCGGCCTCGGATTCAAACAGACCGGGTACCTCCATAAAGGGTTTGAACTGTTTTTTTATGTATTCCGGCATTTTCTGTGCCGCCTGTGAAAAACCCGCGTCTACAATAATTTCATTAGGTGATATCTCAAACAGCTTATCGCTTACGCTATCTATTCCGTTTTCACATAACACTTCGGTCAGGTTGAATTCTCCGGTGGAAACATCCGCCCAGGCGATACCGCAGCGGTTTTCCTTATATACGGCCGCGGCTAAGAAATTGTTGTTTTTGCCCTCCAGCATCGCGTCTTCAATGACCGTTCCCGGGGTAATCACACGGATAACGTCCCGCTCTACCAGACCTTTGGATTCTTTGGGATCGGTCAGCTGCTCGCAGATGGCTACTTTATAATTTTTTTCCAGCAGTTTGTTGATATAATTGTTTACGCTGTGATACGGCACGCCGCACATAGGAGCCTTTTCTTCTAAGCCGCAGTCGCGCCCGGTCAGGGTGAGCTGCAGCTCTTTGGAGGCGATCTGTGCGTCGTCAAAAAACATCTCATAAAAATCGCCCAGCCGATAAAAAACAAGGCAATCTTTATATTGTTCCTTCAGCACGATATAGCGCTGCATCATCGGTGAAAGGGGCATGCTTCTTCCTCCATTTCTCCTAAAAGCGTATTTAATTTGCTTTGTGTAATTTTCACGGTTACGATTTTACCGATTAAATCCGTTTTTCCGGGAAAGTTTACCATCCTGCCGCAGTCGGTACGGCCCGACACCATATTCGGATCCCGGCGGGAAACACTTTCCACCAGAACACGATAGCTTCGCCCGGGATATTTTTGATTTGCGGCAAGCGTACATTCTTCGGCAAGCTTAATCAGCCGCGCGATACGATCCTTGGCGTCGCGCTCATGCACTTGCCCTTCCATTTCGGCCGCGGGTGTTCCTTTTCGTTTGGAATAGATGAAGGTAAAAGACGAGTTGAAGCCTACCCGCCGGTATAAATCCAGCGTATCCTCAAAATCCTTTTCGGTTTCGGTAGGGAAGCCCACAATAATATCCGTGGAAAGCGCGATTTCCGGCATAGCCTGACGTAATTTTTGAATCAGGTCAAAATAGTTCTGCCGGGTGTAACGACGGTTCATCAGCGTTAAAATTCTGTCAGAGCCTGATTGCACGGGAAGGTGAATATATTTGCATATATGGCGGGAATGCGCCATAATTTCAATCAGCTCATCTGAAAGATCCTTTGGATGGCTGGTCATAAAGCGGATTCGTTCAATGCCGTCTATTTCATCCAGTTTTTTTAAAAGCGCCGGAAAAGAAATTTCATCGCGTTCCTTACCGTAGGAGTTGACATTCTGCCCCAAAAGAGTGATTTCCTTTACGCCCTGTTCGGCCAGTGCGCGCGCTTCCTTCAGGATATCTTCACTTTGACGGGAACGCTCCCGGCCGCGTACGTAGGGAACGATGCAGTAAGAACAAAAATTATTGCAGCCGTACATGATGTTGATCCAAGCAGAGGCGGAACGCTCGCGCAGAACCGGCATGTCCTCTACAATCCCTTGCTCTTTCGGCCACAACTGATAAGCCGGTATGTGCTCCGTAAGCGCCCGATACATCAGCTCCGGCAGACAGTGCGTGTTATGGGTGCCGAATACGACATCCACAAAGCGAAATCGGCGCCGGATCGATTCGGCCATGCCGGGCTCCTGCATCATACAGCCGCAAACCATAATCAGCATATCGGGTTTTTGCTGCTTTAAAGGCTTTAAAACACCCAAATTGCCCAGCAGGCGTTCCTCGGCTCCCTCGCGCACACAGCAGGTATTAAAGATTACCGCGTCGGCGTCTTCTCTGAGGGCCGCCGGCGTATAGCCCATGCGCTCAAGCATACCCGCCAGCGTTTGGGAATCCCGTACGTTCATCTGGCAGCCGTAAGTCTCCACAAAATAAGTGCGTTTTTTTGTTCCCAAAAGGATATTTACTTTTTCTATGTATTCCGCGCCGGAAGTATTTTCAAACCGCTCTATTTTGCGAAGCTGCACGCTTGCTCCCCCTTGCTGGCCATATTTTGCACTGCGTTGCCCCCGAGGCAAAACCGTGCGTAAAACCATAATATATATTCTATTATTATATATGAAAAGACATTTTTAGGCAAAGATTTTTTCGTATAAAACGCCGATTTATCCGTGTTTTTGCTTATACAAAAAAGAAACGAAATTTTTCTTTTCTTCCGCTGTATTTTCCCGCCCCGTTTTTTTTCCCCGGATATGTGCCTGCAAGGCAGCCG
>ULSF01067162.1_pt1 | contig 20135 bp, 10 predicted proteins | sample 1956121 | NCBI WGS metagenome assembly ULSF01 (sample SAMEA4835701, study PRJEB28245) | human gut metagenome | biome: gut microbiome; material: fecal sample | place: Denmark | collected 2008
GAACGGATAGAACAATTAAGGCGACAAGCCATTGAACAAGCTGAACGCTACGCTTCGAGCGAGTCTGTGCAGAAAGCGATAAGTCCTACCATGCTACATAAAATCATTGTTGTATACCGAGGCATGGAAATGGTTGTTTGCGAAGAATTGTAATCGATAAGAGGCAGTGTCTGCCCTTACAATGGAAGCATTCATTCGTCCGTTCTATCCACGTTTTCATCGAAAGTACAAAATTGTTCATTTGTAATTACAAAGATAAGATGCCATTTTTTCGATGATTTTTCGTATCAGTTTCTTCTGCATCAGCACATTACCATTCCAAATCATGAACAGTATATTACTGTAAATCAACGACATACTGTGTAAATAGATTCTAAGTCCCCTTGAAACGGTTTGCCATTCTCCGCTGTCAAATTCGGCTTGACGTATACAGGTTGTTTTAATTCCTGTGCCATAGCTGTGGTCGCTTCCTTGCAAGAGAGCATAGCTGTGGCATATTTTGTCTGGCTGCGTTCGTTGCTTCGCCTAGGTGAAGAGGCGATTTCACTTTAGTGAACAGCCATTTTCACTAGGGTGGAATAGTTGCTTCACTTAGGTGGAATATCAAACGGAACGGAGTGAAGATACGATAGAAACAGGTTCTTATTACATACGCAACAAGGTTCAATAGCCGAAACAAACAGTATCCTGTCAGATATGAACTATGATGCCCACGAGTAGCCGGGAGGCAGTGAGGGGCTGACTCTACATCTTGTCCGCTGGTATTCCCGAATGCGAGCATTCCCAAAAACGGATTTGTTTCCCCACCGACATACCAATTGAAGGGGATTTGAGAGACTTTTACACCGGAAGTGATTAGTAATGTGCATTTTACTGTGACAGAGCGTTTTTGTGCTTTATGTATATCCTTATGCTAAAACCGAAATTTAAGTAAGAATAATCTATCAGAGGCTTTGTTTCTTCTTATTACGAATAACAGACATATCACTTTTATCAGTTCGAAGGAATCCCTGTCCTGTTTCTGTTAAGGAAAGCTGCCAATGTATTCCTGCTCACTTTCAATTTCCTCGCCATCTCCGCCTTACTGGTTCCCGCCTCCAGCATAGCCTTAATTTTTTCTTCTTTTCCCGTAAGTTTATATTTCGAGTTATGTCCTCCCATGGGACGTCCCAACTTTTGTCCGGAGGCGATTCTGCGTGCAAGTCCCTCACGGGTACGTTGGGAAATCAAGTCGCGTTCTATTTGTGCGGAAAGGGAAAAAGCGAATGCCAATATTTGAGATTGTATATTATTTCCCAGCTCATATTTCTCTTTCACCGTGAGCAGGATGACATTTTTCAACATACATGCATTCAGTATACTCATTACTTCCATCAATCTTCTTCCCAAACGAGAGATCTCCGACACAATCAATGTATCCCCTTTCTTTATTCTTTTCAATAGTACGCCAAGCTTTCTGTCTTTGGCTGACCGTGTTCCTGAAACCGTTTCTTCCACCCACACATCAATTTGGAAATCCCTTTGTTTGGCAAAACGATTTATCTCGAACCGCTGGTTCTCTACAGTCTGTTTATCAGTTGAAACCCGAATATACGCATATATCATAGCTGCATCATTAAGTTTTTTATTGAATAAGGAACGCCAATCTAATTTATATTATCAGAGGAGGAAAGTTTCACCGGATCTTATTGAGGTTTTCTAAGAAGAATTAAGTATCTCCAACTATTCAAGCTCAAAAAACAGACAAATCTGCTTAATCCTTGTCTTTACAAGATAAAACGATTGTCCAATAGAATGAAAAAATTGTCTATAACAATAGTATAAAATACTGATAATCAATATCATTATATTAAAAAATGGATTGATCATCTTTAAGACGATTTTCGCAGTATAATAGATTTTTCTTTTATCTACTTAATGGTTTGTTCACTTACTTTGCATCTGTTGACATAGTTGATACTGAAATAAAAAACACAGATATAGTATGAAAAACAAATTGCAAATAGTATGGAGCAGCATTGCTATAATAAGTGTATGCGCATGTAGCACACCTTATACACAACCTGATGTTCCTATCAAAGAAGTTCCTTTCACCCAAGTTCATTTAGATGATAATTTCTGGTCACCGCGGATTGAAACCAACCGCACCGTTTCCATCCCATCCGCTTTCAAAGAATGTGAAAAGAACGGCCGATTCGATAACTTTGCCATTGCGGGTGGTCTGATGAAAGGCGAGCATCGCGGTGACTTTTCTTTCGACGATACCGATCCCTATAAAATTATAGAAGGAGCTTCCTACTCGCTGGCCGTAAAATATGACGGGAAACTGGATCATTATCTGGACAGTGTAATCCATATCATAGCTACCGCACAGGAACCGGATGGTTATCTTACTACTTGTGTAACCAATCAATGTACCCGTTTATCCGGTTGGTGGGGCACGCACCGTTGGGAAAAAATCAACAGCCACGAACTTTATAACAGCGGTCATTTGTACGAAGCCGCCGTTGCTCATTATCGCGCCACCGGAAAACGTACATTATTGGATGTGGCTATCAAAAATGCCGATCTGGTATGTCAGGTCTTCGGACCCGGCGAAGGGCAGATCCATCGTCCCAGCGGTCATCCTATCGCCGAGATGGCTCTTGTCAAACTATATAAGGTGACAGGTGATGAGAAATATTTGCAGACGGCTAAGTATTTTGTAGAAGAAACCGGCAGAGGAACAGACGGACATAAACTGAGCGAATATAGTCAGGATCACAAGCCCATCCTGCAACAAGACGAGATAGTAGGTCATGCCGTCCGTGCCGGATATCTCTACTCCGGAGTGGCAGATGTAGCCGCTTTGACTCATGATACCGCCTATTTCAATGCCTTAACCCGTATTTGGGAAAATATGGCCGGCAAAAAACTCTTTATCACAGGCGGAATCGGTTCCCGCCCACAAGGTGAAGGATTCGGTCCGAACTATGAACTGAATAATCACACAGCCTATTGCGAAACCTGCGCCTCTATAGCCAATGTGTATTGGAATCATCGTATGTTTCTCGCTACGGGAGATGCCAAATATGCGGATGTGCTGGAACGCGCGTTGTATAACGGGGTCATTTCGGGCGTATCACTCAGCGGTGACAAGTTCTTCTATGACAATCCGTTGGAATCCATGGGGCAGCATGAGCGCCAACACTGGTTCGGATGTGCCTGCTGTCCGGGCAACATAACCCGTTTCATGGCTTCAGTACCTTATTATATGTATGCCACTCAAGGCAATGATGTGTATGTCAATCTCTTTATCCAAAGCAAGGCGGATATTGAAACGGAAAGTAATAAAATAAATGTGGAACAAACTACAGGCTATCCGTGGGACGGAAAGATAAGTATTGCCGTCACTCCCGAAAAAGAACAGGAGTTTGCTTTGCGTGTGCGTATCCCCGGATGGGCGCAAGACGCTCCCGTACCCACAGATCTCTACTCATTTACAGACAAGGCTCAGGCTTACAGCATTTCTGTGAACGGTTCCAAAGTCAATGCGAAGCAATATGACGGTTATGCCACCCTTGTACGCAACTGGAAAGCGGGTGATGTGGTTGAAATCAATCTTCCTATGGAGGTACGTCGTGTGAAAGCAAATGACCAAGTAGAGGATGACCGTGGCAAACTGGCTATAGAACGGGGTCCTATTATGTTCTGTCTGGAAGGACAAGACCAGGCCGACAGTACTGTATTCAACAAATTCATCCCCGACGGTACTCCGATGGAGGCTTCTTACGATGCCGGTTTGTTGAATGGCGTAATGGTGCTGAGCGGTACAGCTAAAGAAATTGACAGGAATGGTAAGATAAAAGATGTTCCCTTCAAAGCAATTCCTTATTCTACATGGAACAACCGCGGTGCCGACCAGATGGCTGTATGGATTCCCGAAGCGGCCGAGTATGCCCGCCCCACTCCGGAAGCTACTATTGCCAGCAAAGCACGTACTCTGATGATACAGGCTCCTATACAGAAAGATGCTCCCGAATCGGCTTCGGTGGAAACATGGGCATGGGGGGTAAATGACCAATGGGAACCTAAACGCTCATCGGATATCTCGAAACCTTACCACTATTGGTGGCTGAAGAACGGTACTGTCGAAACACTGGCTTATGAATTCGACCAGCCTTATACCGTATCGAACGTACAAGTGTATTGGTTGGATTTTGACCATTATGACGGAGATTTCCGTGTGCCGGAAAGCTGGAAATTATATTATAAAGAAGGCGAAAGTTGGAAAGAGGTAGAGGCGTTGACTGAATATACTGTAAAAAAAGATTGCTATAATAGTTTGGATTTCAAACCTGTCAAAACAAAGGGGCTTAAAATTGCAGCACAATTGCAGAAAGGAGCTTCGGGAGGGGTGATTGAATGGAAAGTGAACTGAATGAACATATAAACCTTTTAAATAAAACTGTATGATGAAAACACATGAGAACCGGGCCTTGTTCAGCAGGGCTTTGCTGAAGGCTACCACCTGTCTTTTCCTTACTGCGGGTGCAGGAGTCAGTAGTGTATGGGCAACACCGGAAACAACAGAATCTATGAGAACCGAAATGGTACAACAGCAAACTGTAACCGTAAGCGGTGTGGTGAAAGACAGGAAAGGGGAGCCTATCATTGGTGCCAATATCATGGAAAAAGGAACGACCAACGGTACCATTACCGATTTTGACGGTAAATATACGCTGAAGGTAAAAAATGCCAAATCCATATTGGTTGTTTCTTATATCGGTTATCAGACTCAGGAAATTCCAGTCGGAAATGGTGGTAAGAAAGATATTACCATGCAAGACGATTCCGAACTGATGGATGAAGTGGTTGTGATCGGTTATGGTACGCAGCGAAAGGGTGATGTGACCAGTGCTATTTCAAGTGTAAAATCAGAAAGTTTTGTGAAGGGGGCGGTAACCGATGCAGGCCAGCTGATACAAGGTAAGGTAGCAGGGCTGAATATTTCTTTACCTTCAGGAGATCCTACCGGCAACACACAAATTATGCTACGTGGTATTTCATCTTTAAAAGGTGGAACTTCACCATTAGTATTAGTTGACGGAGTGCCAGGAAGTCTGAATACAGTAGCCCCTGAAGATGTTGAGTCCATCGATGTATTAAAAGACGGTTCGGCTACTGCCATTTATGGTACACGTGGTACAAATGGCGTAATTATTATTACAACCAAACAAAGTCGTAAAGAAATGGCTCCCACCATTGATTATAATGGATATGTTTCTGTATCAAACATTTTAAACAGACCTGATTTCATGGATGCTGATGACCTTCGTCAGAAATGGAATGAAGGATATACTTTCAACGGAGCTAACTTGAAAGATTTCGGAGCCAATACCGATTGGCTGGGTGAACTGACCCGCACAGCTGTTTCTCATTCACACAACTTATCCTTAAGAGGTGGTAGTAAAAATACCAATTATACAGCCTCCATCAACTATACCAACCGGCAAGGTACTTTTATAAAGACTGACTTTGAAGCTATAAACGGTCGTATGGACATCACTCACTCTATGTATGACAATAAATTGACAGCCAATGTCAGTACATTCGTCAGCCAACATACCATGCCTCGCAGTTGGAATACATACGCTTATCGACAGGCTTTGATTCACAATCCTACAGAACCTGTAAAAGATGAGAACGGTGACTGGTTTGAGCGCGACTTGTATTTTTATGATAATCCTGTAAGTTATATCCGCGAAACAATTGGTGAAATGAAACGTAAAAACATCCGTTTCAATGGTAGCCTGACTTTCCGCCCTATTGAATCTTTGACCTTGAAAGCCATGTATGCCCGCCGGAGTACGACTTCTACCGATGGATATTACCAAACCAAGAAACATGTATCTACAACCAAGAGTGGCCGTAACGGCTATGCATATCGTTATGATTCTGATTTTGATAATAATCTGATAGAATTGACGGCCAACTTTCAGAAAGCATTCGGCAAGCACAATGTCAGTGTATTGATAGGTTATAACTATGAAGACAACACCAACTCTAACCTGTCCATGTCCAACTACGATTTTCCTACCGATGCTTATTCTTACAACAAAATGGAAGCAGGTATGGCCTTGAAACGTGGTGAAGCTTCCATGACCAGTTATAAAAATTCTGATAAATTAATCGGATTATTCACCCGTGTCAGTTACAATTTCAATGACCGCTACTTATTGATGGCTTCTTTGCGTCATGAAGGCTCTTCCAAGTTCGGTAAAGATCATAAGTGGGGTAATTTCCCCGGCATCTCTTTAGGATGGAGAATTAACAGAGAGAATTTTATGAAAAATGTGAATTGGATGGATAACCTGAAACTTCGCGTGGGATACGGTGTGACCGGAATCAATGTAGCCGACCCGTACACATCACTCTCAAGTTTGAATTATAATGGCGCTTTCCTGTACAATGGAACATGGGTCAAAGCATTGGAAACAATCCGTAACAACAACGCTGACCTGCGTTGGGAAAAGAAACACGAATTCAATGTAGGTCTGGATTGGGATGTCCTAGGAGGACGATTGGGTGGAACCGTTGACTACTATATACGTAGAACAAAAGATGCTCTTTGGGACTACGAGGTTCCTGTTCCGCCTTATATGTATCCAACCATGCTAGCCAATGCATCGGAAATGGAAAATAAAGGACTTGAAATTCTAATTCGTGCTACGCCTATCCAGACAGAAAAATTCACTTGGAATACCAATGTGTCCTATTCTACTAATTCAAACAAGGTCGTTGCACTATCCAGCGAGAAATTCTCGATGGACCAAGATTATTTCTATACAGGGTATACCGGAGAACCCATTCAAACCACTACCCATATCGTCCAAGTAGGCAAGCCTATAGGTACTTTCTATGGTTTGAAATCGGTTGATATTACAGATGACGGACTATGGTTGGTAGAAAACAAAAAAGGTGAACATGTTTTAGCCGAGGAAACCGATGCCACTGACTGGCAAGTATTAGGTAATGGTATTCCTAAACATTATCTGAACTGGAACAATACCTTCAATTTCTTTAATTTCGATTTAAGTATAAATATGCGTGGTGCTTTCGGCTTCCAGATTTTGAATTACCAACGTATGTATTATGAAAATGCAAAACCTGAAATCCAGTACAACCGCCTGAATTCTGCTTTTGACAAAGTATATGGCAAAACCCAATTGAAAGATGACCAACGCTATGTCAGCTATTACGTAGAGGACGGTGATTACTGGAAAATTGACAATGTGACTTTGGGGTATACCTTCAAACTATCCAAACAGCATATCATCAAAAACCTACGTATCTATGCTTCAGTATTGAATCTAGCTACCATTACCGGTTACAAGGGTATGGATCCGGAAGTACCATTGAGCAGCAACACCTATGGATTATTGGATGCCGGTACTGACAATCGCGACAAGTATCCTACCAATCGCACTTATACTTTTGGAGTTAATCTTACATTCTAAATCTAATTAAACAAAAAAGAACAGTTATGAAACTATTTAAATATGGTGTTTATGCACTCTGTGCATCTGCCATGCTCAGTATAAGCAGTTGCTTTAATTTGGATGAGGAGCCTTATTCTGAAATCATTGAAGAAGACTATGTACCAACCGAAGCCGATGAGATAGCCTTGTTGGCTACCACCTATTCACAATTACGCTTTGTGATGGACTGGTATGGCTTGTTTGACCTACAGGAAGAATCGGGCGATGTAATTGTCACACCTACCCGCCCGAACGGCTGGGATGACGGAGGTACTTACAAGCAAATGCACAAACACACTTGGGACAACCAGCAAGGACAGCCCCAAAGTATTTGGGACTATTGCTATAAAGGCATCGCCAATGCCAATAAAATATTAAAACGTGCCGATGAAGGTTTTTTTACAGAAGAAAGTAAACCTAAAGTCGTAGCTGAGGTAAAAGGAGTACGTGCACTTTGGTACTCCATTCTTTGCGATACACATGGAAATATTCCTATACAAACCAGTTTCAGTGAAGAGGTTCCGGTTCAATCTACTCGTAAACAAGTTTTTGACTTCATTATCAATGAACTGAAAGAAGTAATGCCCAATTTGCCTACTGAAGTCAATAAATCCACTTATGGCAGACTCACTCAATGGGGGGCCAAATGCTTGATGGCACGTATGTATCTGAATGCTGGGGTCTATACAGGAACTCCAATGTGGAACGAATGTCTGGAACAATGTAACGATATCATTAACAGCGGTTTGTTTAGTTTAGAAACAAACTACACAGATATCTTCAAAACAGAAAACTCCGGATGTGTGGAAACGATCTTTGCCATTCCTTATGATGAAGTTTATAATGAAGGGGACAACAATGGTCCTGTTTTTGGAGCCCACATGAAATTTCTATCTTCAAACAGTCGTAAGGTCTTCAATATGCAAACCACCCCATGGGGAGGTTCAGCAGCAAACCCTCAGTTCATTAACAGCTATGATCCTGATGATATGCGGTTAAAATATACATGGCTGCAAGGTGACCAGTACAGCCCGGACGGAGTACTGATCACCACTTTCCCCAATAAGCTACCCAGTATTTACAAAACAGACACAGATGACGGTTATCGGGTAGGAAAATACGAAATTAAGGTAGGAGCTAAAAGCCTTCTAAGCAACGACTTCCCTTATTTCCGTTATACTGAAGTATTGCTGATGAAAGCAGAATGTCTGCTCCGCTTAGGACAAAACGAAACCGAAGCAGCCCATATCGTATCACAGATCCGTGAGCGTGCATTCCGTGAATCGGCTCATCCGGAAAAAGCAACGGTTGATGCAGCTTGGTTAAAAGGCGATACACATATTAACTATGGTACGCTTGACGAAAAAGGTCAGATTGATGATGCGGGTAATACAGAAGTCGTAGAATTAGGCGGACTTTATGATGAATGGGGATGGGAATTTGCAGCCGAGGCCCGTCGACGTACGGATATGATTCGCTTCGGAACCTATCAGAAGAAAAGTTGGTTTAATCATCCTCCGACTGCCAATGACTTGAATGGCAACTCTATCCTGTTCCCGATTCATTTAGATCATCTTAATACAAACCCTAATTTACAGCAAAATCCAGGCTATGCCGGTAAATAAGAAATAATGTGATAGAAAGCAACCTTCTTTCTTCTCAATAGTTGCTAATTATTTAAACAAATATTTATTTTCCAGCCCGGTTTAAGTTATTAGAACCGGGCTTTATATTCCCATCTCTTATAAAATCATTACTTAAAATATGCTCATGGAAATGAACAGATATTTATCTTTTACTCTCTTTACAGGATTATCCCTATTGACAACAATACCCATTGAGGCGTATACACTAAATCCTAATAAAACAGCAACATCCATCTTACAGACAAATGTTATCGAAGTACGAAGCATAACTTCTGTACAACCCATCGTGATCTATTGTCCTGTGGGAACTGTTCCTCAATTACCTTATCAAGTATGGGTGACTTATTCAGACGGACAAGGTGAATACCGTCAAACTAAATGGTCCAATTCCGCTTTATCCACAGAACAATCAGAGGCTGACGATAAAGTTTATCCCATTGGAAGCCAATACACAATAAACGGATTCATTATAGGAGACGATACTACAGAAAACGGATATCCTATCACTGCTAAAATAGAGGTGGTAGACACTAAAAATACAATTTCCCCCAAGCTAATAGCCCATACTATCCCCTTAAACAATGTAAAGATTAACGGCAACAATCGCCTGACCTCCAATCGTGATCTTGCCATTAAAGAGATTATCAGTTGGGATGTAAGCCAACAGCTATATAATTATCGCGACACTTATGGCCTGAGTACCGAAGGATATACCCGGTCTGACGGATGGGACTCACCTGAAACTAAATTAAAAGGACATGGTTCCGGACACTATATGTCCGCACTGGCCCTTGCCTATGCCGCTGCAACAAATCCTTCGCATAAAGAAATTTTACGCCGTAACATCACCCGAATGGTGAATGAACTGCGCGAATGTCAGGAGCGTACATTCGTATGGAGCGAAGAATTAGGAAGGTATCTCGAAGCCCGTGATTTTGCCCCTGAAGAAGAATTGAAAAAGATGAAAGGTACATGGGAAGCTTTTGATGAACATAAAACAAAATGGGCTACTTATGGCTATGGTTATCTAAATGCGATCCCCCCGCACCATCCCGCACTGATAGAGATGTATCGTGCATATAACAATTCGGACTGGGTATGGGCTCCCTATTACTCCATTCACAAACAGTTAGCGGGTCTGATAGATATTGCAACTTATATGGATGATAAAAGCATTGCCGACAAAGCATTGCTCATAGCCAAAGATATGGGTCTGTGGGTATGGAATAGAATGCACTACCGCACTTATGTAAAAAAAGACGGAACACAAGAAGAACACAGGACACATCCCGGCAATCGTTATGAAATGTGGAACATGTACATTGCAGGTGAAGTGGGAGGTATGGGAGAATCTTTAGCACGTCTTTCAGAAATGGTCAGCGCCCCTGAAGAGAAGGCGCGTCTGATAGAAGCATCCAATTGTTTTGATAGTCCGGCCTTTTACGAACCGCTTTCAAAGAATATTGATGATATACGTAACAGACACGCCAATCAGCATATCCCTATGATCATCGGTGCACTGAGAAGTTATTTAAGTAACAATGATACATTTTATTATCATGTATCCCATAATTTCTGGAATTTAATACAAGGACGTTATCGTTATTCTACCGGCGGTGTGGGTAATGGCGAAATGTTCAGACAGCCCTATACCCAAATAGTAAGTATGGCCATGAATGGCGTATCTGAAGGAGAGAGTCACTCAAATCCACATATCAATGAAACTTGTTGTGCATATAACTTGCTAAAATTAACAAAAGACCTCAACTGTTTTAATCCGGACGATGCCCGTTACATGGATTATTACGAACGGACACTTTACAACCAAATAATCGGCTCATTACACCCTGAACACTATCAGACTACTTATCAATATGCCGTAGGACTAAATGCATCGAAACCATGGGGCAACGAAACTCCGCAATCTACCTGCTGCGGAGGTACGGGATCTGAAAATCATGTAAAATATCAGGAAGCAACCTACTTTGTTTCAGACAATACATTGTGGGTAGCCCTTTATATGCCTACCACACTCCATTGGGAAGAGAAAAATATCACTTTACAACAGGAATGTTTGTGGCCAGCAAAAAGCTCCACAATTAAAGTTACTGCCGGAGAAGCCCGATTTGCCATGAAACTTCGAGTACCTTATTGGGCCACCGACGGCTTTGATGTAAAACTAAATGGAATCTCTATTGCCACTCATTATCAACCTTGTTCATACGCGGTAATACCTACCCGGCAATGGAAAGAAAATGATATAGTAGAAATTACAATGCCATTCACTAAACATATAGACTATGGTCCCGACAAGCTACCAACCGAAATAGCAAGTAAAGACGGACACCAACTTGAAACGGCTTGGGTAGGTACATTAATGTATGGACCGTTTGCCATGACAGCTACCGATATCACTAATTGGACGGAAGCAACACTCAATATAGACTCACGTCTTGCCAGTATTACCGTTGTTGAACCTAACGGTCCGCAAACCGGTACTACAGGAAATTTATATACACTGATGCAAGGTGGACGAACTTTCCAACCAGATTATTATCGCCATGACCATACAACTCATTACTTCCGCATCAATCATATTAAAGATCCTACTGTAGAACTGAAAATGGCTCTGTCGGCAAAATTACGAGAAACTACGGCATTTAGTAAAAGCCATTACACAAAAGCAAGTTTCGCCAAACTAACAACCGCTATACAAGAGGGAGAGAAACTAATGAAAATATCTCCTCTGACAGAAACTACCATTTCTACTTGTGTAGACAATATTGACAAGGCCATAGAATCATTAGTCGCCTCCCGATTAGATAAGAGCAATCTTGAAGCCAGTATCCATATAGCTAAAAAATGTAATCCGGACCTTTATACTACTGATAGTTTTAAAACATTGCAAGCTACTCTTGAAAGCGCCCATGAAGTAATGGATAACATTGATTTACAAATCGTTATTGATAAACAAACTTTATCACTACAAGATGCCACCGCTTCTTTGGTACTGGCAAATAATGTAGATAAAACAGAATTAAAGGAGTTACTTAATATAGCTATGGAACGCCAAACAAACCAAGAAAAATGGAATGCTCTCGCAGTCAAGGTTCCTGAATTTGCTCCTTGGGCTCATTTCGGGTTTACCCGTTTGAAACGTACATTGGAACATGCCCAAAATGTATATTTTAATAAGGATAAAAACTACTCCCAAGGAGAAGTCAATGCCATAGTAGCTAGTTTGAATACCGTCATCAATACAATGAGACCGGGTAACTTACCCGAAATGGAAGATTTAAGACCTTTATCTGCTCTATTAAGGCGCGTAGGCACCATAGACGATTCTACAGATCCGACATTAAAAGACGCTGTTGCATTCACTGAAATGGTCATAAAATACGTAGCAGACGGCAGTGGCACACATGATATGATAGAAACAGCTATCAGCCGCTTAAAATCTGCAGCAGGATTATGATAAGCTAGCTTTTAGAGAATGTCTGAAAAGGTCTATTGAAAGATTCATCTGGAATCCTCACTTTTTCTTCGAATTTTCTCTTTTCTTTCTCAGAAAAATAGTAATCTTGCATAAGATTTAGAAAATAAGAAGAAAATACTATGAAAAGACTAGTCCTATTGCTATTGAACTTACTGATGCCGATGATTCTGTTTGCAGCGTCCAATGACCTCTGTTTCCGTCATTTTTCTGTAGAAGACGGACTATCATCCAATTCGGTACGTGCTTTAATGCAAGATAAATACGGTTTTCTATGGATAGGAACGGATGAAGGACTGAACCGCTATGACGGCACTACTGTAAAACTCTATAGACTGAAAGATAGGGGAGCTAATGAAGCTATTTCATCTTTATACAGCACCCTCAACAAAATATGGATAGGTACAGACGAAGGCATATATATCTATGATTACGAAACAGAAGATATAATGCCTTTTGTACTGGCCACCTCCAAAAATATCCATATTGAAACAAATACGAACCATATTGTCGAAGATAAAGACAAAAACCTATGGTTCACTACGGTAGGACAAGGAATATTCAAATACAACACTATCACCAACCACTTGGAGCAATACGAATTTAAAAACGCAAATGGTTTAATGGCAAGTGTACTGGTGGATAGTGAAAACCAAATATGGGCCATTACCAATTGGGGAAACTCAGGTCTTTTCAAACTGAATAAAGCAGAAAATAAATTCGAGACTTTTCCGCTCTCCTATGAAAGCGGAAAGCATGACTCAAACGCATTGGTCATGTTGGAAGACTCGGAACATACACTGTGGTTAGGAACCTGGGAGTGTGGTTTGCAAAAAATCGATAAATACAGCGGAAAGGCCACTACTTATCTGCATCCCACAGACGGAAAAGGTGCCACCCATATTCATTCTATCATGGAATATGCCCCTCACCAGCTACTCATAGGCTCGGATGACGGGCTTCTGTTATTCAATACCATTACAGAGGAATATCAATTGTTTACAGAAGATGAAACAAACCCACATTCATTGTCCAACCGTTTTGTTTATCCTATTATAAAAGATCATGAAGGTGGAATATGGATCGGAACTTACTATGGAGGAGTAAATTATATTTCACCCAATACTGGACAATTCGAAAGTTTTGTCCACTCACGTTTCTCCAATTCTGTTAACGGAACAGTCATCGGACGGTTCTGCGAAGACTCTAACGGAGATGTGTGGATCGCTTCGGATGACGGAGGGTTAAACCGCTTTTCTCCCAAAAATAGAAAATTTTCCCATTATTTGCCCTTAGAGGGAAAAAACAGTCTGTCCTATCACAATGTACATGCACTTTGTATGGACGATGATAATTTATGGATCGGTACTTATACTGGAGGGGTAAACGTATTAAATCTGCAAACGGGAACTTTTAAAACATATTCTGCCTATCAGGATAATCCCGCCTCACTGGACGGAACCAGTTCTTATGCCATATTCAAAGACAGAAAAGAGAGAATATGGATCACCTCCATGTCCGGAGTAAATCTATATAACCGGGAAAAAGATAATTTCACCCGAATTAAAGACTTGGACGCACTGACCATTGACATTGACCAGGATACCAAAGGAAATCTCTGGTTCTCCACCCAAGGCAAGGGATTATTTAAATACCATCCAGAAAAACAGATATGGAAGAACTATATACATGACCATAAAAATCCGAACTCACTGGCAAACAACCAAGTGAACTGCGTACTGATTGACACAAACGGAGAGATGTGGGTGGGAACCATGAACGGGCTCTGCAAATACAATGCGGAAGAAGATGCATTCGAAACTTTACCTCTTGAAATTCCCAGTCACAATATATGCAGCATCATCGAAGACCAACGCACATTGTGGCTCACCACCACCAAAGGGCTAGTGCGCTACACCCCTGGAGAAGGTTGCCGAGTATTTACTAAAAGCGACGGACTGCAAAGTGAACAATTCCTACCTAATGCTGCCTTAAAAGCATCGGATGGAAAAATCTATATCGGCTCAGTAAACGGATTCAATGCTTTCTACCCTCATCAGATTAAGACAAATGTGATGCTTCCTCCAGTAATCATTACAGAACTGGAAATAGATAATAAGGAAATCCAAACTGGAAACAAACTGCTTCCAAAATCTCTCAACCAGTTGGAAGAACTGGAGCTATCCTATAAAGAAAATGCATTCAGCTTGCTTTATGCCTCTTTAAGCTATTGCATTCCCAATAAAAACAAATACGCCTATAAACTGGAAGGATTTGACAAAGACTGGAACTATGTAGGCTCCCAAAATAAGGCCACTTACACCAATTTGCCCGCAGGAACCTATCTTTTCAAAGTAAAAGCGACCAATAATGACGGAATATGGAATGAAAAAGGAACCAGTCTGAAAATCACCATCCACCCTCCTTTCTATTGGTCCACCGCTTCCAAACTGCTCTATTTTGTATTGGTTTGCATAGCTTTCGGATTCGTCATCCGCTTCATCATCAAACGGACAGAGAAGAAACATACGGCTGAAATAAACAAACTGAACGCCAACAAGGAAAAAGAAGTACACGAAGCCAAAATCAAGTTCTTCACCATGATAGCCCACGAAATACGCACACCGGTATCCCTTATCATAGGACCTTTGGAGAAAATAATGAAATCTCCCGTGTCCCTGCCGTCTACAGTACGCAACGATCTGAATATTATTGACCGTAACAGCCAGCGTCTGCTGTTCCTGGTAAACCAATTGCTGGATTTCCGGAAAGTGGAACAGGAAGGAATGAAAATGAAGTTTGCTTCCCAAAATATCCACCAACTGCTCAAAGCGGTTTGTGAACGTTTCGAACCTTTCATCGCCCAACATGGAGCACGGCTTACTGTGAAATATCCTGAAGCAGATTTCACGGCTATAGTAGACAGTGAGGCGGTAACCAAACTAGTCAGCAATCTGTTGACCAATGCCAGTAAATACACAAAAGATGAAGTTACTCTTACCTGTATCGTACAGCCGGAACAACATACTTTTATAATCCGAGTGACAGATAACGGCATAGGGATCAGCAAAGAAGAACAAAAGAAGATATTCCATCCGTTCTATCAGGCTATGGATAACAAGCCGGGAACAGGTATCGGCCTCAGCATTGTCAAAAGTATCGTAGAATCACACAATGGCTGTATTGAAGTGGAATCCGAGGTTAACAAAGGATCATCTTTTATCGTAACGTTGCCTATAGAACAAGCACAAGTCCTGCCACAGGATACGGGCACATCACTATTGAACAACCCAGCCATTCCCGAAGGAATCTTGCAAGAGGACCTCTCCGGTTCTCCTATCAAACATAAACCAACCATGCTGATTGTGGATGATAATGAGGAAATGTTGAATTTCCTTTCGAGTAGTCTGGCTGATAAATACAGCATACTTACCGCAGAAGACGGTATAGAAGCACTGAATAAACTGAAAGAAAACGAAGTGACACTCATTGTAAGCGACTGGATGATGCCACGCATGGACGGAGTGGAATTCTGCAAAGCAATAAGGACTAACCAGGCTACCAGTCATATACCCTTCATCCTGCTAACGGCCAAGACAGATACCAACTCCAAGATAGAAGGTATGGATTGTGGTGCAGATGCCTACATAGAGAAACCTTTCTCCATGCAATACTTGGAAGCATGTATCAAGAATCTGGTAGACTTGCGTAATCTGCTGCGTCAGAAATTCTCGAAGATGCCGTTGGTTCCGCTGAACAGCATTGCCAATAATTCTATGGACGACAAGTTCCTTACCCGTATGAATGAAATCATAGAAGAGAATTTCTCCAATCCGGAATTATCCGTAGATTTCCTGACCGAAAAATTGTGTATCAGCCGTTCGGGCCTGTTTGCCAAAATAAAGACATTGGCCAATATCACCCCTAATGAACTGATTCAAGTGGTACGTTTGAAAAAAGCAGCGATCTTGCTGGCAGAAAACAAATATCGCATCAATGAAATCTGTTATATGGTAGGATTCAATAATCCGTCTTATTTCTCCAAATGTTTCCAAAAACAGTTCGGCATGAAACCGGGGGAATTTGTAAACGGGAAAAGAGAAGAATAAAAACCAATCAAAAATCATTTCCTAAAAATAAAAAATCCGGTTTCCCCTTTTCAGAGAAACCGGATCCATGATGAACGAGTGGTTTTATTTCAATCAATAATTATTCTTCTTCACTTCGAAATAAGCTTGCGGATGCAGACATGCAGGACATACTTCAGGAGCTTCCGTACCTACATAAATGTAACCGCAGTTACGGCACTGCCATACAGTTTCTTCTGCTTTCTTGAATACTGTGCCTTCTTCCACATTCTTCAATAAAGCCAGATATCTTTCCTCATGCCCCTTTTCAGCTTCAGCGATTCTGCGATACATAGTGGCGATAGCAGGAAAACCTTCCTGATCGGCCACATCAGCAAAGTGAGGGTAATCAGTAGTCCATTCTTCATTTTCACCGGCAGCGGCAGCTTTCAAATTTTCCATAGTGGTACCAATGATACCTGCAGGATAGCTGGCAGTAATTTCTACCATACCGCCTTCCAACCATTTAAACATACGTTTTGCATGTTCTTTTTCCTGATCGGCTGTTTCTGTAAAAATAGCTGCTATTTGTTCATAACCTTCCTTCTTTGCTGTACTTGCAAAGTAAGTATAACGCATTCTAGCCTGTGATTCACCTGCAAATGAAGTCAGCAAGTTTTTCTCTGTCTGTGTACCTTTTACGCTTTTAGCCATAATTGTTAGTTTTATTAGTTAGTATTATTTGATCATCTGTTGATGACACAAAGATATATATTTTATTTCAAAATTGTATTCATTACAATTACGTTTTTATATTTAATTAAACGTTCACTTTATATAAAATAAACAAGAACACCTATATTTGTGTTCACAACAACATTAACATTTTCCATTATGAAAAACATCATCAAATTATTCACTTTTCCCCTCCTTACTATAATAGGATTTAATTCATGTGCGTCCATACCGTTAAAAATCGGAGAGTCTGAAAACAACTCCACTTACACTGTCAGCTATCTGTTTGAACATGACGGTTGCAAGGTATATCGTTTTTACGATAAAGGAAATTACGTTTACTTCACTACGAAAGGAGATGTAACCAGTATCACAAATGATTCTACCGCCCAACGCACCATTACCATCAACAAAACACCCTATGAATAACAAAAATACGAATTTAAATAGAATAATACCTTAATTTATACATTAATTTTATCTACTTTTGCAACTCGTTTAAAATCATAGCATAAAGTAGTTGACAAATGAAAGCATTTGAATTCAAACCGAAGCTCTTCACTACCCTACAGAATTATTCAAAAGAGAGCTTCATGGCCGACCTCATGGCCGGAATTATCGTAGGTATTGTTGCACTTCCACTGGCTATCGCATTTGGTATCGCTTCGGGAGTTTCCCCAGAAAAAGGCATCATCACTGCTATTGTAGCAGGATTTATCATCTCTTTATTAGGAGGAAGCAAAGTACAGATAGGCGGACCTACCGGAGCATTTATCGTAATTATCTATGGAATCATCCAAGAATACGGCATCAGCGGATTAACAGTAGCAACTCTTATGGCAGGAGTACTCCTTATTTTATTAGGTGTATTCAAGCTGGGAGCTGTTATCAAATTCATTCCTTATCCCATTATTGTAGGATTTACCAGTGGTATTGCCGTTACCATCTTTACGACACAGATTGCCGATATCTTCGGACTGAACTTCGGAGGAGAAAAAGTACCGGGAGACTTCATAGGTAAATGGATGATGTATTTCCATCATTTTGATACTGTTAATTGGTGGAACGCCATTGTCAGCATAGTCAGCGTCCTGATTATCGCACTGACTCCCCGGTTCTCAAAAAAGATTCCAGGTTCACTGATTGCCATCATTGTAGTAACCATTGCCGTGTACCTGATGAAAACATATGGCGGAATCACTTGTATCGACACCATTGGCGACCGTTTTACCATTCAGTCACAGCTGCCGGATGCAGTAGTACCCGAATTAAATTGGGAAGCTATCAAGAATTTATTTCCGGTTGCCATCACCATTGCTGTACTGGGAGCCATAGAATCTCTGTTGTCTGCTGCCGTAGCCGATGGTGTCATTGGTGACCGCCACGATTCAAACACGGAACTGATAGCCCAGGGCGCAGCCAATATTATCGCTCCGCTGTTTGGCGGTATTCCTGCTACAGGAGCCATCGCACGTACCATGACCAATATCAACAACGGTGGAAAATCACCTGTTGCAGGTATCATTCATGCAGTCATTCTGTTGCTGATTCTCTTGTTCCTGATGCCTCTAGCACAATATATCCCGATGGCCTGTCTGGCAGGTGTATTGGTGATTGTTTCCTATAACATGAGCGGCTGGCGTACTTTCAAAGCGTTGCTGAAGAATCCGAAATCAGACGTCACCGTACTGTTGATCACTTTCTTCTTGACTGTTATCTTCGATTTGACCGTAGCTATTGAAGTAGGTTTGCTCATTGCCTGTGTATTGTTCATGAAACGTGTCATGGAAACAACAGAAATATCGGTTATCAAAAATGAAATCGACCCCAATAATGAATCCGATCTGGAAGTGCACGAAGAACATCTCATGGTTCCCAAAGGTGTGGAAGTATATGAAATCAACGGTCCCTACTTCTTTGGTATCGCTACCAAGTTTGAGGAAATCATGTCCGAACTGGGCGACCGTCCCAAAGTACGGATCGTACGTATGCGTAAAGTACCATTCATTGATTCTACCGGTATTCACAACCTGACTAATCTATGCGAAATGTCTAAGAAAGAAAATATTCAGATTGTGCTTTCGGGAGTGAATGAAAAAGTGCATCAAATTCTTGAAAAATCAGGATTTAATGAACTGCTGGGAAAAGAAAATATCTGTCCTAATATCAATGTGGCTTTGGAGAAAGCAAAGGCTATTATAGAAAAATAAAATAAGAAAGGAGAGCATTATGGACTAAAATAAATGCTCTCCTTTTTGATTCTATTCTGCTAATGAAGGACAGGAATAGAAAGCCAATATCCTTTTTTCAGTAAATAAGTGTAAAATGCCCCCATACTCCTCACTGGTGTTTTAAAATCTTGAAATCAGATTTATCATTAAAAGACCTTATCCGCATCCCTAAGCCCTTCCTGCCATATAGTCAAGTGCTTTCTTCGTGTTTGTTGTATTTCCATAGCTTATGGAAATAGATAAATGAATATTCAATGCCTCCAACAGCATATTTCCTAAAAGGCTGTTACCTCCCCCATTATACCGCATATCAACAACCAGCAAAGAAACTTCCCTTTGATTCATATCCTGAGTCATGTGTTCCCAAAAATGGAGTATAAATAAAAAATCCCGTTAAAATAACGGACAGAAAATGGATATAGCGACAACGGTTCTATATTCAC
>ULSF01028864.1_pt1 | contig 20040 bp, 20 predicted proteins | sample 1956121 | NCBI WGS metagenome assembly ULSF01 (sample SAMEA4835701, study PRJEB28245) | human gut metagenome | biome: gut microbiome; material: fecal sample | place: Denmark | collected 2008
GCCTTTTCAGGCCCGATGATTTCTAAACGGGACAGCAGTGAATTTTATTATAATTATACTATCAAATGTTGTTGTGCTTAAAGGCATAATACCTTAATTCTAAAAGCACAACTACATTTATACTTCTATCTCTATTATCTTCCCCATCCTCTCGAAGTACTTCTTTTAGATAGATGAGAAAGGCATCTTTTTTTAGCTTTACCTACAGCATTCCTTGCCATATTTTCAAAGTCTTCAGCCGTCTTTCCGTCCCAGCGAAGATCATTATCGCTGGAGCCTCCGCCACCACCGCCTGACATTACAGGAACGTCAGCAGCAGTACAGAACTCGAACACTGCCACCGCCAACATTTGCATTCGCTCTGGAATTTCAGAGTTTGGATTGCAATAATCAAATTTATCGACTGGCTCCACTAACTTATCGATGATATCAAAAGCTGCATCAGGAATACGAGCATTCATTATCTCTTCATCGTTCCAGTTCTGCATCGCATCATAGCTACTGCACTTCCACTGAGGCATCTTAGGAAGCTCTTCTCTCTTTGCAGGGTTATTCTCTACATTATTATATGTAGGCATAGAGGAACCTCTACCTGCAGATGATACATTATCACCCCTCTGGATTTGCGGACGATGCAATCTGTTCCAGGTTCCTTGAAGTTTCGATACCATCAAGTCACGTCCAAAGCCTAGTTTCGAAGACTGCACAAGGATCGTACTAGACAAACTCCCATCAACCTTGAATAGGCGTTCTCCAACGGAATAGCCTCGGCAGATTCCCTTTGAATCATACTTAGCATCGATGATCCAACCTCGAGAGCGCATACCTTCAAAGTATCTCTCCAGGTTAAACTTATTCATACATGCCAATACATCTATTGCATCTTTATGTATCCTGTTCTTTCGTTCTGCCCCATCACGCTCACCAACACTCTCTGCCTTGGTCCACCCTCGCTCAACAGCAAGTCTGTTCGCAGCTTGCTTTGCTCTATCTTTATATTGAGTATCATCAAGAACTTTATTATCCTCAGTGATACGATTTAATATCAGATGAATATGAGGCTTGTCGGTATCTGTATGAAGACACGCAACCCATTGTGAGTTCTTTATATTCCACCCTTTTATCTTTCCTCTTCTTTTAGAAACAAAAGGAGTGCTTAGATTTCTAATAGAATCGTCTATAAGTTTTATCCAATCAGACTTCGTAAAGCCGGCACTTTCTTCCTTTGATGGGCAAAGTTCAATGTGAAAAAACGGATCTTCAATTTTCCTTCCACAGTTTTTCTGTCTCATCTTCATATAATCCCATACGGCACGAGGCTCTATCGAGTCACAAAAAATATTATCCCATGGCATATTACCAGAAGAGATAAATTCTGGTTTCCGACCATCATCCGCTTTTTTGTTCATTGCATAGTTGATGGCATTGTGTCCATGACTACTATCTGCCGTTTGTATTTTAATAACCATATCACTTACATTTATCAATGAGACGATCCAAACACTTTAACCCTTTCTGTATATATGTTCTCCAAAAGGCAAAGCTTTCTCCGGCGACTATATAGTTTGGTCTTTCGCTGTTTGGGACACCACGAAGAACCTTAAAGTATGCTCCAGCAAACTTCATTACATCAGTTCTATATTGTACAATATTTTTCATCATTTCCATTTCGTCAGGAGTCAGTGCCACTGCAGGAGTTTTGCCTTGCAGCAACGTTCTACAATAGTCTGAAAAAGACATATTGCACTTAGCAGCATTCGCTGTAAGCTCATCAGCAAGTTCTGCAGTCATTCTTATTCCCTTGATAACTGTTGCCGCATTTTTCTTCACTACGAGGGAACCACCAGAAGCTTTCAAGAGAAGATTTATTCTTCGCTTGTCTCCTTTGTACTGCTGAAACTTCTGATACTCATCTGCTGTTATTTCATACTTCAATCCCTGATAAGCATTCTTCGTTTTTTTGCAAATGAAAGCATGTATGTAGAACCGTTCTGGACCTCCACTAATATGAACGTCCAATACCAATATAGGCATAAATACCTTCTTGGATTTACCAGAAGCAACATCTTCTGTTACCAGGTAAAACGCCTTGCCAGGCGAAGCTTTCTGTAAAGCCTCGTCACCGTTAAAGCGATATATTGTTTCTTTCTTTTCTTCCATTATTCATACATTTTATTGCGAGCTTGCGAGTAATCAAGTTCTGTATTTTAAACCAATGCTCGCAGAGAATTGTTTAACAATACCCCAACTTGCAATAGTATATTACTTTTGCTCTATAAAACTTTACTACAAAGATAGTAAAATTCTCTGTATCAGCAAAGAAAACTCTCTAAGTAAAGCGAACATTTAAGCATCATTAAAGATAGCGAGCTTCGTTTTAAGACTTGTTGTTACTTCTTCGTTAGAACTTGTCAGAAAGACCAGAAGAGATAGATAGAAAGAAACAGGAAGAGAGAAGGGGGAAACAGGAAGAGCTTGAAAAACTTGAAATGCCAAAATGACACTTCAAGTTGAAGCGGAAACAGAAGATCTCGTCTTTTTGAGAAAAATAACACAAGAAAATTGGCAATACAAAAAAATCTTTGTACCTTTGTATTTTCTTGGTATAAAACAATACAAAGAAATCCTTTGAATTAATTTATAATAGAAACGATTATGATAGCAGTAATATACGCAAGAGTGTCAACATCAACGGGTAAGCAGGACACAGACCGACAAGTTAAAGAACTGACAGAATTTGCAAAGGAATACAACATAGAAATTGCAAAGGTCTTTCAGGACTATCAGTCTGGAGCAACCCCAAACTCAGAAAGACGATTCTTGCAGGAATGTTTGAGATACTGCACAGTTGTAAATAAAAACGTAAACTGTGTTTTAATGTCGGAAGTGTCAAGATTGGGACGTGATGTCTGGGAAATGACCGAGCTGGCCAAGTTCTTTCATGACCACCACTTGAACGTTTACTTCTTGCGAGAAAACCTAAGTATGTTTAACAAAGATGGCAGCGAGAATACTCTTTTCACGATGCTCTTTGCAATGTTCTCAAAGTTTGCCGAGAATGAACGAACAGCCATCAAGGAGAGACTGCAGAGCGGCTACAAGAACTTCCGGAACAAGGGAGGGAAGGTTGGTCGAAAAGAAGGAAGCGTCAAGACCAAGGAGCAACTTGAACAGGAATACAAGCATGTCATCAAAGAACTAAAAGCAGGGTTGAGCATAGTCAAAGTTGCAAAGCTTTGTGACGTAGCACCAGGAACAGTTGCAAAGATTAAAAGAATCTTTTCAATCAACTACACACCAAAGAAAAAGCAAGAAGGGTGACGGACTCTATACCACCACCCTTCTTGCTTTTTCTACACTTGATAAAAATACAAAACCATCCATATTTGCATTATATGGCACATTTTACCTCTTTTTTAAAAATGATAAAGTAAAAAATCTTGACGGCGCCAAAAATGCCTGCTACAGATGCTTCCTGTTCGTTGCCACAAACTCAAGCAACGAGCATCCACCCTGAAGCCAGTTTCAAGCAAGGATGAGGACGAGGGGCTTTATGCCCCGACCCCTAAATGTTTTAAATCTTATCTTCCTCTAAAATAAAAACTTCTCACACACACCTAGCGATCGAACACCTATGTGTGTGAGTATTTCTTTTTTATTCTTTATAATAGTTAATTTGTGGAGGTATCTTTGTTTTTCTCTTTGTATTCTTCTTTGGATATTTCTTAGGACGCTGATAAAACTATATATTTGTAATTTACATAAAATCAGTATGTTATGCCAATTAATGTTGGTAGAAAGCATGTTAATAAAAGGAAACTAATGAGAGGTGATATGTTGGTGTGGATGATAGAATTTGCCACCAAAAATCTGTCATTAAGGGCAAAAAATGTCAGCAAATATACGAGTAACTGGGAAATCGCGCGCGTAATAATAGCTTGCTATTATTTTGAGGCAAAAAGAGATTTGTAAAGAAAAGCGAAAAAATGGAGGATTTTGCAGAAAAAAAGAAAGATTTTCCTTAAAAAATTTGGTGGATTTAGAAAATCTTTGTAATTTTGCAACCGAAAGAAGGCGATAATATCGCTTTTAAGCATCACGCCTTCTGTTCATTTAAAATTTTTCATTAAGTTTAAATTAATTGAAGGCGTGAGGATTGGACCCCCCACGCTTTTTTTTGTCTAAAAATGAACTTTTTAGGGCAAAAATTTGGTCAGTTCAAAAAAAATATATATCTTTGCCGCCGATAATGCCAATGACGAAGGTCCAAATATAATCGTCTGCGGTTATTTATGAACTTAATAAAAAATGTTAAATGAATGCAATAGCAGCAAGGATTCATTTCCTACAGGTATATCCAGTCTTGGATTGTGTTACGGCTCAAAAGGACGTAATCGCCTCTCTGTGTTTGCAGCAGAGAGGAGGTTACTATGGAGAAGCGTAATCAAAATAATCAGCAGTCTCAAAAGGACTTAAAGTACATCAATGTACCTCTCTCCATCGTCAAGAAGCGATGGTTCAAGGGGGAGAATGCCGTGCGTGCGTGGTTCTTCTACGCATGGAATGCCCTTATGTCCCGTTATGATGCCGATGTTATGGTCAAGGGACAGACGTTTCACCTTACAGAGGGGGAGACTATATGCACACGAAGCTATCTTTCAGAGTCTTTGGGTATCAAGGATTCTATGGCGAAAAGTAGCACAGACAGCCTCAAACGTACAGGAGCTATCGCTGTTAAGCAAGAGGTTATATCTAAAGATATAAATAATGCGAAGAACAGTGTGAGCCGTGTGGCGGTCAATGGCATACCTACCCCAAACGAGCCATACGTCAAGATGTATTTCCCTGTTGACGTTGCTGATTTCTGGTCAACTCCTTATCTTGCTCAGCTCTATACATATATGGTATGCAATGCTTGGCATGAGAACACTTGGATTGTGGGTACAGGTTGCCATGCCCAGCAAATTACTCCTGGAGATTTCCTGTTCTCGTATGAGAAGGTAGCAAAGGCGTTGAAATGCTATCAATGGAGATTTAAGGAACTGCTTAAGTTACTGGAAAAGATTGGTGCCATCACTCGTGTGAAGAGGGTAGGAAACAGAGGTGTGCTCATACATTTGAACCTTTATCCTCAGGCAAAGCAACAGGTAAAGACCAATGACAGTGCAAATAAGGGTCTGGAAGCTCATGTCGAGCAGTCAAAGCCTACATCATCCCCTACCCCATCTGTCAAGCCTGTAGCAGCCAAAAACGAGGTAATGAACCCTTCACGCCAGATAAGCAAAGAAATACTCGATACACCTGTAACAGAGGCTATAAAGTATCTTTTCTTTAACAAGAAGAGAAACAAGGATATTGATCACCTCAATGACATCATATCATATGTGAACGAGAATATGCCAGCGGACTTCCCTGTCGAGCAGTTAAAGCCAGCCATGGACTATTATTTCAAGGAGTATGGTGACGACTATATAGAAAGAAAGAAAGTCGTTAAGGCTATTGGTGAGTTCAAGGGACTTTTGGCTAGTTCTCTTTCCACCAAAGCCAATAGGGAAAGTAAAATTCAAGAACTCAATCGACAGATAGTAGAGGAGGAGAACAAGTATAAGGCATTTAACGAAAAATGGAAGACCATTGGAGAGAATTTCAAAATGTATATGGAAAAAGAGGACTGGATCAGTACGTTGAATCCAGAAACTATAGATTCTATGTATCATACTCTTTGGTATGCAAATCTGAAGGGTACTTTCGTCGAAGAGAGCCTTTTGAAAAAGGGGAAAAGTATAAACTGCCCTTCTTCGTGGGATGCTCAAACTAGCAAATGGGCAAATTACATCGTAAGGTTCTTTGAGTGCATCGATAATGTGGACGCATTAAGAGAGATATACCGAGCTATTTCGGAAAACAGATATGCAGAATTTCGAAGCATTTACGAAAAGAAAACAGCGGAATTGAATAAACTTAAAAATGTGATATAGTATGAATATAATAGGGGCAAAGGAAATAGCATTAGAGGTTGACAAGATACTTGGGTGTGACAGTGAGGTCTGTGACTTCGATGACGAGACTGTATATGTCAATACAGGTGAGGAGTCCTTGGATTTTGATGAACTGTTGAAGTTGCGCAAGAAATATCGCATAGAGGCCATTCTTGTGAGTGATACAGGTGATGACAATCTGGTTCTTCAGATAGACATCCGTACTGATGAGCAGAGACAATTTGACAAGGAGGTTGGAGAAGAACTGCTGTCTCAAAATTGTGAGAGATAAGCCCCTTAGAATTATATTTGCTCAAGCGAATACTATGTTTGCACTTGATAATCAATATATTATGTATTATTAGATATAGATGCTAAATATGTTTGCGAAATATTTGCTAACTTTACTAAGTTAGCAAAGTTATCTAAAAGTATAAACTTAGTTAAATTTACAAAGCTTTCTTTGCGGTATGCAAGATTCTTTGTATATTTGCAGCATAATAACAAAACAAGTAATATATGGCAAAGATCATTGTATTTTCAAATCTGAAGGGTGGTGTAGGCAAGAGTACTTTGTGCTGTCACTTTGCCCACTTCCTCGTAGCAAAGAACCAGAAAGTTGCTGTGCTAGATGCAGACCTTTCCCACAACATTTATAACTTGCGCCAACGAGAACTGGCCAAAGTTAAAGATGCAGTTAAGCCTTGGGAGGTTTGGACTCTAGATGCAGCTGCGAGTACTGATGCCGTCATAGAGCGAGCAAAGACGCTTCCAGGCTATGTCTTGATAGACTGTCCTGGAACACTGAACGACCCTGCCCTACTGAAGGTCTTTCAGGCTGCTGATGCAGCTGTTATTCCTTTCCGATACGATGATTTTATGATTGATTCTACATTCACCTTCACAAAAGTCTTGATGAAGGAAGCACCACAGGCGAAGAAAATCTATGTGCCAAACATCATCAAGATGGGTGTTAGGTATGTGCTCCAGGACTCTGCTACGGAAATGTTCAGCAAAGCTGGCGTAGTTACATTCCGTGTAAAAGATGGCGTTGCGATTCAGCGATTATCTACGCTTTATGCACAAGATCAATATCAGGAAGCAGCAACGGCAGGTGCGTTTAATGCTATATATGAGGTAGTTAGATAAATGCATTATAAATATTACTAACTTAGCAAACTTAGTAAAGTTAGCAAGGTTAATAAAGTTAGCACACTTAATAAATTTAATAAGATATGAACAAGAAGAAAACAACAACACAAGATATGAGCGAGTTTGGAAGTATCGAAGGATTTGGTGACCTCATGGGAACTACACCAGATTCTTCTAATCGTGGTATCGGGGAGTTGCATGGTGAGAAGAAAACCGAAAAGACACCTTCTAAGAGGGCTGTCAAAGGTGCAGCTGCAGGTTGCAAGGTTGGATATACACGCCATACGTATATGCTGCCTCAAAAGATGATAGAGCAAATTAAAGCTGTATCGCAGTTCTTTGGAATAACAGAGTCTTCTTCTGCTGAGCAGTTGATACAAAAGGGACTTGAAGCAATCGAGGCCGTGCATGGTAAAAAAGCCGTAACGCTCCAAAAATCAAAGAGTTTGTTTGAAAAATAGCAAATATTACTAACTTAGGTAACTTTGTAAGGTTAACAAACTTAGTAAATAATATGAGTCAAGCTGAAGTAGATGCAGCTAACAAGCTGATAATAGATTCAATTTCTAAATACAAAGTCATCGTTGCAGGATGCCGGGACTTTGCAGATTATGAGTTGCTGAAAGAGAAGTGTGACTTCTACCTACAGAATAAGAAGCCGGAAAATATCGTGATCGTCTCCGGTCATGCCAGTGGTGCTGATGCTCTAGGTGAACACTATGCCCTGGAACGAGACTTGCAGCTGGAAACATACACGGCAGACTGGAAAGCCCATGGTAGGGCAGCCGGACCAATCCGTAACGCTCAAATGGCTAGCGTGGCTCACGCCCTCATAGCGTTTTGGGACGGTAAAAGTCGGGAAACAAAGAACATGATAGATACGGCTACCAAACGAGGCTTACAGGTGGCTGTGGTTAGATATTAACAAATAAAACACATAGATTATGAAACAGAATCAAAACAACATAGAATGCGCTCCTACTAAACAAGAGGAAGGAGTAGCAAATTGCTTAATTCAAATGTGCAAGGACTCCAATGCTGCTATTACTTCCTTTAGTATGGACTGCGAAGATGGCTACGAAGTGACGATTTCAGCTCGCAAGAAGGGAAAGAGGATATATAACGAGTTCTCTCTAGAAGAGTTCGAGGCAATCAAGGCTATGGCAAAAGAGAAGCTTGACCAGGCAGAGGACAAGCAGAAGCTCCAGGACATCATCGATGTTTGCAATAGCAATATTGAAGATATCAAGGAAAAGGAGCAGGAAAACGAAGACGGACCAATCCCACAACATTAACAATATAGCAAATGAAACTAAGATTAGCAAGAAAGATATTATCTAGAAACAACTCCAATAAAGCAAATTATTGGAATGGCTACACACATAGCTCTATAGAAAGTTTTATCTTCTTTTCAAAAAATGAACGTGTTCGGAAAGCCTTAAGAACAGCTTGTAAGTTTTCAACTCCACCAGCCCCACTTTCAAGGCCATCACAACAACAAATCAGTGCAATATGAGTCAAGTAGATATAGATGCAGCTAACAAGCTGATAATAGCATAAGCAAATAGATAAATATAACAAAATCAAAATGAAGAAGTTATTATTTCTCCAAAAAAATAAAATAGATATTATGCAAAGAGTGATTGTCACTCTTTGCATAATATCTATTCCTTTTTTTCAATCGTTTTCTAAAAGGTATTCAAAGACAAACTTAAAGATAGATATTCCTTCTGAGAATATTCATTTTAGAATGCAAGTATATAAAGGCAAAAACTATTTTATTTTACCGAAAGTAGCTTCACACTCTTTAAATAAATATATGGATAATGAAAGAATTTGGCAATGGGAGAAAACATATATTATTGGCAAAACAAATGTAATATTAGACAGTTTAAAAGTTGGAGACATCGTTGGAGATATATGTACTGGTTTTTATAAAATTCGTAAGAAAACTTCTTTTAGATTATTATATTTTATTCCACCACAAAAAATAGGACATGTCATATTATCTTATATGTATAACGAAAAAGCAAATAGACTTTATATTAAAAATATTAGCGATTATATAACTACACCAGATACAAAATACCTCTATTCTATAGATGATAATCACCTTATATGGATAGAAAATACACCATCTTATGAAAAAATACCAAATGAAGTATGTCGTTTGCAGATATATAATCATCCATCTCTAAGCGTAGAGAGAGAATTAAAGGAAGAATATCTTAAGGAATAATAGTCCTAATGGCATAAAATACATCCAACTAGCTTTGCAGAAAGGTAAAAATAAAATAAAGTTCGATAAAATTAAAATATAATCGAACTACAAAATAATCTCGAAATAACTGTTACTTAACAGTTTGTTTTATGAGTAAGAGTTACAAAGTTTTAAAGACAGTGGTCCACATGGGACCTAAGAATGGTAAGACACTCTACAGCGTTCGACCTTACAGCTACGGTACGCTGACCACCGATGAAGTAGCCAAGCAGATTTCCATGGAGTCTACCGCTACTCCTGCCGACGTAAAGGCTGTGCTCGACCGCTATGCCTACTATGTGAAGGAGAACCTGAAGAAGGGTTACGACATCGAGCTGCTCGGCTTCGGCAAGCTTTACCTCCGCTTCATCACCAGCGGTGCCGTGGAGGACGAGAAGAATGCCAACGCTAAGCTCGTGAAGAGCCTCATCCCTTCCTTCCGTCCTGCGTATAGCCTGCTCAAGAACGGAAGCCGTGTCTATAACCTGGTTCCTGACAACATCGAACTCGTGAATTACGATGACGAGAAGAAGAGCAAGACTCCAGGTGATGCTGATGGCGGCGGTTCTGCCGGCGAGAACAAGAACCCGGGCCCGGACGATAACACCCAGGGCGCAGGCGGTTCTGGTACTACGGGCGGAACTGGCGGCACTGACCAGGGTGGCAATACCAATCAGGGTGGCGAGAGCTCAGGCGGCAACGAGCACATTACTCTCTAACCGGAAAAACCATAACTGCCTATGAATCTGAATGATGTTCATAACAGGAAGATTTCCTGGACCAGTGTGCTGTATGCCGTGCTGCAAGCGCTGATTGCTGCTCTCACGGCACTGGGTGTGAGTTCATGCGCCCTATTGATGAACTACTAATTCCTTAACTACAAGATGAGCCTATGACTAAGGATCAGTTTCCTATGACGATTGGCGGGGAGATGGTTCGCAATGAGCGGACCCTCCTTGCCAGCGTGGAGGATGGACGACTTATGATGTCGCCCAAGTCAGTGAAGTACCTTGTGCTGCATTGTTCTGCTACGAGGTGCAATCAGGATTATCCGGTGGAGCAGTTGCGGCGTGACCATCTGGCTCGCGGTTTTCGTGACATCGGCTACCACTTCTATGTGAGGAAGGACGGCAGTTGCACGCAACACCGTCTCCTGCTGGAGGTGGGTGCTCATGCCCGCCCCTATAACCGATGTTCTATCGGCATCTGCTATGAGGGCGGCCTGGATGAGGAAGGGAGACCTCAGAACACCCTGACTCCGGAGCAGTATTCTAGAATCTGTGAACTGGTTGCTGTTCTGATGAGGCTTTTTCCGAAAGCCGAATTTCTAGGGCATCGGGATTTGCCGGGCACCACCCCCAAAGAGTGTCCTTGCCTGGACACAAGAGAGACCTTTCCGTTGCAAAAATACAAAAAAATATGATTCGAACAAAAATATTTGCGTATTTTCATGGAAATAAATGATTGAAAACAAATAAATGGCATTAGAATATGGAAAAGCTCCTATTCTAATGCCATTTTTTATTATATTACTTCCTGGCGAAAGTTACTTCACAATCTTCAACGCCTGTTTGCCTACCTTTACCAGGTAGATGCCATGAGCTGCATCGGCGAGAGACAATGACTTCACGTTCTTGGCTGACTTCACTACTGCACCTGCGGCTGTATAAACCGTGATGTCGGCTGACTTGGCGAGTGTTACCTCATTGCCATCCCAATCGATGGTGTTGTCGTCGGCAAGAACCTTGCTGATGCCTGATGACTCTGCATTGTTATAGAAGATGTATGAGTAAGTGCCTTCAGTGGTCTTGTCCTCATCACTACCCTTCACATTATCAGTCTGATAAAGAGCATAGTTGCCGTTCTCGGCTACGGATGTAATCAGTACCTGCTCTCCCTTCTGCATAGCTGGGGTCTTGGTATTGATCTGATAGCCCAGAGGAGCCTCGATAGTGCGTTTAGAAGTATCCTCTACCCAACCTACCAGAGTGACTTCATCCTCATCAACCAGCATACCGCTGATGATTTCTGCCTTGTGCTTGGCATCACCCTCATCGAAAGCACTGGCTACTGCCCAGTTCTTGTTGAGATTTACTGCATCCAGACAGGCTGCGTAGGCATCGCAACCTCCCAGATAAGAGATGGTGTTGTCGAAAGGAAGTGCCTGGTTGAAGGAACCTGCCAGATAGAGCTTGCCTTTCTGATAGGCCATCTCGTCGATGGTGTTCAGAGTGTTGGAATTATCTGTGGCTACAGAATGATAAACCTGGGTAGTTACCTGGTCGCCATCGATGGCTGCCAATACGTAGGCATGCTCAGCAGCACTCGCTTCATAGGCTGTCTCAATCTTGGTATCCTTGCCGGCAGCAGTAAGGGTCATATCCTTACCGGATGCTACGTAAGCTACGTAAATCTTGCCGTCGTTGATGGCGAAGTTAACGTCTTCTGTATTGTATGTAGCCTCTTTTGTCAACTGCTCTGTAGCGCCAAGCACAGAAACGATGCTGGCATTTGCCAGGTCGGCTGCATCGAAAGAAAGCACACACATGGTGGTTTCATCACTATACAAGAAGCCATATGAGCAGGCATATTTACCCTGCAGGGTAACACCTTCCAAGGCTACATTGCCCTTGTAAGAAGCTGAAAGATAGAGTTTGTTTCCATCAACTACCAGTTTCTTGGCTGTGAAAGAAGGGCTCAGCACGCCAATCTCGTCCTGGGCTGCAATCTCTGCATCGCTCTCGGCAAGGATGGTCTTGGAAGCTACATACGCACCCTGCTTGTCGTACTTCACGATGAAGCCGGATACCTTATCTACCTTGTCGGCCATACCGGTGATGGTAGCCTTGGTTTCGCCGTTGGCATCCTTGATTGCTACCTGATCAGCAAATACGCCGGCTGCATAAACGTTGCCCTCGGCATCGGTAGCCACTGTGGTGACGGTGGCAGCACCAGCCAGACCGGCAGCCCACTTCTTGGCACCAGCCTTATCATACTTGGCAATGAAGGCACTGTTGGCAACTGGCTCCAGATAGCTGGCAGCGAACTCCAGATCCTTAGTAAAGATACCGGTTACGATGGAGTTACCCTCGTTGTCAACTGCCATGGCTGCAGCACGGGTCAAATCCTTGGCTTCTGTTGTGGTGGTGAGGTTGTCTGTCCAGGTAGGAGCATCCAACACATCCTTGGCATTGGCAGCAACCGTTGCCAGCGCCAGCATCATTGAAAATGTAAATCTTCTCATAATCAATTAATCTTTATGTGAAACAATTATCTTACTTGCCCTCCCATTTCTCGATATTCGGATTCGCCTCTGCTGCCTCGATTGGGAAGCGGAGGGTATATCGGGAATCGTTGGCTTCAAGTACATAGCTATTCTCACCGTAGGTCTTGGTCAACTGCGGACGGGTGGTACGACGGAGGTCGAACCAGCGATGTCCCTCGAAGGCAAGTTCGCAGGTGCGCTCGCTGTAGATGGCTTTGAGCAAGTCCGCCTTCTGCATGGTATCAAGCTCGGCTGCATACTGGTTGTATTTAGCTGCTGCATATCGCTTGGCCATCAGCGCCTTGAGATAGGTGCGAGCCTCAACCAGATTAGCATCATCGGCTGCGGCGTTGTCAGCTGCATTCTGGGCTGCAGCTTCTGCAGCAATGAGGTAGGCCTCGGCAGAACGGAAGGAGCAGCGATAGCCGTCGTTGCCCTTGTCGCCATATTTAATCAGACTGTAGACGCTGGCGGTCTGTGCCTTGAAATAGAGCGCCTTGCGCTTGTCGCCCGTGCGATAGGAATCAACCAGCGCCTTGCTAGGTACGCCCATCTTCACATAGCCGGAAGTCATCACCTGCTCCAGGGCAACGATGCTCTCCACCGACTTATAGTAGTTTGGCAATACCTTTGAATCGGTCAGATCTTCCAGGTCGCCATGTTTCTCCATCACCACTTTCGCTTCTGCCAGGGCATCCTGCCAGTCGCCCTTGTAGAGATAGACTCTAGCCAGCAGAGCATCGGCAGAAATCTGGTTGAAGCGGTAGGTGTAGCCCTCGTCCCAGGCAGCCACCTTCAGACGGGTCTTTGCCTCCTTGATGTCGGCAATCACCTGCTGGTAAACCTGCTCCACGCTGCTGCATGTGAGCACGTTGTTGACATTTGCCTCCAGCGAGAGCGGGATGCCGCGGGTGGTAGCCGGATTGCAATGGGTATAGGCATCGGCATAGAGATTGACGAGCAGGAAGTGGCAGTAGGCTCTCATCATATAGGCCTCGCCCACCAGCTGACTGATTTCATCCTGTGTAGCCTCGGTAATCTTGGTCTGATTCTCGATGATGTAGTTGGCGATGTAGATGGCATGATAGTAACGGCGCCAGCCGAAAGAAGCCGTGGTGCTCTGCTGGTTGAGGTCGTTCCATGCCCAGATGTCGAAGTAAGAATCATAATCCTCGGTAGAGGTGGATGCCTTGCTCAGGGTCATCTCGTCGCTTCGCAGGGTGGCGAGTCCACGGTCTTCCGGGAAATTCTTGTATTCGTAGGTGAGCAAGGCTCTGTATTCCTTGCCCGTCTTGGCTATCACTTTTCCGGTTGGGGTGATGTCGAGGAAATCATCGCAACTGGTGAATCCTATCATCGCCAACATCATGACGATGCCCATCAAATATCTTCTTTTCATTGTCTTCATTCTTTTAGAAATTTACGTTTACGCCAAATATGAAACTCTTCGGGATAGGCTGCGCGTATGGGTTGCCCATCGTCTCCGGGTCCAGATAGTTATCGTAGTTGCTGGCGATGACGAGCAGATTGCGTGCCTCAAGAGAGAGGGATGCACTCTTCACGCCGATGCGGCTCAGCCACTGGGTTGGCAACTTGTATCCCAGGCGCAGGCTCTGAAGGCGGGCGTAGTTGCAATCCTTCACCCAGGTATCGAGCATGCTGTAGAGGTTGTACTCGTTATACTGCACGTACTCGCGTGGGCGCTCGGTGCTGACCATCAGCTTGGTGAAACTGCCGCTGGTGTTATCTGCCGTCCAGCGGTTCAGAATGTCGCGGTTCACGTTCAAGCCTCGGTCGTAATTGGCTGGCGAGTAGCTAGGCTGCACGCGCACCTTCATGCCGAAGTTGAAGGTGAAGTTGATGCCCAACTGCCAGTTCTTGTAATCGAAGGTGTTGATGAAACCACCCGTCCACTTTGGGTCGGTGCTGCCCATGTAGGTATACAGGTTGCGCTGCTCCTCGGCGGTGAGGGTGCTGGCGCCATGGGCATTGAGCTTCAGGAACTCGGTGGCAGATACCTTCTCGCCATTCTTGTTGACGAAGAGCGGATAACCGTCGGCGTCGAGTCCGGCTGTCTTATAGGCGAAGAGTGCGCCCACAGGATAACCTTCACGGCCAGGATAGGTGGCATTCTGAGCCACGGTTTCCTGAATCACCTTGTTCTCGTTGTAACCGATGTTGAGATTGGTGGTCCAGTTGAAATCCTTGGTATGGATGTTTCTGGTTCCCAGGGCTATCTCCACACCCTTGTTGTTCATGCTCGCCCAGTTGATGGTGGTTGAAGAGAATCCACTCTCCAGCGGCAGCATCTTCAGACCGATGAGGTCGGTGCTGTGGCGATAGTAGTAGTCTACAGAGAGGGTGATGGCATTGTGCAATACGGCGAAATCGATTCCGGCGTTCACGTTCTCCGTCTTCTCCCATTTCAGGTTAGGGTTCGGAGCGGTCTCGCTGTTGATGATGTCCTCGCTGATGCCCGGCAGGATGGTTCCCTTCTTCAGTGTACCTATCAAATAAGGTGATGTATTCTTGTCGATGTTACCCTGCAAACCGTAAGAGACACGGAGGCAGAGGTTGTCCATCCACTTCACGTCCTTGAGCCAGTTCTCCTCCTTCGCTCTCCAGAGTCCACTCACGGAGTAGAGAGGCAGATAGCGGCATTTCTTGGCTACACCGAAGACGTCTGAACCGTCGAAACGAACGCTTCCACCGATGGTATAGCGGTTGAGAAGCGAATAAGAACCTGTGGCATACCAGGATACGTAGGCATTCTCCGACTCTGTCTCCTGATGCAGCGGATAGGAATCTGCCCAGGTCTGGCTAGGGAAGATGACCGGCTGGGTGGTGAGGGTGCGGGAATCATATCCGTAAGCCACGCTGTAGATGGAATTTGACTTGGCATGGCGAACCTCGGTACCCAGCATAAAGTTGACATCGTGGATGCGGTTGAAGGTCTTCACGAATTCAGCCATCGCCTTCCAGGTCCACTGGCGGTTGTGATACTCCGTGGTCTTGTGCATGCCTCCATCCGGCAGGAAGCTCTTCTTCACGCCGTCGGCACCCTGGTATTCTGTGAAGAGTTTCTCCTTGCGCATGGCGTAGGTGTTCTCGTTGGCATACTTGCTCAGGGAATAGGAATCCTCCTGCAAGCCAAACTGCGAGGTAATCTTCAGATAGTCGGTGAGGCGCAGCTCGGCATTGAGAATTGCCATCATCGAACGGTCGCGGCGCTTGGTGTTGGCATTGGCTCTCTCCTCGAAGATATTGAAGTTGAGCGAGGAATCCTCCTTGCCCTGCACGTTGGTATCGTAGTTGTAGTTACCGTTCTCATCGTATGGAGTGAAGTATGGGTTTGCCAATCGGGAATAATATACCGGGTTGGTAAAGCCGTTGCTATCAGTGAGATAGGTGTTCTGCTTACGCTCGTTGGCATATACGGAAGCGCCCACCTTGAGGAGTTTGTTCACCTGGTAGTTGGTCTTCAGGGTGATGTTGTATCGGGTGTTTCCCACGCCCTTCACGTTACCCTGCTCGTCGGTATAGCCCACGGATGTATAGTAATCGCTCTTGTCGCCGCCACCCGAGATGCCGATGTTGTACTCCTGGGTGAGTGCATTGCGGAAGAGGATATCATTCCAGTCGGTATTGGTGTTGCGGAGCTGGTTAATCTGGTTCTGGGCTGTCTGGCTCAGCGCATTCCATCCGCCTGCCTTGTAGGCACTGGTTTCGCCCAGGCTGTTGAGGATGCCTGCTACCCCACCCTTGTTCTGGCGATAGGTGTAATCAGATGCCAGCAGACCGAGTTCCAGGTCTACCTTCTCATTGCTGTTGAGCAGGTTGAGTCGGTCGATATCCGTCTTAGGCATGAAGGTCATCTTGCCCGAGAAGTTGATGACCGGTGCTCCCGCACGTCCCTTCTTGGTGGTGATGACGATGACACCATTGGCAGCTCTCGCACCGTAGATGGCAGTGGCTGCAGCATCCTTGAGCACGGTGATGTTGTCGATATCGGATGGATTCAATCCGGCGATGGAAGTCTGGTAGATATTGTCGATATCCTTCAGATCCTCCATGCTTGGGATATCGGTGCCATCCATCGGGATACCATCGAGCACCCACAGCGGTTCCTGGGTACCGTTGATGGAAGCGGTACCACGGATGCGGATCTTCACCGGCGCACCCGGTGCACCCGAAGAGGTGATGGAAGAAAGTCCGGCAATCTGTCCGGCAAGTGCCTGGTCGATGTTGTTGACGGCACCGATTTTCTCATCGCTGATTTTCAAGGTGGTTACCGCCGAAGTCAGCTTGCGTCGGTCCAGTTCCTGATAACCCGTCACCACCACCTCGCCAATCTGCTTGGCGTCAGATTCCAAAACCACCTTATAGTCGTTTTTTCCTGGTTCGATGTTGACATCCTTGGTTTCAAATCCCATGAATCTTACGGAGAACGACTTATCCTGGGCATCCACCTTGAGGGTGAACTTGCCTTCGTAGTCGGTCACGGTGCCATGTGACACCTTCTTGTTCGGACCTCTCACCACAGAGATGGTAGCGCCTGGCAGCGGGTCGTCGCCCATGCTGCCATCCACCACGATACCCGTGATGGTGCGCTCCTGTGCCGAGAGGATGTTCATGGCGAAAACCATGATTAAAAGCATGAATGTTCTCATTCTCATATACAATCTCTCTATTTTTTTGTTTACCTTAAATTCTTAATCCCTTAATTATCAATTATTAATTGTAAATTATTAACTGTTAATTATAAACTATCTAATCTCCTGACCCAAAGCCGTCTGGATTCTCATGATCACGTCCTCGTAGTGGAACTGGGTGGCAGTATCGCCCGAACGGCGCTTGCCCTTCAGCAGGTTGAGGATTCTCACGAGTTCGCCACGCTTCACGCTGATGGCATCGCTCACACGTGCCGTCTGGGTGCCGCCCATGTCGATGGTGCGGGGAGCCGAACTGAGGCTATGGCATGGCATGTTGAAATCAGGCGAGTCGATGATGGCAGGGGAATCGAAAATCTTCTTGTTGATCTTCACGCCCTCCTGCTGAGCGGCAGCCGTGATGAGCGCATCCACGAAGTTCTTCTGCAACTGGCGGTCGTCTACGCTGAGCGACTTGCCTGACAGGGTCTTGCCGAAGAAGTGCTTATGCAGCATATCCATCATCTCTACGGCTGTGAATGCATTCCTGCCGTTGTTCTGCTCGTTGGCAAACATGCGCATGATGCGGCTGTTGTCGAGCATATCCCAGAGCATGTAGCTCTGCTGGTTCTGCAGTGCATAGTCTGGCGACTGCTCCTGCACGCCCAACGGCGTATTCTTGTTGATGAAGGTATACTTGTTGAGCTCGCTTCTGAAGAGCCACTTCGGACAGGTGAACACCTCGTCGATGAGGAACTGCACGGCTCGCTTCTGCTTGTCCTTCTCCACGAAGGTGAAGGTAGGCTTGCCATCGTCGATGGTGGTATTGTCGATGTACATGCCGCCCACATTGGCGAGCACATGGTAGAGGTAGAGACTCCACTGGAAGATGACGCCCTGGTAGAGCTTCGAAGCCTCATCGTAGGTCTGACCCGGTTCGCCTGTGCGGGTCCAATCGATGATGTTAGGCATCACGCGCTTCAGGTTGGCGATGCCATAGGCAGCCGACTTCATGGCGTCATCACCCAAATCCTCGCTCAGGGAACGTGGGTCGATGGCGGTGCGCTGGCTCTGCGTCTCGCTGTATCTGAATTCCTTTCCGCTGTGCTTCTTCAGGAAATCCTGCTGTGCTGAAGCGGCCTTCTTCTCGTCAGGGAACCAGCGGTAGCCCCACTCTATCGCCATCAGGTCGTAAGGACCTATTTGTGGAGAAATCTGCTGGATGCCATCTCCCGGCTGTGCCACATAGTTGAAACGGGCATAGTCCATGATGGATGCTGCAGTGCCGCATACATGGTCGGTGAACGACTTGGAACGGAGGGAATCCGTAGGGTATGCATTGGATGCAATCATGTTGTGGCGCAATCCGAGCGAGTGGCCCACCTCATGGCAGGCTACGAATCGGGCTGCATCGCCTATCAAGGTCTCTGGCAATTCATACTGGCGTGCCTCCTTGTTGTAGGCTCCTGTCTGCACCATGATCCATTCGCGCAGGAGCGACTTCACGTTGTGCCACCAGATGATGTCTGCCTCCAGAATCTCGCCTGTTCGAGGGTCGATGACGGAAGGACCCATGGCGTTCGCCTTCTCTGAAGCATCGTAGGTAAGTACAGAATACTTCATGTCGTCGCCTTCGGCAGCAATGCTGTCGGTGAGGTCGAACACCTGTACGGCATTCTTGAATCCTGCCTTCTCGAACGCTACGTTCCAGTCGGTCATACCTCTTTTAATATAAGGGCGCAGGAACTCCGGAACGGCTGGGTCGATGTAGAAGACGATAGGCTTCTTAGGCTCTACCAGTTCGCCACGCAGATAGGCCTGCTCATCCTTAGGTTCCAGGCGCCAGCGGGTGATATAGTTGTTGCGGGTCACCTCCTGCTGGTGGTCTCCATACTGCAATCGGCTGGTGGTGAAATAGCCCACGCGCTGGTTTTCTTTGCGTGCCACCATCGGGGTTTCAGGAAGGAGGACCAGCGAACTGCTTACCTCTACGGTGATATTGGTCTTGCTCTTACCCTCGTGTACCACGGTGGTAAGTTCGGATGTTGCGGTGATATTATTGCTGAAAGCCTTGATATCGATGATGCGCGACAAATCGGAATCGGCAGAAGTGCCGAGGTTGATGAGGTTGAACACATCATTGAGATAAGTCTTCTTTCCATTGAAGAGGTCGTTCACCTTGAAGATGACGGTGGAAGAATCCTTGGCCACCACCTCTACCTTGAGGCTTGCGATGAGCGGATCAATGTAATTGCTTTCAACGGATGCCGCCATGGCATCCTTGGAATCTACTTCGGGAGTAAGGCGCTGCTGGCGCACAAAAACGGTCTTTTTATCCTGATTCCATTCAAAACGGATACACTGGTTTTCGTAGTTGATACCACGGTTTACACCTGCCTCGTTGAGTTCGGAAGGCACACGCTGCAGTTTGTTGGAAACGAGGAACACTCTTCCCATCAGTTTGGTAGGCATTTCAAGGTAGAAATCCTGTTCCTTCTTTACTACATTCATAACTCCTCGTACATTCACAGAGTCGCTGCCTACTATTTTCTTATAATCCGATGTAGGTTGCTCTGTTTTTTTCTTTTTCTTCTTGAACAATCCCATCTCCGGTGCAGCTTCCATGGAGATGGCATAGCAAGAACTTCCAATCAGGGTGGCAGTGATTGCCCCCAGCAAGAATCGCTTTTTATTCATCCTCAAATCCGCAACCTATAGGGTTTAGTGGGATTTTGC
>ULSF01077981.1_pt1 | contig 19859 bp, 22 predicted proteins | sample 1956121 | NCBI WGS metagenome assembly ULSF01 (sample SAMEA4835701, study PRJEB28245) | human gut metagenome | biome: gut microbiome; material: fecal sample | place: Denmark | collected 2008
TCGATATCTTTTCTTAAAAAATAAAGCCCTCATTTTGAGGATCTTATCTGCAGGCCGTGTCGAAAAAAGTTACACTCGTTCCGATTTTTCATTGTATAAAGAACCTGTCTCCCGTTCCACGATTTCTCTTCCTTTCGCAAAACGTTACGCTGTTTGTTTCAAAATGTCTTTATGGTACTTTTAATTTGTCTTTTGGGCAAATGTCATCTCTTTTCAGGCTATTGAAAAATCCATTTATACTAAAGCTTTTCCATAGTTTTTGCTTTTGCATAGGAGACTATAGTTTTATAATGAGATAACGCACCAACTATTATCGAAACTCATAATTTTTAAAAATATGATGAAAAAATTTTCTTGTTTGTCGTAATCAATGCCTGTTTTTTAACGAATGTATTTTATAATATGAAAAGTATAATTTGACATTATACGCATTGTCTGCTATACTCGGTTCAACATATTTTTTAAGGAGATCTTATGAAAAAACCGATTGTTTTTTTCCTTATAGTATTATTGACATTATCTTTCTATGGATGCAATGACTCCTCTCCTGTTTCTCTTGATACCTCTGCGGATTTTCCTTCGGAAGAACCCACGGAGCAGGCAACGCCTACAACCGCTTTTACCCCCGAACCAACACTGCTTATAACGCCTTCGTCTACGATAGCGCCTACTCCTACGGCTACAGATAAGCCCACTCCGGGCCCGATTGATTTAACACAGGCAACGGTGCTATATGTAACGCACTCCAGTGTTAATGTGCGCGCTGAAGCTTCTGTAGGCAGTCAAAGGCTTACGAGTCTTAAGCAAAATACCCAAGTAAACGCATATAAAAGAATTGGAGACTGGTATTATATCCAATATGCCAACGAAAAGTTTGGTTATATGAGTGCTTCATATCTTTCTGATCAGCCTGTAATAATAACGCCTGAACCGGAACCGCAGGAAGATACTGTAGAACAAAAATATAACAGTAACATAGATATCAATGATAATGTTTTTCTTGACGCGCTTGAATACACAGGCTATAACCTGAAAAAGCACCGTGAAGACGGAAATATGTGGGTGTTCATTTTAGGGAAGCATAAGCAAGCTATGGGATATCTTTCAGGATTGGGATATGATTACGGTGTATCCTCCGGGTATGAAACCACACCTGCCGGAGCGCCTGATATCGCAAAAATGAAGAAAAACGGAGGCCTTGTCTGTGCTTCCTATGTTACCTATGTATATTTTAACTATCTTCCTCATATTGCGGGAATTGATACTTCCTTTTTGACCAAACCTCAGAATTCCTGTTCCGCACAGTCCTGGCGGCTTGCGGCGGAAGATTGGGTTAATAAAGGACTTTCACGGAAAATTTCATTCTCCGCTAAAAGGAATTCCGACGGAACCGTAGTATTTCATCCTAATGAAAGTATTCCTATAGGATCCATTGTGGTTTTTAAGGTTTACGGCGCATCGGATAGTTCGAACGCGCGCCACGTAGGAATTTATGCCGGATATGCCGGCGGATATCATTGGATGACGCATGTCGGAAACGAACGCGGGCCCGAAATGATTACTATAGAACGCATGGGCTTTTCCAGTACTCCGGAGATCCCTCTTGAAGTGATTACACCGCCGATTTCTTTTGAAAAAAGTGATACATGAGCATTTAAACATATATAGCTTGCATACCACCATTTAGCTGCATACAGCATAAAAACAAAACTTTTTTTGAGCCAAGAGCTTTAATAAAAAATTGCTTTATTTTCATTTACCTTAACAATACGAATAAGGAGAAATTGTAATGACAAGGCTAATTTGAGCAAAGAAAGTTCCACAGAAAATGCTGCTTAGATTATATCAAACCGATGCTGCTGCTATTGCAGATAATGAATTGGCTGACGAAGTTGGTTGGGCGCTTTATGCACGCTGTGACGCAATAGTTTCAGTTACTAACGGATATGAAAAAAACTTCGTTGTCCTCGCTGTGGATGTGATATTCCCCTTTCCAATGCACGGTTTGAATGTGAATGTGGTTTTATTGTTACGTGAGAAGAATTTCGAAGATCATATAAAAATAAACAACGCTATAGATCTAATGCTTTGCCGTTCTTTGTGCGTTTTTTAGCCGAATTTCCGCGTGCTGAAACATTTGGAGAGAAAATAGGCAACGAAAAAAGCAGGACAAAAACCTATCATTACAGTAGGAAAGGCAGCAACGCTTACGATTGAGTGCTCGGATAAGATGACTGGTTCGAAAGACAATAAGGAATATGGTCCCTTTATGTTGCTGAAAATTGCGGGCCAAAGCCGGAGACAGTTTTACGGTATATGGATGCCTGAATTAATTACAACACGGAAATCGGTAGCTACCGTTATTACGATGGCAAAAGGAGCCCTGGATGTGTCTGTTGAATACGGGTAGGCCTTGTCTGACGGGCGATACGGTTCCGATGACGGTTATTGTGACGATTGCGACTGCGTGTATTATGTTGAGTGTTATCGTTACCGCAAAAAAGAAAAGAGAAATAAAAATTTTTAATTAAGAATGAAAGGGCTGTTCACTGAAAAACAGCCCTTTCAGTTTGTAGAAAAAGAAGGATCTTTCAACCCAAATAGCCTGCTTTGTTTACTTACTGTCTGAAAGATGACGCGCTTTCGCGCTGTTCTCTCTTTTTTGATTTTCACTATAAATATATTCTTTATTTTCTATCAAAATAAAGATGATAACCATTATCGACAGTCTGCCGGAAAATTTGTTGGCGAATAAACAGAAAAAATTTTTATGTATCACGCGGGAAAGATTCCTCTCCGATAAACGGCTCCTCATGACGCTTTGCCTCTCCCATACTCTTTTTTAGAAAATTTTGACTTTTAGGGAGGATAGTGTTCGGGTTCCCTCACCTAAAAAAAGGCGGAGAGAACTTTTTTGCGCAACTCATTTAGCTGTATGATTTTTTTGGCACTCTGTCATTATCGGTTCTGTATTGCTCATTTTTTCTAAACCGCAAAAATTTTTATTGATATTTTTTTACCGATGCCGCAGCATGTGCTCCGTAAATACTGTTTTGATATTTTAGCTTCGGACATGGATTCACGGGAATAATACTTTTCAGGCGGGAATACGCGAGATTAATCCGTTTAATTTTATCTGCAGCCAGCGCTTCAAAAGCCGTTCCGGAATATTTATCGGGATGATATTTTTTTACCTGGCGGATATAAGCGTTATGAATCTCCTCCATGGTAGCCGTAGGCAAAATTTCAAGAACCTCGTAATCGGTCATTTTTTTGTTACCTCCAAAACATATAAATACATTCAAGTATATGAATCTCTTTTTTATTTATACGTAAAATGACAAAATTCGCGTCATTTTCATAAAATGAATTAGCAGATATTTCTGCTAAGTTTTTTTTGAAAGGATTCAAGATACTATGCAAAACAATTGCTTGCAGGATAATCAACTGGAATTTTTAAATACACTTCCGCTGGCACAAGCATATATTCCGTATCAGCAATTTACTTCTCCGGTATCTCCGGAAGAAGGTTTAAAAATGGGTACGATATGGACAGAACTTTACCAGCCTTATAGGGGGGAAAGCAAATGACTCAGCAAGAAATGATCAAAAAGCTTCAGGAAATCAGCTTTACTCTGGTGGAGCTGAACTTATATCTGGACACACATCCTGATTGCAAAGAAGCGCTTTCGCTCTATAACACCTATGCGCAGCAGCAAAAAGAACTGCGTGAAGAATATTACAAGAACTATGGGCCGCTTTTGAACTTCGGAAACATGCCGGCAGGCGACAGTTTTCAATGGGTAAATTCGCCGTGGCCTTGGGAGAATTAAGGAGAAGATAGTATGTGGATATATGAAAAAAAATTACAGTTCCCCGTAAACATCATGAATGGCGACCTGCAAATGGCCAAATTTCTGTTTGCCCAGTACGGCGGCCCCGACAGTGAGCTTTCCGCCTCTCAGCAATATTTAGCCCAGCGCTATACGATGCCCACACCGGAAACCAAAGCATTGCTTAATGATATCGGTACCGAAGAACTGGCACATTGGGAAATGCTCGGTACCATGATCTATCAACTTACCAAAAATGCCAGTCCGGAAGAAATGCGTGCAGCCGGTTTAGGCGATTATTATGCTACCCGAGGCAAAGGTGTATTTCAGCAAAGCCCTTCGGGAGAAGCATGGAACACAGGATATATACAGGTTCTTGATGACCCTATTGCCAATTTGACGAATGACATGGCGGCAGAACAAAAAGCGCGCGCAGCATATGAACGCTTAATGCGCCTGACCAATGATAAAAGTGTAATAGAGCCGCTCGCTCTTTTAAGAGAACGAGAAATCGTTCATTTCCAGCGTTTCGGCGAAGCTTTGATGCAGATACAAAATATGTGCATGAAAGAATATGCCCGCGGCTGACTTTATACGTAACAAAACAAAATTTACCTTTCATGACCTACGTTCCGCGTCTGCGGAACTAGGTCAATTTTTTATAAAAAGTTATGTATTTATATATGATTATATTTGCATGTTATTTGATTTTTATAGGTTTTGCAAGAGTTTTTACTAAAAGAATTTTTATTGCATCAATAAAACGAATATGCTATAATAAAATGCATTTTAAACAAACACTGTTTCCGGAGGAATGATAAATGGCCGTCATAGAAGAAAGAAAATTTTTGAGCACGGACAAAAAACACATGCTTTGGGGAAAACTCTATCTGCCGGAAAGCAAAAATGTAAAAGCTGTGATACACGTTGTACATGGAATGAAAGAACATATCGGCCGATATGATAGCTTTATGAAATTCCTGACGCAATATGATTATGCCGCCTTCGGTTATGATCATATAGGTCATGGAGAAACGGCTCTGCACGGCGGAGATTTCGGATACATTGCCTCAAAAGGCGGAGACAAAATTCTTATAAATGACGTAAATGCTTTTGCAAAAAATATAATGAGAGAATTTGAAGAAAAAAAATACATTCGTTTCGGCCACAGTATGGGATCTTTCCTTGTAAGATTAGCTTCGCTCAATATGGTTCCCGATGCCTTGATTCTCTGCGGTACCGGCGGGCCGGTGTTGGGTTCATGGGCAGGAATCGCTTTATGTAAACTGATTCAATCTTTGAAAGGATCACACTATGCTTCCCCATTGATAGAGCACTTGATTTTCGGTCGCAACAACGATTTATTTTTAGAAGAAAACAATAAAAACGCGTGGTTGTGCCGAGATGAAAGCATAAAAACAGCCTATGCAAAAGATCCTTGGTGCAATTTTGATTTCACCGCAGCTGCCTACGGTGATTTAATTCGACTCAGCAGAGCAGCCAACAGCAAAAAATTCTTTCGATTTTTAGATAAAAAAACGCCGATAATGCTGATCTCCGGAGCAGAAGATCCCATCGGCGATAATGGGAAAGGCGTAACAACTGTGTATAACCGGTTAAAGGCTGAAGGTGCCGATATCAAAACATTTAAGTTATATAAAAAATGCCGGCATGAAATTTTAAATGAACTGAACAGCGATGAAGTATTTGCCGATATTCTTACCTTTATTAACCGCGTTGCGGAAACACAGGAGTAAAAATTTTTCTCTATGTACAAACACAATCCGCATAAAGAAACCAATCAAAAAAAGAAGTGTTTTTACTTTTTCAACAGCTCTTCCATTGCCTGAAGCATTTCTTCTTTTCCCTGCTTGGTTGTTGATGACACAGGAATAATCTGATTTTTAATGATTCCTGTTTCTACCGAAAGGATGGACAGAGCTTTTTGAATCTGCGATTGACTAAGCTTATCGGCCTTTGTTGCCCCAATGATAAACGGTATATGATAATACGTAAGCCAATTCAGCATCTCTCTGTCTCCCTGACCGGGCGCATGACGAATATCCAACAGCAACACCACGCCTTTCAACGCCTCAGAGGTACGCAAATACCCTTCCATCAAACGGCTCCAACGATCCTTCTCCGCATCGCTTACACGGGCAAAGCCATAACCCGGAAAATCCATTAAATAAAAGCTGTCATTCAGCTTAAAAGCATTGATCAATATCGTTTTTCCCGGCTTTTGCCCTACGCGTGAAAGCTTTCCGTTATTGGTAATCATATTAATAAAGCTGGACTTGCCTACATTTGATTTGCCTGCCACGGCAATCTCCGGCAAAGGTTGCGGCTTATATTGCTGCGGCAAAGCAAAACCATACTCATATACTGCTTTTTTTATAATCATATTATCTCCCTTGCACCGCACAAGCGGTAAATGATAAAAATCCCATGGAAATTATAAAAAACAAACACTGCCTGAAAGACATATCCTTTCAGGCAGTCTGTACTCTTTATCTGCCAATAGGCGTAACCAAGATATTTTCCAGAACACTGTCAATATCCGCTACCGGAATATACTCTATTTTTTCGGCTACTTCACGGGGAACATCCTCAATATCCCTTGTATTATCCTTAGGAATAATAATCCTGCGGATTCCTCCCCGATAAGCCGCCAATGATTTTTCCTTCAAGCCCCCTATGGGCAGAACGCGCCCGCGCAGCGTAATTTCACCTGTCATCGCCGTATCTCCGCGCACGGCAACGCCGGTAATTGCCGAAGTCATTGCGGTAAACAAGGTAATGCCCGCGGAAGGGCCGTCTTTAGGCGTGGCGCCTTCGGGAATATGAATATGCAGATCTTTTTCTTTAAAGTAGGCCGGCGCGATTCCCCACGCGTCCGCTCGACTGCGGATCAGGCTGAAAGCGGTTCTGGCCGATTCCTTCATGACATCGCCAAGCTGACCGGTAAGCAGCAATTCCCCGGTACCGGGATATACCGTAACATCAATCTCCAGCGTTTCACCGCCGATGCTCGTCCAGGCAAGCCCTGTAGCGGAGCCTATCTTATTTTCAAGCATCAATTCATCCCTAAAATATTTCGGTTTTCCGATAAGTTGAATCAAATATTCTTTATCTACGGAAATCGCCGTACGGCCGTTTTCAAGGAATCGACAAGCGCATTTACGCAGCAGCTCTCCGATCTGTCGCTCCAATGAGCGCACGCCGGCTTCCCGGGTATAATTGTTAATCAAATAAAGCATGGCTTCATCCGTAAGCGAGACATCGCCGGAATCCATTCCGTTTTCCTTCAGCTGTTTGGGCATTAAATGCCGCTGTGCGATCTGCAGCTTTTCCACATCGGTATAACTGGAAAGCTGTATAATTTCCATTCTGTCTCTGAGCGGACCGGGAATGCCCTCCAAAGAATTCGCCGTAGTAATAAACATAACTTTACTCAAATCATAAGGAACATCTAAAAAATTATCACGGAACGCATTGTTCTGCTCAGGGTCAAGAACCTCAAGCATTGCGCTTGCGGGATCGCCCCTGAAATCAGAGGCCATTTTATCAATTTCATCAAACAAAAATACCGGATTGATTGTTCCCGCCTGCCGCATAGACGTAATAATTCGTCCCGGCATAGCGCCCACATAGGTACGCCGATGTCCTCGGATTTCCGCTTCATCCCGAAGTCCGCCCAAACTCATGCGTACAAATTTTCGCCCCACGGCTCTGGCTATTGATTTTGCAATCGAAGTCTTTCCCACACCCGGAGGACCTACGAAGCAAAGCACCGGTCCACGCATTGACTGTGACAGCGCACGCACCGCTAAATATTCTATAATTCTGTCCTTTACCTTCTCCATGCCATAGTGATCTTCATCCAATATTTTTCTGGCATTTTGAAGATCTAAGTTATCCTGCGTCTGTTTTTTCCAAGGAAGCTCTAACAGACATTCAATATACGAACGCAAGATTGCGCTTTCCGGCATTCCCTGAGGCATCTTTTCCATTCTTGAAAGCTCTTTTTCCGCTTTCTTCTTAATTTCCGCCGGCATCTTGCTCTCTTTTATTTTTTGCAGCAGCTCTGCCGCGGCGGATTCCTCATTATCGCCTAATTCCCGGTGAATAGCCTTAATCTGCTCATGCAGATAGTAATCCCGCTGAGCTTTATCCATCTGCACTTTTACCCGGCCGCGTACTCTCTCTTCCAGTCCGGATATTTGATTTTCCACATTCAAAAAAGAATACAGCTGCTCCATCCGTTCTATAGGATCCAACGCCTCCAGAAGCTGCTGGCGTTTTTCAACACTGTCTACCACGGCGGCCGCTATCGTATCCGCCGCCAGACCGGGCGTACGCATATTCCTTACCGCGGCAACAACATCACTGGGAATTTTTTTACCGTTTTTATTAAAGGTTTCAAATTCTCCTATCATCAGGCGCATATGAGCCTCAGCGTCCATAATATCATAATCAGCCGGCTCCTCAACAGGCTGTACCTGACCGCAATAGCTAAGGCCCTCATAGGAAAAAGTCTCAATAGCCCCCCGCTGTACCCCCTGCGCCACAATACGAATTCCTTCACCGGGCATCCGTATCATCTGTTTAATGCGCGCGATCGTACCGATTTTAAAAATATCCTCTTCCGTAGGTTCCTTAGTCGCAGCATTTTTTTGGGCCACCAGCAGCACAAGGCTGTCTCCTGCCATTGCCTCTTCGATTGCCGAAACCGCACGCTTGCGCACAGCCTCTACATTGACCGTCATATTCGGAAAAACCACTACGCCGCGCAGCGGTAGAATCATCATGAATTTTGTTTCTGCCATACACATTCAGCTCCCTTCGTAAAAACCTTAACTATTATACCCAATTTTCTGTGTTTGAGCAATCTGTCTTATTTTTATCCGAATCATTCTCTTCTTCCTTTTCCTGATCCTTATCTCCGGTATCCTCATTTTCTTCTATTTTCTTTTCTTTTGCAGGATTTTCTTTCCGTTCCTGTCGAGCGCGCTGCATAGCCTGTTCCACAGCGCTTCGTATTTTTTCCTGAATACCGCTTTGTTTCTCCAATTCAAAATATTCCGGTACAAGGAACATCCACATACAAGCGCCTGCTATAATCTGTAATGCCGCGGCGATACCGGTTAAAATCAGCCCCTGTTCCGGATTTTTCATTGTAAACATTCCGGCTATCTGCAAATAGGTAGGAATCAGAAACGTGCAGGCAACCCAAGGTATAATATGCATGGCCTGCCGAAAGCTTCTACCACGCAGAATTTCTCTTGCATAGCCAAAAGAGAGCATCAATCTGGTGCGTCCGATACAAACGGTAATACTCGTATAATAGATATATAAAAGCAGCCAAGAAACCAGCAGTGCAATGAGTACAAGCTGCAATACGCCGATGAAAAGAGAGATTATCAGACCAAGAGATCCAAAAATATGGGTAATAATGGTCATAGAAAGAGCGGAAGATACCATAAATGACTGTGCGAGCTGACCTACCCAATTGTAAAAAATACCGACAATCACCATCGGCAGCACCTTTCTTAATGCCTGTCCAACCATGCTTCCTGTTTCTGCACGCCGGCTTTTTACCAATACATTCAACGCTAAAAGAATCACAAAAATATCAATAAAAACGCTCAGCAAATAAGCGATAAGTTCCAGCATCGTATCCGAAGCGGAAAAATTGCTTTCCATTAACGGCACAGCATTGGCATAGGCCTCATAAAAAGAATTCCATTGATCCTGCTGCCAAGAAGCCATCGAAGTATAATCAAAGCTATCCAGCACAGAATAATCAATAGCAAAATCCTTATACAGCACAAAGGCACAATAACAGCTGATAAGTACAACGGGAATCAGTACCATCACTACTGCGGTTATAAAAATATTTTGAGATTGTTTGATAAGCCCTGCCATTCTTTTCAGTGAACTTTTAAACGAGATCTTATTTTCCAATATTCTAACTCCTTTGTTTACAGGTATTCTTTGCTATGCAAAAAGCTATCCTTAAAAATATATCATACAAAATTTTTTGCATTCTGTAAAGCATCCCCCGCTGAATATCAAAGATTTCACAAACATTTCTTCCTTGCAACACATAATAAATAATTGCAAAGAACACATTCCTATTGTATAATAGAAATGAGGTGATGTGGTATGTTTCCCGCCCAAAGAATTAAGCTTCTGAGAACGCAGGCCGCACTGACCCAAAATGAAGTTTCAAAACATCTTGGAATCGACAGATCCACCTTAGCTAAATACGAAACCGGTGAACGCCGTCCGGATATGGATCAATTATGTAAAATAGCAGACTTTTTCGGCGTATCCATAGAATATCTGATTGGGCGCAATGATACCATCGATATTGAAGAGCTGCTGGAAAATGCCTTCGTTCTAACATATAAAGGAAAAGTCTTAACAAAGGTCCAACGCAAAGCATTGAATAAAGCAATACAAAAATTAATGGAGTAATATAATGAAAAAACTGATTCCTATCTTTTTGCTGCTGCCGCTGCTGTTTGCCGGCTGCCATCAAAAAACAGAGCATATTGCCGTACCGCCGCATGAGATTATGGAACAAAGCATTGAAATTCCCAATGATATTTCAGCGCTTGCAAAAGCTTATTTTGAAGCTACGGATATGACGGTAAATACCGTAATTGATTCGCACATGGAAAAGAAGCCTGAATTTATCTCTTTTGAATTTTCCAGCGACGTAAAACTCAGCGAGGAAGAAAAAGCTTTGATGCTTTCCCTTTTTTCCTGCTATGATACGGAAATTTCCGCCGACGGTCTGCGTTCAAGTCTTACGGATATCGATCGGGGCATTACCGTGGGGTACGCCTCTATTGATCAAACCCAAACCAGCGACTGTGACCTTACTATTCCCGTGAAAGTTTATTACGGAAGATATTTTTATACCTACTGCAGTGATTTCATGAAAGAAGGCGACGAATATATTCTTTTCCGCTTTGAAAATTTAAGCCGTACACGATATCTGTTTTAACGATGCATCATCAAAATATACTTTCGTTTTTCAAAGGATAAAAATATCTTGATATCCTGCAAATAAGTTCTATTCTCCTCGGCATTGGAATATTTTTTAGTAAAGTATTCCCAATGCGGAGGTTTTTTTATGTTTGATTCTTCAATTGAACAGCGTGCCGTTGAGCTTGCCGCCTATATTGTACAAACGCAGGATACCGTACGCGGAGCGGCAAAAAAATTCGGCATCAGCAAAAGCACGGTACATAAGGATGTTACCCAAAGATTGGAACATATAAACGCTCCCCTGTTTTATCAGGTAAAAAAAATACTGGAAGAACATAAAGATGAGCGGCACATCCGCGGAGGTATCGCCACAAGAGAAAAATACAAGGCCTTGAAAGAAAAATGCTGATTTCTTCCGTGCCGCTAAAACACGAAAACAGAGAACGGCTTGTTATCCGTTCTCTGTTTTTTAGGAAAACATATTTGTTAATATATCCCCAAAAACAAAGTCTCTTAGTACTATTTATTCTCTATTCTGTTTTTTTCATTTTTAACCTTGCGCAAATTCGGCTGACCTCATCTTTCGGCGCGGAAAAAGTAACTTGTGTCCCTTCATTCAGATGCTCCGTTGAAAGAATTTTACCCTTGGCATGGATATACGCCAAAACCTCGCCCCTGGAATAAGGAACAAATACGGAAGCCTCGCTGCGCATATCCTTTAACGCCTCAACAATACGTTTCTGCAATTCTTCCATTCCCCGGCCTGTCTTTGCCGAAACATATACCGCCCCCTTTATCGGCGGAAGTTCCTCGGCCGCATCAATCTTATTAACAACAAGAATATTCGGTATATCCCCGGCTCCGATCTGTCCGAGGACCTCCTTTACAGCCTCCATTTGCGGAAACAAATCTCGACTGGATCCGTCACACACATGCAGTAAAAGATCAGCAAAAACCGCTTCCTCCAAAGTAGAACGGAAGGCCTCCACCAGCTGATGTGGCAGTTTTTTGATAAAACCGACGGTATCGGTAATACATACTTGAATATTTTTTTCAATTTCGCAACGTCGGGTCAGCGGATCAAGCGTAGCAAACAGCTTATCCTCGCAAAAAACATCGCATCCTGAAAGAGCCTGAAGTAAGGTGCTCTTTCCGGCATTGGTATAGCCCACCAGCGCAATTTGCGGTAATTCCTGCTTTTTTCTTTGCTTACGCATAAGCCCCCGGCGCTGCGAAAGCTGTGAAAGCTGTGTTTTCAGCTCATAAATTCTGCGATTGATGTGTCTTCGATCCGTCTCCAGTTTTTCTTCTCCCGGTCCCCGAGTCCCTATACCGCCTCCCTGCCGCGAAAGCGCCAATCCTTCCCCCTTCAAACGGGAAAGTCGATATTGAAGTTGTGCCAGTTCTACCTGCATTTTCCCCTCACGGGTAGCCGCGCGCATAGCAAATATATCAAGAATCAGCGCGGTTCTGTCAATTACGCGTATCCCCAGTTCCTCTTCCAGCATTCGTTGCTGTACGACGGTAAGCTCATCATCATAAATAGCAAGCTGAATATTTTTTGCCTGAACCACCAGAGCCAGTTGTGCAACTTTTCCTTTTCCCACTATTCCCGCTGTATTTTTTTGCACCGCCTTATAAACGGTTTCTCCTCCCGCGGTATCCGTAAGTCGCTCTAGTTCTTCTAAAGAAGATGGCTCATGGCCTATCAGCATTACCCTCTCTCTTGCCGATTCTTCAACACTCATATCCAAATGCCGAATTTCCCTGTCGGCTTCATAAATGGCACTGAGCCAGACTTCCTGAGGAATCGCCGAAATACTTTGCGCCGTAAAAACGTGAACTCCCTGTTCGCTTTGATCCAGCACTGCCGCTGAAACATCGGTTGTGCCTGCGGCATCTACACCGATAGCACACATTGCATCAAACCGCAATTTTTTTAAACTTTCCATATCTACCGGCGAAAGCATACCGCTGCCTCCGGGATGTGTATGAATACACCGTAACCCCGAAAGCCTGCTCCCGCTACGGCGCAGGCTTATTTCCGCAAGATCCGCGCGATCCCCTTCTCCAAGCGCCACATACACAATTTCACCGCTCCGCGAAAGATATACGCACAGTTCTCTGCCAAGACTTTTTGTAATTTCCCCCATTTCCTGTGCCAGAGAGCTGTCAAGAAACACCGAGGCATCTGTCTTCCGATGTTCCAGTGCTTCTATTCTATCTTTCACGGTGCGCTTAATCCCTTTTATATTTCCGTTTATCACAAAAAAATTTCCTTTCATTTTCTACAGTGATTTTTTCATATTTATGCAAATTATCCTGCACATTCTAAATATTATGCACACATATTCATATATAAATTTTATAACAACACGCTGTTTTTTTCCTGAAAAAATATTTTATTTATTATACCATATTCTCATGGATGTTATCAATTATTTTAAAATAAAAAACGATGCACTCTGCCTCCTGTAAGGCGCTCTCTTTGCTTTGATTTCAGAGCGGCTTACACACCGCGCGGAAAAATGAATGATTTCGTTTCCATTCTGATTTATCCGCAATACATTTTTTATAAGAAAGTTTTTTCCCGCTTTCTTACTTCTCTTTGTATATCAAATCAAAAATCTTTTTCTAAAATAAAAACGCTATTTGCAGTATGACGGATCATCACAAATAATATGGTCAACTTCATCCGTACCGCAAATGAAAAAGAAAGATTCCACGTTTATCTTTGTACTGTCAATAAGCAAAATGCTCTTTTTGCTGTGCTGCAGCATAACCCGCCTTAGCAACGCTTCGTCATCGCTTGAATCGGCTAATCCTCTTTCAGATAATCCTCTGCATGAAAAAAACAGCAAATCAGCCTGAAAATTTTTGATATATTCAATGGCCGTTTGCCCGATATAGGAAAGACTGTTCTCTCTCATTTTACCGCCCGTACAATAAATCACGGCATTGGGCAGCCTGGTAAGCAAAACGGCGGTTTTTGCTCCGTTAGTAATAATTTTCAAATTTTTCTTGGAAGCTAAAAATTTAATCATTCTGGCCGTAGTACTGGAGCTATCCAAAATAATCGTATCATCATCCTTTACATAGGAAGCCGCTAAATGACAGATATAATCCTTTTTATCTGTATTATGACTTTCCCTGGCATAAAGCGGAATTTCCGCATCTAAGCCTTCCGTTAATACCGCCCCGCCGTACGTTCTTTTTACCAGACCTGTCATTTCCAAATGATTCAGATCCCGCCGAATGGTTGCGGCACTGACATACAGCTTGCCCGCCAATTCTTTAACGTCTGCTGTTTTATATTGCTGAATCGCAGACAAAATATATTGCTGTCGTTTGGCCGGTGTCATATTATATTGTTCATTGTTGTTCATTTTTTGTTCTCCTGTTGTTTATTTATGTTTATATATCGAATATATGGGCAACTATTGACAACTATATATGAGTAATATATACTATTTTATGAAAAAAATCAATAGGTACAAATTATGAAAGCAAAAATTTTTAACATTCAAAAATTCAGTTTGCATGACGGCGCAGGCATCAGAACCTGCGTATTTTTCAGCGGATGTAATCTGCGCTGTAAGTGGTGCGCGAATCCGGAATGTCGTTTTTCCAACGGGGAAATAGGAAAAGTAATGGAATATGACCCGCACGCGCTTCTTGAGGAGGTTTTAAAAGACAAGAGCTTTTATGACCGCTCCGGCGGAGGCGTAACGCTTACCGGAGGAGAGATCTTTTGTCAATATGATTTTATCCGGACATTTTGTCAGCTGCTGAGAAAAAATCAAATGAATATTGCAATAGAAACATCCGGTGCTGTTGATCTGCAAAGATTTGCCGATATCGCCGGTTTGGTGGATTTTATATATATTGACTGCAAGCATTATAACGAGGAAATGCATAAAAACGGAACGGGAGTTTCTCTCCAAAAAATCCTCAATAACATCCGATTTCTGGCGCACAGTCAAACGCCGTACTGCGTCCGGATTCCCGTAATACCCGGATACAACGATGCCTTAACAGATGCGGATGAATTTGCAAAGCTGCTGCTTTCCTTAGATGTGCAGACAATAGAATTACTGCCCTTTCATCAGCTGGGTGAAAACAAATATAACAAGCTGAAGCTGCCTTATTCATACGCAGGCGTTCCGCAGCTTCACAAAGAAGATTTGCTGCAATATGCTGAAAAATTAAAAGAAAAAGGACTGACTGTCATTTTAAAATAGAGGAGGTATAGAAAATGAATCATGAATTCGGAATATTATCAGATCGTATCAGCAGACTAAGACAAAACATTTTAAGTATCCGTCCCGAAGTATGTGTAGAGCGGGCGGTATTAACCACAAAGGCCTACCGGGAACATGAACAGGAACAAGTAGTTCTGAAGCGGGCGTACATGGTAAAAGAGATTTTGGAAAACATGACAATTTACATAGAAGACGACACGCTGATTGTGGGAAATCAAGCTAAAAAAAATCGGTCCGCGCCTATTTTCCCGGAATATGCAATGGATTGGATTATTCGAGAATTGGATGATTTTGAAAAGCGCGACGGCGACGCCTTTTATATTTCGGAAGAAAACAAACAAATTCTGCGCGAAATCTATCCGTATTGGAAAGGCCGTACCCTACAGGATAAAGGCTATGCCAGTTTCCCCAAACAAGCAAGAGAAATCTATGATAACAGCATTATCCGAAATGAGGGAAACATTACATCCGGGGACGCGCATCTGGCGGTCGACTATAACAGCATTCTGAGATACGGCTTACAGTCTTTCAAAGATCGGGTACAGAAAAAGCTGGAAACACTGGATTACAGCGATTATGAAAGTCTAAAATCAAGTTATTTTTATCAGGCCATTCTTATTGTTATCGACGCTGTTGCAGCCTATGCAAAGCGGTATGCGGAGCTTGCCGAAAAAGAAGCGGCAATCCATTCGGGACAACGAAAAGCGGAATTGCTGGAAATTTCAAGAATTTGTAAGAAAGTACCAATGCAGCCGGCGGATACCTTTTATGAGGCAATACAAAGTCTTTGGTTTGTACACTTGATCCTGCAAATCGAATCCAATGGCCACTCGCTGTCTTTCGGACGTTTCGATCAGTATATGTATCCGTATTATATCAAAAGCACCGCGCAGGGCATGACGGAAACCGAATGTCTGGAACTTCTGGAAAATCTATGGATCAAGACATTGACTATCAATAAAATTCGGAGTGCCTCCCATTCAAAATACGCGGCCGGCAGCCCGATGTATCAAAATATCACCATCGGCGGGCAAACGCCCGGCGGAGAGAATGCCGTAAACGAATTAACCTGGCTGACACTTCGCTCGATTGCGCTGACACGGCTGCCTCAGCCCAACTTAACGGTTCGGTATTTTAAAAATATGGAAGAAGACTTTATGCAGGAATGCATTAAAGTAATCAAGCTTGGATTCGGTATGCCGGCCTTTAACAGTGATGAGATCATCATTCCCGCGTTAATGAACCAAGGTGTATCCAAAGAGGATGCCTATAATTACAGCGCAATCGGTTGTGTGGAAGTTGGCGTACCGGGAAAATGGGGATACCGATGCACAGGAATGAGCTATTTGAATTTCCCCAAAACCCTGATGATCGCATTAAATAACGGTGTAGATTTGATGACCGGTAAGCAAATCTGTCAGGGCGTGGGTAATTTTGTTGATATGAACAGCTTTGACGAGGTATTGGCTGCTTGGGACAATACAGCAAGGCAGCTGATTAAACAAGGGATTATTCTGGATACCTGCGCGGACATGGTAGTAGAACAAGAGGTGCCCGATATCTTATGTTCCGCGCTGGTGGATGATTGTATTGAACGGGGTAAGCACCTGAAAGAAGGCGGCGCCCATTATGATATCGTCAGCCAATTACAGGTAGGCGTAGCCAATCTGGGAGATTCTCTTGCCGCAATCAAAAAGTGCGTATTTGAAGACAAGACACTGACAAAGGAAGAACTTTGGGATGCACTGGTTCATAATTTCGAAGGAGAAAAAGGCAAAGCCGTGCGTCAGGTTTTGCTGGATGCCCCCAAGTACGGTAATGATATTGATTATGTAGATGATCTCGTCGTCAAAGGCTATGATACCTATCTGGATGAAATTAAAAAGTATAAAAATACCCGATACGGCAGAGGTCCCATCGGCGGCGGCTTTTATGCCGGAACGTCTTCGGTTGCTTCCAATGTTCCGCAGGGAGCAGGTACCTGTGCAACCCCGGACGGAAGATATGCCTCAGAGCCGCTGGCGGAAGGCAGCTCTCCCACACATGGAGCGGACAAGAACGGGCCTACCAGCGTATTTAAATCCGTAAGCAAGCTAAAAACCATAGAGATAGTAGGCGGAGTGCTGTTAAACCAAAAAATGACGCCGCAAATCTTAAGCGATCCGGAAAACTGTTTAAAACTAAGTATGCTCATAAGAACATTTTTTGATGATTTGAAGGGCTTTCATGTGCAGTACAATGTTGTGTCCAGAGAAACGCTGCTTGATGCCCAGAAACATCCTGAACAATATACAGACCTGATTGTAAGAGTCGCCGGATATTCCGCATTCTTCAATGTGCTATCCAGGCAGACGCAGAATGATATTATCGCGCGGACAGAACAAAATCTGTAATCAAATAAAAAAGAAACCAGGAAAGGAATCGATACATTTGGATTCGCATGAAGCGGATTTTCATGTGTGGTAACGGGTGAAAACAATGGAACAAAACATCCAAGGGAAAGTGGTAGTGTTAACAGGCGCCGGCGGCGGAATCGGAAGAGCAACCGCGCGGAAACTGGCTCAGCAGGGAATGAAAATCGTACTGCTGGGAGGAACAAATCTTGAAAAACTGCAGGAAACCCAGCGTATGATACAGAGTACAGACTCTCTGCTTTTGCCGGGAGATTTAACGGATCTGTCCTTTCTGAAGCAAGCGGTCGAACAGGCGGCCGAAAAATTCGGGCATATTGACGTCTTAATCAATAACGCCGGCATGGCGTTGAATCGTTCGTTTGAAGAAGTAGAAGAAAATCAATTTGACAAAATTATGAGCATCAATGTCAAAGTGCCGTATTTTTTAACGCAAAAACTTTTGCCATATCTGAAGGAATCAAAAATGGCAACCATTATTAACATCGCGTCTGTGGTGAGTCATGCCGGTTATCCGTATCAAAGTGCTTATGTGGCGTCAAAACACGCACTGCTGGGATTTACCAAAAGCCTGGCAAATGAGTATTACAAACAGAATATTCGAGTTCATGCCATTTGCCCCGGCGGAGTTTACACCGATATGGTTAAAATCGCCCGGCCGGATTTATCCGATGAGGGCATGATTTTGCCGGAAGATATTGCCGAAATCATATGGTTTTTTCTGTCTCACCGAGGGAACGCGGTCATTGATGAAATTTTGGTTCATCGGGTGAATAAAGAACCGTTTTTAATTTAAGTTTTAAAAATACCATCATTGGGAGGAACAAAATGAGTAAAGTAATCGAAATGTATCGTTTAGCAAAAGAGCGTTATGCCCAGATAGGAGTAGATACCGACCGGGCCATCGCCATTCTGAAGCAAATACCGCTGAGTATCCACTGTTGGCAGGGAGATGACGGAAAAGGCTTTGAACAAAAAGAAACGGATGTCAATACCGGAATTATGGCTACCGGCAATTACTTAGGCAGAGCCAGAAACGCCGAAGAATTAAGAAGTGATTTATCGGTAGCGCTGGATCTGATACCCGGCAGAAAAAAATTAAATCTCCACAGCATCTATGCGGAAACCAACGGAAAAAAAGTGGAGAGAAATGAGCTGGAATACTGCTATTTTGAAAATTGGGTTGCCTTTGCTAAAGAAAAAAAGATCGGAATGGATTTTAATCCAACCATATACAATCATGTAAATATGAAAGACGGTTATTCTCTTTCCAGCCCGGACAAAAGCATCCGAGCATTTTGGATTGAACACGTGAAACGCTGCCGAGCCATTGCCGATCAAATCGGACGGCAGCTGGAAAGCCCCTGTGTCAATAATATATGGATTTCAGACGGTTCAAAAGACAACTGCTTAAACAAAGGACAGCTGCGGGAAAATTTGATGAATTCCTTAGACGAAATCTTTCAAATTTCCTATGATAAGGCTTATCTGCTGGACGCATTGGAACCAAAGCTGTTTGGCATCGGAACGGAAAGTTTTGTCGTGGGCAGCTTGGAGTTTTATTTAGGCTATGCCATAAAAAATCAAAAACTACTGTGTCTGGATACCGGTCATTTCCACCCCACCGAACTGGTCAGCGAAAAAATCTCTTCTCTTTTGGCTTATTGTGACCGCCTGCTCCTTCATTTATCCAGAGGAGTTCGATGGGACAGCGACCATGTAACGGCACTGGATGCCGAACTGATGAATATTTTTACCGAGATTCAGGCCTTAAACGCGTTTGACAGAGTTCATTGCGCGCTGGATTATTTCGATGCCTCCATTAACCGTATTTCCGCCTGGGTAATCGGCGCACGCAATGTTCAAAAGGCCATTTTAAAATCCTTATTGGATCCTATCGAAAGCATACGAAAAGCGGAACAGGAGGGCGATCTGGGAACAAGGCTGGCACTGATGGAGGAAAGCAAGACCCTGCCGTTCGGCGCCGTTTATGACTATGTTTGCGAAAGCTGCGGAATACCGGTTGGAGAGAATTGGCTGAAAATTGTGAAGGATTATGAAAAAAAGGTTTTAGTGAACCGAATATAAAATTGAACAGCGGCGCTGCTATTAAAAAGGTTTAAAGGCAACGCATCGCGCCGCCGACAGCGCGGGCATCAGCAGAAAAACAATTTTGTTTCAGAATGACAATCACACAAATAACATACAATATGCTATGAGGTGATAATTTTGAAAATACAATGGAAAAAACTATTTGCTTGTCTTGCTATACCGCTTGCTGTCGGCGGCCTTTCCGCATTACTGACCCGGAAAGGTATGGAATTCTTCCAAACGCTTCAGCAGCCGCCTTT
>ULSF01034313.1_pt1 | contig 19319 bp, 15 predicted proteins | sample 1956121 | NCBI WGS metagenome assembly ULSF01 (sample SAMEA4835701, study PRJEB28245) | human gut metagenome | biome: gut microbiome; material: fecal sample | place: Denmark | collected 2008
TTCTTTTTCTCTTCTTGAATTCTATGGCACGTGGATCTCGCAATGCTGATGCAAAGGTAGCGATATTTTGTGAAATAGGGATGAATCGAGCGGTCTGACCTGCATGTTTTGCCCCTTTGAGCGCATTCTCTGACATAAAATGCCTAATTTTGCATTCTCTAATCAAAGGAAAAGAGAAAATGATAGTAGATAAGATTGAAAATCTGGCCCGCTATGTGGCCCTCAACCCGCTCTTTGCCGACGTGGTGGCTTTTCTTCAGCATCACGACCTGCGGACCTTGCCCAATGGCAGTCATCCCATCCATGGCGACCGTCTCTATGTCAATGTGGAGGACGACCTCGGGAAGCGTAGGGAGGAGGCTGCCGTGGAGTATCATCGCCGGATGGTGGATATCCAGTTGCCGCTCAACATCCCCGAGACCTACGGCTTTGTGCCTGTAGATGAGCTGCCCCCGCTTCCCTTCGACGAGGATCGCGACTTTGCCAAGTCCGATGGCCTTCCCGTCCGCGGATTCATTACCCTCAAGCCGGGCGAGTTTGTCATCTTCTTCCCCGAGGACGGCCATGCCCCCTGCATTGCTGACGGGCTCATCCACAAGGCCGTCTTCAAAGTGGCGGCGGACTAAGAAGTTACTATATATATAAGGAGAATATCATCAAGTAAGGATAACACAACGTATGATTAAGAACATCTATTTCGACATGGGCGGCGTCATCTTCGACCAGAATACTGAAGAGGCGTTTCGCCGTTTCAGATCTCTCGGTATTGATACCGATTATTATATGGGAGTCTATGGTCAGCGCGACTTCTTCCTCGACTTGGAGACAGGCCGCATCGATGCCGACACGTTTTGCCAGCGTGTGGGCGAGGTGGTAGGCCATGAGGTCTCACGGGAGCAGGCCCGCGACTGCTGGCTGGGATTCTTCGATGGCGTCCCGGTCGAGCGGCTGGACGACCTCGTGACCCTGCGCAGCTCCTATCGTCTGGGTTTGTTGAGCAATACCAATCCTTTTATGATGGAATTTATGCGTAGTGGTGCTTTCTCCGAACGCAAAAAGTCCATCGCAGACTATTTCGACGTCCTCTTCCTCAGCTACGAGATGCGGATCTGCAAGCCCGATGCGGAGATCTTCCGTCAGGTGCTGCAGCGCGAAGGGGCCAATGCCGAGGAGTGTCTCTTTATTGACGATAGTCGCAAGAATACGGATGCGGCCAAGGCGCTGGGGTTCCAGGTGCTGACGGTTGCTACCAACGAACCCTGGATGCCGAAGTTGCGCCAACTGCTGGATCTGTAGTTTCGGCTATATCCCACGAACCATCGGATCAACAAAAAAGAGGTTCTTCCGGAAAATGGAGTGATGCAACGTGGACACATGGAAAACAACTTGAACAACTTTTACAACAAGATACAACGCTTCGCGGGGACAATCGCCTCTTCGAGGCCCATGCAGACATAAGGCTTGCTGCAATGGAAACAACTATGAACAACGCTTCGCCTTGGACACATTTCCTGCTGATTTCTCCTGGCGTAATGTCCTGGCGAAGCGTTGTATTTTGTTGTTTACCTTGCAGCAGGAGTGCAATACGCGCGACAGCGCGTAGGTTGTTACTAGTTGTAAAAGTTGTATTTGTTGTTTTCCCTAACTCAGCAGGACGTATTGGCAACAGCACAAACCCTATCACTCGATTTTCCGGAAGAACCAAAAAAGAGAACTTCAAACGAAGTCCTCTCATTTCTCTTGCCAATACTATTACCACTATGTGACCTGTATGGGGCTCGAACCCATGACCCCAACATTAAAAGTGTTGTGCTCTACCAGCTGAGCTAACAGGTCTCCTTGTGGTGTATGCTTCCTCGTCCTCGTGCTCCTTCTGTCGATTGCTCGCCTTCAGAGAACCGTTGTCCGATTTAGCGGGTGCAAAGGTACGGCTTTTTATTGAACAAAACAAAAAAATGCCGATATTTTTTCTTCCTCCTCTTTTTCGGGGGCTTGTCCGAAGTAGGGGAGTGGTAGGTTTCTTTCTTTTCTCATGTCTTCTTCGTGACGCTATGAGGGGTGGCGTTTTGCAGTTTTTTACCACCCCTGAAAGGTTCAATGAATGCAAAAAGCAGAAAAAAGGCGAGCAAAGGTCTTATTAAATGGGGGAATATTCAAAAATTACTTAATTTATTTTGGTGTTTCGCTATTTTCGCCTACATTTGCAACCGTTATGGGAACACTCTATCTCGTACCCACTCCTGTGGGCAACTTGGAAGACATGACCTTTCGTGCCATTCGCATCTTGCGCGAGGCCGATATGGTGCTCTGCGAGGACACACGCACGTCGTCTGTCCTGCTGAAGCATTTTGAGGTTCAGAACCGCCTGGTCGCCCACCATAAGTTCAACGAGCATGGCACGGCTGCCGGACTCGTCGAGCGACTGAAGGCTGGAGCGGTCATTGCTTTGGTCAGCGATGCTGGCACGCCGGGCATCAGCGATCCCGGTTTCCTCTTGGCCCGCGAGGCCATAGCCGCCGGCGTTACCGTCCAGACCCTTCCGGGAGCCACGGCCTTTGTACCGGCTTTGGTGTCGAGTGGACTGCCCTGCGACCGCTTCTGCTTTGAGGGTTTCCTGCCGCAGAAGAAGGGACGCCAGACGATGCTGGAGCATCTCAAGACCGAGGAACGGACGATGATTTTCTATGAGTCGCCCTACCGTGTGCTCAAGACGCTGGAGCAGTTTGCCGAGGTCTTTGGCGAGGAGCGACGCGTGAGTTGCTGCCGCGAGATCTCCAAGGTCTATGAGGAGAGTGTCCGTGGTAGCCTGCGCGAGGTCATCGACCACTTCCGCGAGGTGGAACCGAAGGGCGAATTTGTCATCGTCCTGGCGGGAGCGCCCAAGGTGAAGGAACATAAACGTGATCGAAAGAGAAAAGAAGAGACTAATAATCAAAATAGTACGAATTAAGCCAAAACAATTATGAAAAAGCTATTTTTTATTGCCGCCTGCGTGTTGTCGTTGGCCGCTTGCAATCAGGACAAGAAACCTGCTATTAGCCCGGAGCAGATCCAGAACGACTCGCTGCGTGCGATTATCACGGCTCGTGATAATGAGATCAATGATATGATGGGTACGCTGAACGAGATTCAGCAGGGCTTTGCCGAGATCAACGAGGCCGAAAACCGTGTGACGGTGGCGAAGGATGGCGAAGGTCGTGACAAGACGGCCGTGATCAAGGAGAACATCCAGTTTATCGCCCAGCGTATGCAGGAGAACCGCGATCTGATCAAGAAGTTGCAGGAGCAGCTCCGCACGACGGGCTTCAAGGGTGAGCAGATGCAGAAGGCCATCGAGTCCCTCAACGCTCAGCTCGTCGAGAAGGACAAGGAGCTTCGCGCGCTGCGTGCCGAACTGGAGAAGAAGAACATCCATATCAAGGAGCTCGACCAGACCATCTCTGGCTTGAATAGCGATGTGGCTGCTCTCCAGACCGACAAGCAGAACCTCCAGACCGACAAGCAGAACCTGCAGACAGAGAAGCAGAACTTGCAGAACGAGAGCAACAGAAAGACCGAGACCATCAATACGCAGGACAAGCAGCTCAATACCGCTTGGTTCGCCTTCGGTACGAAGAAGGAGCTGAAGCGTCAGAACGTCCTCGTCAAGGGCAAGGTCCTTCAGGGATCATTCAACAAGAACTATTTCACCAAAATCGACATCCGCGAGACGCGCGAGCTTAAGCTCTACTCCAAGAACGCTAAGATCCTGACCTCTCATCCTACGTCCAGCTATAGCCTGACGAAGGACGCCTCTGGTCAGTATGTCCTCCGCATCAGCGATCCGTCTACGTTCTGGAGCACCAGCAAGTATCTGGTTGTCCAGGTGAAGTAGTAGTCCTCGGACTTCTACCTGCGGCCCTCGGAAAGGGCTTCGTCTCAGACGAGCGTTGGTCGTAGCTTACGGCCAACGCCCGTCGTAGCTTATGTTAGACGCCAGACGTTACTTATGTCCGTCGTTGGTCATAACTTAAGGCAAATACGGGGCGTTGCTTTGCCCTACTTCCCGAACGCATCCCGAAGGTATCCCGAAGGAGTGCGAACGGTAACGAGGCCGTCAATTTGTTTTTTGGAATATATTTTATACTGATTGTCATAGGAGTGCGGAACGTTTCGTGCTCCTATGGATTTTTGTTATAAGGATCTTATGCTGATAGTCCTTGTTGTCATAGTCTATTTCCTTGTCCTTTTGTTGTTTAGCCGGCTCACGGCAGGTAAGTCGGACAATGAGACTTTCTTTCGTGCGAATCGCCGTTCGCCTTGGTATATGGTAGCCTTCGGTATGGTCGGGGCTTCGATTTCGGGCATTTCCTTTGTCTCTGTCCCGGGTATGTCGCTCCAGTCGGGCATGACCTATCTGCAGATGTGCCTTGGTTTCATCTTTGGTTATTTTGCCATTGCCTTTGTCCTCCTTCCGGTCTATTACCGTTTGCATCTCACCACCATCTATACCTATCTGCGCGATCGGCTGGGCCAACGATCCTACAAGACGGGAGCCTCTTTCTTCCTCCTTTCCAAGATGACGGGTGCTGCCGTTCGCTTCTATGTGGTCTGTATCATCTTGCAGCGATTTGTTTTCGATGCCTATTCCATCCCGTTTCCTCTCACGGTAGTGGTCATGGTCGGACTGATCTGGCTCTACACGCGCAAGGGTGGCATCAAGACGTTGGTTTGGACTGATACCTTCCAGACGTTCTGTCTCCTCTCGGCCTTGGTGCTCATTATCTACCAGGTCATGGGCCATCTCCATTTCTCTCTGACAGATGCTTTCCAGGCGATCGTTTCGGACGAGAGAAGTCGTATTTTTGTCTTTGATGATGTAGCCAATCGTCAATATTTTTGGAAGCAGTTTTTGAGTGGTATCTTTGTGGCTGTTGTGATGACAGGCTTGGACCAAGACATGATGCAGAAAAATCTCACCTGTCGCACCCTGCGTGAGGCCCAGAAGGATATGTGTACTTATGGCTTCGCTTTCGTCCCAGTCAATCTTCTGTTTCTTTGTTTAGGCATCTTGCTTGCGCAACTGACGCAGCGTCAGGGTATTGTCTTGCCTGAGACTACCGACGACCTCCTCCCGATGTATGCTGCCACAGGCCAGTTGGGTGTTTCCGTAGTGGTCTTTTTCACGATCGGAATTGTAGCAGCGAGCTTCTCCAGTGCCGATAGTGCCATGACGGCGCTCACTACCAGTTGGTGTGTGGATATCATGGAGCGGCCCAAGGATGAGCGGCTCCGCCATCGTTCTCATGCGGTGGTGGCTTTGCTTTTTGTCCTGTTTATTTTACTCATCCGTGTGGTCAATTCCACCAGCGTAATCGATGCCATCTACATCCTTTGTTCCTATACCTATGGTCCCTTGCTCGGCCTCTTTGCCTTTGGTTTATTTACAAAAAGAAAGACCAACGATCGCCTGGTTCCTTTCGTCGCCGTGGCAAGTCCGTTGGTCTGTTTCGTTGTCGATTATAGCTGTTCTAGCCTCTTCGACTATCATTTTGGCTATGAGCTATTGATGCTCAACGGTCTTCTCACCTTTCTTGGTCTTTGGCTCATCGGAGCTCGATGCAAGGGGTAGGGGGATCTGGTCTTCATGCTCTTTCGTCACGTATCTTTGCCAGTAGGCAATGATGAGGGTCGTGAGTGGCAGGGCGATAATCAATCCGAGAAATCCGAGGAGTGCTCCCCATACCGATAGCGACAGGAGAAGGATGGCGGGGTTCAGTCCCATGGCCTTGCCCATCACCTTCGGCGTCACCACCATGTCGGTAATGATTTGCACGATGATGAAGACGGCGAGTGCGCTCAGGAAGATGGCCCAGAAGTTCTCACCCGTATCTGCCGCTTTCAGAATGGCCAAGAAGACCGTGGGGATGAGGGCGAAGGAGTGGAGGTAGGGTACCAGGTCGAGGATGCCGATAAGGATTCCCAAACCGATCGCCATCGGAAATCCAATGATCGTAAATCCTATGCAGAACATGATTCCCATGCAGAGTGCTACCAGTCCTTGGCCGCGGATGTAGTTGTTGAGTTCGCGCTCCACGTCGGTAGCCAATTCGTGCCAGAAGGGGCGCACCTTCTTGGGGAAGATCCTGATCCAGTTTTCCGTAAGAAACTCATAGTCAAGGAGTATGAAGAACATATAGAGCAGCGTGATACAGCTCGCCACGATACTGATCACGATGCTGGCCGTTTGTCCCAACATGCTGAAAACCTTTGGCATCGTGGTCTTTACGGTCTCTGTGAAGTCCTTGCTACGGAAGAATGAGGCGATCGATTCCTTGTTTTGTGCTATCCAGTCGCGCACCATCTCGCCAATATTGTTGGTATGGGCTGTCTGCTGGATGTAGCGCGTGAAGATACTTCCTAGTTTGTCAAACTGCTCAATCATGGGCGGGATGATCAGATAGGTCACGCCGCCGATAATCGCTGTGACGAAGATAAGTGTGACGATGATGCTCAGCGCGCGGGTAGGCACATGCAACTTATATTGCACAAATTTTACGATAGGGTAGAGCAGGTAGGCCAAAAACCAGGCGATGAAGAAGGGCAGCAGTACGCTGCTCAGTTCTTTCACAAACCAAAAGACAGCCAGAATGGCTGCAGCTACGAGTGCCCCGCGGATAAACCGGTCGAAAGTGATTTCTTTTCTCATTTGTTTTCCTCCTTTTCTTCTTCTTTGGCTTTTCGATAACATTCACGGCAAAGGGGCTCATATTCAGACTGTTCCCCCAGCAGAACCCGCTCGCTATTGTGAGTCAAGCGATGGCTCAAGTAGGCCAATGCACCACATCTCACACAGATGGCGTGAACTTTGGTCACTTCGTCTGCTATGGCACAGAGGTCTGGTATCGGTCCGAATGGTACGCCGAGGTAGTCCATGTCGAGACCCGCCACGATCACACGGATACCTTGGTTTGCCAGTTGGTCGCAGACCTTCGTAAGGCCCTTGTCGAAAAACTGAGCTTCGTCTATTCCTACCACGTCGAAATTTTGGGCGAGTTTTAGGATACTCTTCGGAGAACTGACGGGAGTAGAGGAGATGGAGTTGTGGTCATGACTCACCACGTCGGTTTCCGAGTAGCGGGTGTCAATCGAGGGTTTAAATATCATCACCTTTTGTTTGGCAAAGATGGCACGTTTCAGTCTGCGGATGAGTTCTTCCGTTTTACCGGAAAACATACTACCGCAAACCACCTCAATCCTGCCTTGCTTTTTTCTCTCTCCTGTCGTGTGGTATGTTGATGCCATGTTTTAAATGCCTGTTTTTGGAGCTTGCTTTTTGCCCGCTCTTTTTGCCGTTATGCAAAGGTACAAAGATTGTGTGAACGAGCAAAAGGAAATGCCTGCTTTTATTCCCTTTCTTGCGAGTATATATATAATGTACGCGCGTACATTTATGATAAGCAATTTATAATACCCTCATCTCCTTTCTTCTTCTCGTTCTTCTTTGTTTTCCTTCCTTTTCCACCTTGCTCATAATATGCGAATTTGCGCCCAATCGTCCAGCTGCTCGCAAATTCGCAAATTATGAAGCCTTTAAAATCCCCCTTTCTGCCCTTATCCATGCCTTTGTGCTTGTTTTTGGCTTTGTATTCTTCTGCTCTCTTTTGTTCCGTCTTCACTTGTTGGTTGCTCGGACAGATCCCAGCGTTTTTCCCAGCCTCGTTTCCTTGTTCTCTGTTGAGCACATTTCTTAGATAAGTTTAGCCAAAATCTCACCTCGAAATGTTAAAAATGGCCTAAGTTTGTCCGTATATTCGACTTTTTTAGGTGTGTCAGTTATTTTTTTTATTTCTTTCGTTCCAAATTCGGGATATAATGGCTATCTTTGTACTTGTGTATTGAAGTAATTCAAATTAATAACTAATATTTGGGGTTTATATGGGTAAAAGACTAGGCTTTGTTTTGGTCTGCTTGCTGTTCTCCATAGGAATAGCCGTAGCTCAGAACACTGTATCCGGAACCGTCTTGGGTGACGATGGTCTTCCAGTTATCGGTGCCACCGTTATGGTGAAAGGCACGAAGACTGGAACTGCCACCGACATTGACGGTAATTTTAGTATCAGTACAACGGAGGCTCATCCTCAGTTGGTCGTCTCCTACGTAGGTATGAAGACCTTGACTGTGAAAGGTGCCTCTAACATGAAAATCACTTTGGAAGCCGACGTAGACAGTCACCAGTTGGGTGAGGTCGTCGTTACGGGTATGCAGAAGATGGACAAGCGTCTGTTTACTGGTGCCGCGACGAAAGTCGACGCAGAGAAGGCTAAGCTCGACGGTGTCGCCGACATCTCTCGTTCGTTGGAGGGTCGCGCAGCTGGTGTGAGTGTGCAGAACGTCTCTGGTACCTTTGGTACGGCACCGAAGATTCGTGTCCGTGGTGCTACTTCTATTTATGGTTCTTCCAAGCCGCTTTGGGTGGTCGATGGTGTCATCATGGAGGATGTGACTGAGGTCGATGCTGACGCTCTTTCCTCTGGTGATGCCGCTACGGTCATTTCCAATGCTATCGCTGGTCTCAATGCCGACGATATCGCCAGCTTCGATATCTTGAAGGACGGTTCGGCCACCTCTATCTATGGTGCCCGCGCTATGGCTGGTGTGATTGTCGTTACCACGAAGCGTGGTAAGGCTGGTAGCGCTCGTATTTCTTATACGGGTGAGTTCACCATGCGCTTGAAGCCGAACTACAACCAGTTCAACATCATGAACTCACAGGAGCAGATGTCTGTCTATCGTGAGATGATGAAGGGTGGCTTCTTCTCTTTCATGAACTCTTATCGCGCCAGCGCAAGCGGTGTCTTCGGTAAGATGTATCACCTTATGAATGAGTACGATGAGACCAACGGTCGCTTCGGTCTTGCCAACACGCAGGAGGCTATGAATGCTTACCTCCGCGAGGCTGAGTATCGCAATACGGACTGGTTCGATGAGTTGTTCTCCAACTCCATCCAGATGAACCACTCTATCAGTATGAGCTCTGGTACGGATAAGGCTCAGTACTATACTTCTTTCTCTTTCCTCGATGACCCGGGATGGACGAAGCGTAGCAACGTGCAGCGTTACACCGCCAACATCAATGCCAACTACAACATTAGCAAGAAGGTGTCTTTGAACATGATTGCTAATGCCAGCTACCGTAAGCAGCAGGCTCCGGGTACCGGCAACCAGTCCACCAACGCCGTGACGGGTACTGTGTCTCGTGACTTCGATATCAACCCGTATTCTTACGCGTTGAACTCTTCTCGTACGCTCGATCCTAACGAGTACTATGTTCGCAACTACGCTCCGTTCAACATCAAGAACGAGCTTGACAATAACTACATGGACTACGACATCGTTGACTTGAAGTATCAGGCCGAGTTGAAGTACAAGCCCATCTCCAAGGTGGAAATCAGCGTGTTGGGTGCTTACAAGTTCTCTACCACGACGATGGATCACCGTATCAAGGAGAACTCCAACCAGGCTATGGCTTACCGTGCCATGGACGACGCTACCATGCGTGACGCCAACTCTTGGTTGTACCTCGACCCGGATGTGCCCAACGGCCTCCGTCAGACGGTTCTCCCCCGTGGTGGTTTCTTCCGTGAGACCAAGTATAAGATGAACAGCTGGGACTTCCGTGCCACTGCTTCTTATAACGATGTTTACAACGATCGCCACATCCTCAACCTCTATGGTGGTATGGAGGTCAACAACGTTGACCGTAGCTCTACCTACTTCAATGGTGTAGGTATGCAGTATGGCATGGGTATGCTCGGTAGCTACGACTACAAGTACTTCAAGCAGGCTTCTGAGGAGAACTCTATGTACTACTCTTTGAGCAATGGCTATAGCCGCGAGGCTTCTTTCTTCGCTACCGCTACTTACTCTTGGAAGGGTCGTTATACCTTCAACGTCACTGGACGTTATGAGGGTAGCAACCGTCTGGGTAAGGCTCGCAGCGCTCGCTGGTTGCCGACCTGGAACGTTTCAGGTGCTTGGAATATCCATGAGGAGCCTTGGTTCGAAAAGCTTCGTCCCGCTCTCTCTCACGCTACGTTCAAGACTTCTTACTCTTTGACGGGTGATAAGCCTGCCATCACGAACGCACAGTCTATCTTCCAGAGCTACAACCCGTGGCGTCCGTTCAGCGCAGACAAGGAGTCTGGTATCGAGGTTTACTCTTTAGCCAACCCTGATCTGACTTATGAGAAGAAGCACGAGTTCAACCTCGGTCTCGACCTCGGTTTCCTCGACAACCGCTTGAATGTGGAGCTGGCTTACTATCTCCGTAACAACTACGACTTGATTGGTCCGAAGATCACCACGGGTGAGGGCGGTACCATCATGAAGTATGCCAACGTTGCCTCTATGCGCTCTTATGGTGAGGAGGTCACGATTTCTTCTCGCAATATCGTCACCAAGGTCTTCCAGTGGAGCACTGACTTCATCTTCTCTCACACCAAGTCTAAGGTTACGGATCTGCAGTCTCAGAACCGCCTGATCAACATGATCGCTGGCTCTGGTTTCACCTCTAAGGGCTATCCTTACCGTGCGCTCTTCTCTATGGACTTCCAGGGTCTTAACAACCATGGTATTCCTACGTTCATCAACCAGGATGGCAATCTCGTCACGAGCGATATCGACTTCCAGTCGTACAACCTCGACCACCTCATCTACGAGGGTCCGACGGATCCGACGTTCTCTGGTTCTTTGGGCAACACCTTCTCTTATAAAGGTCTGCACCTGAATGTGTTCATCACCTACGCAGCAGGCAACAAGGTTCGCCTCGATCCGGCTTTCAGCACGGGCTACTCTGACCTCACCGCCATGCCGAAGGAGTTCCAGAACCGTTGGGTTGTGCCTGGTGATGAGAACCACACCGACATCCCGGCTATCGCCGACTACCGTCAGCTCCAGAGCGACCCTTACCTCGGTTATGCCTACACGGCTTATAACTACTCACACAACCGTATCGCAAAGGGTGACTTCATCCGTATGAAGGAGATCTCCATTGCTTACGATGTTCCTCTGAGCTTGATCAAGCACATTGGTCTCTCTTCCATGAGCTTGAAGTTGCAGGGTACCAACCTCTTCCTTATCTACTCTGATAAGAAGTTGAACGGTCAGGATCCTGAGTTCATGAACTCTGGTGGTGTTGCCGTACCGATGGCACGTCAGTTCACCTTCACGGTTCGTCTTGGAATTTAAACATATCAGCAATCAAGAATATGAAGACAAAATATTTATTTTTAGGTCTTGCCGCTCTGTCGTTGGCATCTTGCGATGATTATCTTGACAAGTTGCCAGATGATCGTGCAACGCTCGACACGAAGGAGAAGATTACTCAGCTGCTCACCTCTGCCTATCCGACTAACCACATAGCGGTCATGGCTGAGATCAGTTCTGATAATGTCGGCAATAATGGTAACTCCTATGGAGTGGTCCAGCTTGTTGACGAGCTCTATCAGTTCAAGGATGTCAAATCTACGACTAGTAATGACTGCCCGAACAATGTTTGGAACGGTTATTATAGTTCTGTTGCTACGGCCAACGAGGCTATCAAGGCGATCAAGGAGTATGGCGATTCCGCTGCATTGGCTCCACAGTTGGCCGAGGCTAAGCTCTGCCGCGCCTACAGTATGATGCAGCTTGCCAGCGTCTTCTGTATGGCTTGGAACCCGGAGAAGGCCGACGAGTACCTCGGTCTGGCTTATCCGCTGGAACCGGAGAAGAGCGTCAACGATACCTATAAGCGTGGTACGCTTCGTCAGCTCTATGCCAACATCAACCGTGATATCGAGGAGGCTCTCCCTGCTGTCGATGATGCTATCTACTCTGTGCCTAAGTATCACTGGAACACTAAGGCTGCATACGCTTTCGCTGCTCGTTTCAACTTGTATTATATGAACTACGACAAGGCGATCAACTATGCTTCCCGTGCTTTGGGAACCGATGTGGCTTCACAGCTCTTCGACTTCCCCTCTATCATGCAATCTGGTGCTCGGGATATCTCCAACACCGTGATTCGTAGTGGGTTGAAGTCCAACTTCATGTTGATTACGGCCTACTCTTCTGGTGCCCGTTACCTCAACACGGGTGTCAGCTCTCGCTACGCTCACAACACTTTGGTGGCTACTTATGACACGTATTGGGCACGAGCTCCGTGGGGTTCGGGATCTTCTGACAATACGCTGTACTATTCTACGAAGATCTATGGTACTTCTGCTTGCGCTGCTTTCCCGACGATGTGGGAGCACTTCGAGGTGACGGACCGTATCAACATGACGGGTTTTGCTCACATCGTGGACCATGCGTTCACGGGTGATGAGACGCTCTTGGTTCGTGCCGAGGCCTATGCCCTGAAGAACGATACTGCCAACGCGCTGAAGGATATGAACATGTGGATGGTCAGCCACTGCAAAGAGAAGGAAGGTTCCACGATCCGTCCTACTCTGACGACGGCCGTGGTCGATACGTTCTTCACCAACATGGACTACCAGCCCGCAGTTCTCGATGGTCCTCGTGACTATTCTATCCGTAAGCAGTTGCACCCGCAGGGCTTCACCCTTCAGCAGCCTTACACCACTTCTTATGGTGTCGAGGTCAACACGCAGGAGAACCTGATTCTTCTCATTCTCCACATGCGTCGTCTGGATACGCTCTTCCAGGGTCTCCGCTTCTACGATCTGAAGCGCTATGGTATGGAATATACGCATGAGATCTCCGGAGGTGAAGGTATTACGTTCAAGGCCGGTGACTTGAGAGGTGCTATCCAGTTGCCTCAGGATGTCATTAGCGCTGGTCAGACAGCTAACCCCCGTTGAATTTAAATAGCATCTATCAATGAAAAGAATATATTTATTCGCCTCTCTCCTGCTTTGCAGCATGGGCTTCGTGCTCACTGGTTGCAGCGACGATGACTTGAGCTCTACGTCAGTTTTCGCAGGTGATACTATCAAGGCCAATGGTGAGTTTGACAAGTGGCTTACCAAGAACTATTTGGAGACGTACAACATCGACTTCCAGTATCGTTACAACGATAAGCTCACGGATCAGGTCTATAACGTCATTCCGGCCGATGTTGAAAAGTCCAAGGCACTGGCTATCCTCGTGAAGCACATGTGGCTCGACGCTTATTCCGAGGTGTTCGACTCCATCTATAAGCGCGAGGATCCCGCTACCTATTATGAGGGCAAGGGTCGCAACTTCCTCAAGAAGTACTGCCCGCGTCAGATGCAGCTCATCGGTTCCAACGAGTATAGTGCCAACCAATCTATCATTTTGGGTACTGCTGAGGGTGGTTTGAAGATTATGCTCTACGGTGTCAACCGTTTGGATATCGATAACCCCAGTATCAATGTTGAGAATCCTTATGCTGATCGTAGTGAGGTGCCCATCGACATGAACTACTGGTTCTTCCACACGATGCACCATGAGTTCTGCCACATCTTGACACAACAGAAGAACTACAGCACCGACTACCAGACCATCACCGGTGGATCTTACCACTCTCAGGACTGGGCCAACCTCAAGGATACGGCGGTGGCTAAGGAAGGTTTCGTAACCGCCTATGCTTCTTCTGAGTACAATGAGGACTTCGCTGAGATGTATGCCACGTATGTTACGATGACCCCGGCTGCATGGGATATGATTCTTGCAAAGGCTGGCCCCGAGGGTTCCGCCCTCCTGCAGACCAAGCTCGCTGCCGTTCGTGCTTACTTCAGCGAAAGCTGGAATATCGACATCGATGAGATGCGTGCTGTTTTGCTGCGCCGCTCTTCGGAGGCAATTCGCTTGAATCTTCGTGATTTAAATCAGAATTAAAAGCAACGCTTAAGGTTATTTAGAAATGAGAAAGATTAGTTATTTATTCGCACTGCTGGTTTCATTCATAGCGTTCAACGCTTGTACCAGCGACGTGGACAATTATTTTCCTGAGAGTGCCCCTGAGCGTGCTTCTAAGACCGTAGCCGAGGTCAAGAAGACCCTCCAGGAAGCATCCAACGGATGGCGCATGGAGTACTATGGTGATGTCATCTATGGTGGCTACAATGTACTCTGCAAGTTCCAGGGTGACTCGGTTCTGATTGCTTCTGAGAAGGCTGGTAAGAACCATGAGGCTGGTCTCGATGCTTCTGGCAACTTGATTACGGAGTCTTCATTGGCTCACTTCACTGTCAACCAGTCTATGGGTGTCGTTGTCTCTTTCGATACTTATAACAAGCTGTTCCACTACTTTGCTGATCCGAAGAATGATGACTACGGTGAGGCTGGTACTGGCTTCGGAGGCGACTTCGAGTTCCGCGTACTCAAGTGTACTTCCGACACGATCGTTCTTCAGGGTCTGAAGCATGGTGATCGCATCCTCATGCTCCCGATGAAGGCTGATCAGGATTGGGCTTCCTACCTCAAGGAGGTTGAGAATGTGAAGACTTTCATGGCTTCCAGCTCTTACACGCTTCTTTCTGGTACTGATACGTTGGCAGAGGCTACTCAGTATGGCGACTATCACAGCTTGATTTTCCAGTATCCTGATTCAACCGGTTCTATGAAGTCCTACGCTTATCCTTACATCGTTACTCCAGAGGGCTATAAGTTCTACAAGGAGGTTGAGATCGGTGGCAAGAAGTTCACCAACTTCTCTAAGGATTACAATGACCCCTCTGATGAGCGTTTCTATCCGCAGGGTGATGCCAGCATCTGCCTTGAGACGGTTGTGCCGCCTGTTGTTGATGCATTCAAGAAGGGCCAGTGGTTCTTCGATGGCAGCAAGGTTGGTCCTTACGCCGAGGGTGCTTGGAACGATTTCATGGAGGCTATCAAGACGGCTGCCAATGGTAAGGAGGCTATTCTCTACCAGGCTATGATTGGTACCTATAGCAACAAGTTCGGTTTCCACGCATGGTTGAGCAGTGACTACCTCTACGTCGAGCTCACGGTTCGTGATCCGAATGAGGCAGGTGACGAGATGGCTTTGCAGTACAACCGTAACTCACCCACCAATAAGGCCGCTCAGGTATTCATGAAGAGCTACAAGCTCACGCCGGTCCTGAAGACCTTCTCCGCTTTGAACAACAAGCTCCGTCTCAAGATGGAGACAGACAACTCGCGTAAGCCGACTTATATGAAGCTGATCCAGGTTGATCATCCTGAGAATGTTTTGGAGCTCACCGCTACTCAGGTGATGTATCCGTTCGGCGGTTCACAGCAACAATAAACTCTTTTCTCTCCCCCTGCCTTTCTTCGGGCAGGGGGGAGATATACTTATTGATCATTATTTTTTTAATTAATTAAAAAGTTTTCAAAACAATGAAGAAGTTTTTACTTGTAACTTGCGCTTTCGCAGCTTGCATGGGTGTTTCTGCGCAGCATCTCCAGAAGGCTCCGTTCGCAAATCAGACAATGAAGTTGAGCGGTCTCAATGGAGTTAAGTTTGAGGGTGTCGCCAAGAAGGCTCCCGCTAAAAAGGTTGACACGAAGAAATTCATCGGTATCTTCGTTAATAATGCCTGGGATGAGGAGAAGGAGATTAACTTCTCTACCACCGACACGTTGTACACTGCTAATGTCACGGATGACGAGGGCAACACGCTCAATGTGAAGTGGAATATCTATGGCAACGCCTTCGGTCATGTGTATGGCAAGTTTGACGAGGCTACCAATACTTTCACCGTGCCTATGCGTCAGTATTTTGGTGATGGTGCTCCCATCGAAATCGGTAATGAGCAGTCACCTATTGTCTTCTACGGCGTTAGCACCAACGACTATTTCTGCGATTTCGTTTGCAAATATGATCCCGCCACGGGTCTTCTTACTCCGAATGATACGATCCAGGGTTACTACGCTATCATTGCAGAAGGTACCTATAAGAACGCTTATGTGATGCGCAATATTGGTCCGACGATTGGTCACGCCAATGCTATTCATACTGGTTCTTATACTGTGAAGTCTGATTGGGTTGATTTTGAGCAGCCTGTATGGATTGACTATAGTGCCGCTGCTGATGGTGTTGTTGACGTCTATAACCACTTCTTGACTGGTACTGGTGCTGGTTGCAAGCTTTCCATCGATGTTGATGGTGAGAATGCTACCATGGCTACTGGTCAGCCTCTCCTTTATATTTCCAATGAGGAAGATCAAGCAACCTTCGGCAAGTACATTTTGCTCCGTGGTGTTGTTATCGACGAGGCTGAGAATACGATTTCTCCGGATTTTGATATGACCACTATCGAGGGTGGTACCTACGCCAATGGTGAGGTTGCTTTCCCGAAAATTTACTACCGTGGATTCTCTAAGGTTGACAAAAACGGTCAGGGCTATGCTACCCCGTTCTACGTGAACTCACACTTCACTCCGCTTGCCACTGGTATCGCTGGTGTTACCGTTAAGGCAGAGAAGCCCGCTGACAACCGCATCTTCAACCTCGCTGGCCAGCAGGTTAGCAAGGACTACAAGGGTGTTGTCATCCAGAATGGTGTGAAGAAGCTTCAGAAGTAATTTTTACTTTTAGATACACACTTTCTTTTTTGAGAGGTGCGGCCTGTGCAGGTCGCACCTCTTTCTATTTCTGCAGCAATTTTGCTAAAAATTCTTTGACATTATCTCTCAGTCTTTTCATCTATCTTCCCCGCTCTGTTGCCCTTTTTCTTCTCATCTTACCACTTTTTCCTTTTTTCGGTCCAAAAGGCTCTTTTCTCTTCTTTTGCCTTTAATTCCCCTCTTTTTATGAAGTTAACTTCAATGCCCTACGAAGTTAACTTCATCGGCCTACGAAGTTAACTTCATAGCCCTTCGAAGTTAACTTCATCCACGAACGCACTTAATATGCCTTGTTTAACCTTTTCTGTGCCCTTCCAGCTTGTGTCTTCGTCTCTATTTTCAACCCCTAAGCCTTTTCTAAAGAGCCTTTAACATTAATTGTTCCCCACATTCTTTGTTGGCAATATTTTTTTTACTAACTTTGTCGCCATAAATAATCAATTGAAAAATATTGTTTGACGAATGAAAAGAGCTTGCTTACTTTCTCTCTCGTTGTTGGCCATGTCGTTGGGCGCACACGCCGTTCCCGCCAAGCGTATGGTTTACACGATGAAGCAAAGTGATGGTACGACCATCCAGGTCTATAAGCATGGCGAAAGCTATTGTGCTTATTACACCACCCTCGACGGGAAGGTGCTGTATTCTAACCCCGATATCAACTACGATTTGTGCTACGCCACAGTCGTTGATGGTAAGTTTGTCCCGACCAGCATCGTCGCTCACGATATTGCTGAGCGTACACAGGCAGAGATCGAATACCTTTCTACCTGCACCATTAACGCCGCTTCTCCTGAGGTTCTCGATTTGAGAGAAGGCAATGAGGGTCCCCGCCGCGTCCACTATGCCTCTACCGCTGATGGTATAGGTAAGTATGGTACGAGTGCCTTGGGCGCTGTCAAAAGTATTGGTAATACCAAGATCCCTGTGATCTTGGTCAACTATGCTGATATCAAACTCCAGGAAAATTCCACTATTGGGCTCTACCAGCGCATCATGACCGAGGAAGGTTATTCGGACCTGTATGGTAGTGTTGGCTCGGTCCGCGACTATTTCGTCCAGAATAGCTACGGTATGTTCAACCCTGACTTCCAGGTAGTCGCAGCCGTCAATTTGAGCAAGGATCGTTCTTACTACGGTGCTAACCGTGGTGGCAGCAACGGTGGCGACATCCGTGCCGAGGATATGGTGATCGAGGCCGTAGAGCTTGCAGCTAAGCAGGGTGTCGATTTCTCTAAGTTTACCAATGCCGAAGGCAAGGTGGAGAACGTTATTGTCATCTACGCTGGTCAGGGCGAGGCCTCTGGCGGTTCACCTGAGACTATTTGGCCGCACGAGAACGACTTTGAGAAGACCATCAATGGAATCCAGTTCAATTCCTATTTCGTTGGTAACGAGCTCAATTCACAGAACCGTACGGATGGTATCGGTACCCTCGTCCACGAGTTCAGCCACGCTTTGGGTCTCCCCGACCTCTATGTGACCAACTATAGCTATAGCGGCGACAATGCCTTCGGTATGTACTCTATCATGGATAGCGGTCCCTACGCTGGCAATGGCTACCGTCCCGTGGGCTACACCGCCTATGAGAAGAGTTATTTGGGCTGGCTGGAAATACCGACTATCAGTGACGAACAGGCTGTCACGCTGACCGATCCGAACACCTCTTCTACTGGTTTTGCCGTCCGTATCAACAACCCCTATAGCGTCTCTGAGTATTTCATCATCGAGAACCGCCAGCCGGGCAACTGGTTCCTCACAAACAACCCTGGTGGTGTGATGGAAACCCACATCGCTTACAACCGTAACCAGTGGCAATTCAATACCCTCAACAATGAGAAGAAAAAGAAGCGGTGCCACTGTATTACTGCCGATCAGAGCGAGATCAACTATAGTGTCAATTCTTCACAGCTTTACGGTAACAATGTGAATAACATCACGCGCTTCCCGCTCTATTCTGGCGTCAACCTTGATGATAGCGAGATCTATCGCGTGCTCTTGCACGAGGACGGTACTGCCACCTTCAACTTCCGCCAGCGCACCATCGATGGTGAGTATAAGCCCACCACAGGTCAGTACTACTCACTCGTTCGTTCGGTCGATGAGTTGGCTACGGGTGACTCCGTGATTGTCGTCAATGGCAACAATACGCTCTCTGTAGGTACGACCTTCCGTGATGGCCTTGGCAAGGTGGCTGCCGTCAACGTTGCCCAGGACGGATTGGTTATCGCCAATGGTGACGTCCAGGCTTTCACTGTTCGTAAGAACACGACTAGCTGGGCTCTCAAGGTTGGCAATAGTTATCTGGCTATCAGCCGTGATGGCCTGACCACGACCTCTTCGCTCACCAACGGTCGTTTTGATCTGGCTATCAACAATGGCGAGGCTTCTATCAGCTTCACCGCCAACTATGCCAACCATCTCTTGAGCATCGACGATCAGAATTACCTCACCTCTGTTGTGAGCAGCAACCCCAGCGCTCTCCGTATCTATAAGTTGAATACTGCAGCCGGTATCGAAGGCACTACGGTGGCTCCGGAGCAGCAGTCTGCTGAGAAGGTGGTCTATAACCTCCAGGGACAGCGTGTCAACAGCAATGGCAAGCTCCCGAAGGGTATTTATATCATCAACGGCAAGAAGACGGTTGTGAGATAATCACTCGTCCCTCGCTATATACTATCAAGGCGGAATCCCATGAGGGTTCCGCCTTGATGCTTCTTAACTCAACTTTCGCATGTAAGCTCCACACGCCCTGAAAGGGC
>ULSF01072738.1_pt1 | contig 19143 bp, 13 predicted proteins | sample 1956121 | NCBI WGS metagenome assembly ULSF01 (sample SAMEA4835701, study PRJEB28245) | human gut metagenome | biome: gut microbiome; material: fecal sample | place: Denmark | collected 2008
TGCGTACCGGAGATATTGATGAAGTAGGAGATGCCTCTCATCTTACGTTTTTTGAAATGTTGGGAAATTGGTCCTTAGGGGATTATTTTAAAAAGGAAGCCATTTCCTGGTCATGGGAATTTTTGACTTCTCCGCAGTGGCTGGGAATTGAACCGGAAAAGCTTTCTTTCACTGTTTTTGCCGGTGACGCGGACAGCCCCAGAGATGAAGAGGCGGCTCGGTATTGGATGGAAAACGGTGTTCCCGCGGAAAGAATTTTTTTCCTTCCCAAAGAAAACAATTGGTGGTGGGCGGGAAATCAAGGCCCTTGCGGACCCGATACGGAAATGTTTATTGACACCGGAAAGCCCAAGTGCAGTGAAAATTGTTCACCGGCTTGTGATTGCGGCAAGTATCTTGAGATATGGAACGATGTGTTTATGCAGTATAACCGCAACGCAGACGGTACGCTGACGCCGCTGGTAAAAAAGAATGTGGATACCGGTATGGGCCTGGAACGGACGATCGCTGTACTGCAAGGAGTAAAATCGGTATATGATACGGATCTATTTACCTCGTCTCTTGCAAAAATCGCGGAGCTTTCCGGCAAAACGTATGGCAGTAGTGATGAAGTGACCAAAGCGTTCCGTGTCATTGCCGATCATATCCGTACAGCTACGTTTATCTTGGGCGATCCTAAGGCGGTTTCCCCCAGCAATGTGGATCAGGGTTATGTGCTGCGCAGATTGATCCGCCGTGCGATTCGCTTTGCCGGCCAGTTGGAAATGCCTACGTATTCGATTATCGAAATTGCAAAGGTCTATATTGAACAATATAAGTCTGTATATCCGGAATTGGAATTGCACAGTGATTTTGTGATTGAACAGCTGAAACTGGAGGAGGAACGTTTTACCAGAACGCTGAAGCAGGGCTTGCGAGAGTTTGAAAAAGTAGCTGCGCAGATGAGCCGTGAGGGAAAAACGGTGATTGACGGCAGCACGACGTTCCATTTGTACGATACTTTTGGATTTCCGCCTGAAATTACTGCGGAAATGGCTAAGGAAAAGGGATATAGCGTAGATATGGAGGGCTTCTCCGAATGCTTTAAAGAACATCAGAAAAAATCCTCACAGGGCTCTGAGCAAAGGTTTAAAGGCGGTTTGGCGGAACAAACAGAAGAAACGGCAAGACTGCATACTGCCACTCATCTTTTGCATGCGGCGCTGCGTAAGGTGCTTAAAGATCCCGATGTGGCGCAAAAGGGAAGTAATATTACCAGTGAACGTCTGCGTTTTGACTTTACGTTCGGCCGTAAGATGACGAAAGAAGAATTGGATGAGGTGGAAAAACTTGTAAATGATGCGATTCAGGCAGATGTAGAAATCGTTTGTGAACAGATGCCGCTGGAGGAAGCAAAGGCGTCGGGAGCCATTGGTTTGTTTGAAAATAAATACGATTCTATGGTAAAGGTATATACTATGGGGGGGTTTTCCAAAGAAATCTGCGGCGGCCCGCATGCGGCGAGAACCGGTGAATTGGGAAAATTCCGGATTGTAAAAGAGGAAAGCTCTTCAGCAGGTGTTCGCCGAATCAAAGCTGTATTGGAGTAATTTATATGAAAATCGTTTATTTTGGGCATTCCTGCTTTCGTTTGGAACATGAGGGATATTCGCTTGTTATCGATCCGTTTCGGGATGTTCGCGGATATGCCGATGTTCATACCACCGCGGATATGGTGCTTTGCAGTCATGACCATTTTGATCACGCGGCGGTTTCGGGTGTGAAATATAAGGCAAGCGGTCGGAAAAACCCATTCGGAATTACTATGATGCAGACCTTTCATGATGATGTGCACGGTCAAAAACGCGGAGAGAATTTGGTGCATATTATAACGTGCTGCGGTAAGACAATTGTGTATTTGGGGGATTTAGGACATATGCTCAGTGAAGAGCAATTGAAGCATATTCGGCAATGCGATTGTCTGATGATTCCGATCGGCGGCGTATATACGATTGATTCCGATCAGGCATGGCAGTTGATTGAACAGGTAAATCCGCGTATTGTTATTCCTATGCATTATAAAAACGGAAAGTATGGACTTGAAAATATTGGCGGTTTGGCGGAATTTTTAACGCATTCCAATCGAAAGATAGCGGTTATCACGCAAACGGCGTTTACATTGCCGGAAGAGAATCATTTGCTTTTGGTTCCGACGGTAAAAGAATGAAAGGAGATATAAATATGTTTTTTAAAAAAGCTGTGCCTGTATGGGCCAAAGAACTTACCAGTGACAGAAATATTATGCTTTGCTTTGAAACAGAATTTGATTATGCGGGAAAACAAGCGCGTATCCATATTGCGGCCGATACCTTGTATCGTATGTATGTTAACGGTGAATTTGTATTTTACGGTCCGCAGCGCTGCGGAAGAGGCTGGTGGCGCGTGGATGAACTGGATATTACCGCAAAGTTGAAAAAAGGGAAAAATACGGTTTGTATCCAGGTAATTAATTACGGCGTTTGTTCTTTTCAGTATATTAAACAGCCCGGATTTTTACAGGCGGAAATTACAATTGACGGTGTTGTGACTGCCGCTACGGATATAAACGGTGATTTTAAGGTAAAAAGAGACTTATCAAAAATACAGGTGATTGAACGTTATTCTTATCAGCGTCCCTTTGTAGAGGGATGGCGTTTTCCGGCGGAATATTCCGATGAACTGCAGTTAACGAATGTAGAGGGCATCAGGCTTTGCGGGCGTACGGCACCGTTGCCGGAATTTAAAATTGATTGCCCTGTAAAAATGATTTGCGAAGGAACAGCACTGCTTCCGGAACAGTATGAAGTAGGCGATTCCGATCGCTTTGAAAATCCGGAAGAATTGGATTTTAGCTTTCCGCTTGAAGATCTTCCTGTACTTTATCGCAAGCATGAGTCTGATATGCGTGTTTTGCGGCAAACAGAATGCGATCATGAAATTTCAGAGACCTATACCTTTGCATTAAAAGAAAATGAATATCAGGGATTCCGTTTTCAACGGGAAAATACCGGCTTTATCATTTGCAATTTTGAATGCGAAGAAGACGCGGTTGTATATTTTATTTTTGATGAGATCCTTGTGGACGGAAAAATTCATCCGGCACAGCACAGCTCCGGTACATGCAATTTGATTCCTCTTTATTTGAAGAGAGGAAAGCATCATTTTATGGCAGTTGAGCCGATGTCAATGCAGTATTTAAAAGTGCAGTGTGTGAAAGGCAGCGTAAAAGTAAGCGGCCTTTCCCTGATGGAATATGTAAATCCTGAGGCAAAAAAGGCTTTGTTTGAAAGCAGTGATGAAGCCATCAACCGTATTTACGCCGCGGCAGTGAATACTTTCGCGCAGAATTCCGTGGATATTTTTATGGACTGTCCTTCCCGTGAACGGGCCGGATGGCTGTGCGACAGCTTTTTTACCGCCAGGGTGGAGAAAGATCTTACGGGAGACTCTAAAGTAGAAAAAGGATTTTTAGAAAACTTTTTTATTGCAACGGAATTTCCCCGTATTCCGGACGGAATGCTGCCGATGTGTTATCCTTCTGATGAGTTGTCGGCATCGTTTATTCCCAATTGGGCAATGTTTTTGGTAATAGAGCTGGAGGAATATATTCAGCGTACCGGGGATACGGAGATGGCAGAAGCGGCCAAAGACCGATTGTATAAGCTGGAAAAATATTTCTGTAAATTTCTTAACGCTGATGGCTTGCTGGAAAAACTGGATGGCTGGGTATTTGTAGAATGGTCACAGGCTAATCAGTGGGTGCAGGATGTAAATTTCCCCTCAAACATGATGTATTATGCTATGCTCAAAGCAATGGCGAGAATGTATGAGGATAAGGCCTTAGAAACAAAGGCAGAAAAAATCAAAGAAACGATTCTTCGCCTTTCCTTTAACGGTACATTTTTCCGAGACCATATGGTATATAGCAATGGCTGCCTTACCGTTCCGGAAGATATTACGGAGGTTTGCCAGTATTATGCATTTTTTACCGGTATTGCCGATAAAGAGAATTTCGGTGAGCTGCTGAAAATTATTGCCGATGATTTCGGCGCGGGACATAAGTGCACAAAAACACATCCCGAAGTATATCCGGCTAATGCGTTTATCGGAAATTATTTGCGTATGGAAGTACTTTCGCAAAATGGGTATCGGGGCAGAATTATGGATGAAATCAAAGATTATTTTGATTATATGGCTCTGCTGACCGGAACACTTTGGGAAAATGATAATGCTCATGCCAGCTGTAACCATGGGTTCGCATCTCATGTTGTGCGCCTGATTTTCCGTGATTGCTTGGGAATTGAGCGCATTGATGAAACGCATAAAATCATATATCTAAATAATGATTTTAAAGCGCCGGAAAATGTAAAAGCCGTGCTGCCGATGAAGAACGGAAGTATTAAGGTAACGATTTCTTCCGGTGCGCGTAAGGTGGAAATAACAGGAGATTATAAGCTGGGAAATGAACAACGCGATACATAATAAGGATTATTATTTACGAGCTTCTGATTTTGATACCTTCAGAAATCTGCAGCCTGCCGCCGTATTGGATTTGTTTCAGGATGCCGCGGGGGAACATGCGCAAAAGCTGAAAGTAGATTATGATCAAATGATTTTGCGAAATATGATGTGGGTAATTGTCAGAGTGAAGTATCGGATACTGCAAAAAGTCAAAATGTATCAAAGAGTGAATGTGGTTACTTGGCCGCATCCAAATAGACGGCTTGATTTTCAAAGAGATTATTTGATACGAGACGAAAACGGAAGTCCCGTTGTAAAGGGGACCTCCCAATGGGCACTGATGGACAGCAGAACCCGAAAGCTTGTTTTGGCGCGGGATATTTACGGAGAAATCGATTCTTTTTGTGAAGAGAATACTTTTGCGGAAAAATTTTTGAAGGTTCCGGATTTTGAAGAAGCGGATCCGGGATATCCGGTGATGAGCGGATATACTGACTTGGATATCAATGGACATGTAAACAATATTAAATATGCCAATTATGCTTTAAATGCTGTAAATCTTGCACCGGACCAGGAAATTGAAGAATTTCAGATTGATTATCATAAAGAAGTTCTTAACCATACGGCACTTGATGTATTTATACAGCAAGGGGAAAAGCAGATCTTGGTAAAAGGAAAAAACAGTGCAGGAGACAGTATGTTTTCTTGCCGTATTGAATTAAAGAATGTCGAGCGGCAGAAAATATAAATGAAAAATCTTTGTTTATTTGATATGCACTCCAAAAGTTGTACACTTTAGGAGGTGCATATCAAAAAATAAGAATACGGTTCCATTTTGAAAGCAATAGAATTTTCCCGGAAAAATCGATCATATTTCATTCTGATTCAAAAACTATTTTACTCCGCTTATAGGCTTTTTCAGTAACATAAAAGAATGGTAGGAATAAGCACCTACCATTCTTGTTTATATGAACGATATGATTTTACCGGCGGTGTAACTTTTATAAAGCGGTTTAGAGGAGAATGCAGATCAATCCGCCGCCGCCGTCATTTACGATCCGTTCCATCGTACGCTGCATTTTTGCCTGAGCTTCCATCGGCATATTGGCAAGCTTGGTTTCCAAACCTTCCATAACCAGTTCATGCAGGCTTTTGCCGAACATATTGCTTTCCCATATTCTTGTAGGATCGTTTTCAAATTCACTCATTAAATATTTTACCAGCTCTTCGCTTTGTTTTTCGCTGCCTACAATGGGATTTACTTCTGTATTGATTTTTACCTGCATCAGGTGCAAGCTGGGTGCGCTGGCTTTCAGCTTGATACCGCAATGTCCGCCGCGGCGTACAATTTCAGGTTCTTCCAGCGTCATTTCCTCCATAGAGGGTGAAACTACACCGTACCCGGTAGCACGTACCTGTTCTAAGGCCTCGGCGATACGGTCATATTCTTTCTTTGCGCGAATTAAATCCCGCATCAGGGCGATTAAGTGATAGTCACCTTTTATTTCACAGCCGCATTCTTCTCCTAAGGTTTTGTAGAACAGATCCGGCTTTACTTCAAGGTTGTAAGATACTGCGCCTTCGCCCAGCATTACCTGATCCAGGGAAAGACTGTGGACATTCTCACTGTTTTCAAATCCGGACAGAAGGGTAGTATAGTCGCGCATTTTGACAACCTCATCGCTGAAGGAAAGGGTGGAAAGAATTTCCTGCATCAGCGGATGCTCTGCCGGAAGAGCCTGAATCCAGGTAGGAATTCTAACGCGCATCTCGCGCAGAGGAAATTCAAAGAGTACACGCTCTAAGATCGCCTGAATATCGGAAAGCTCCATTTGGGATACATCTGACGGAATTACGGGAATACCGTATTTTTCTTCTAAAGCCAGCTGCAGCTTTTGAGTATCCACAGAGTAGGGCTCGGTAGTATTCAAGATTACGATAAACGGCTTGCCCAAAGATTTCAGCTCATGGATAACCCGTTCTTCGGCATCAATATAGCTGCTGCGCGGAATACCGGTAAAACTTCCGTCGCAAGTTACAACAATTCCGATTGTGCTGTGATCACGGATTACTTTTTGCGTGCCGATTTCAGCGGCTCGCTCAAAAGGCATTTCTTCTTCAGACCACGGGGTGCGCACCATACGGGGCATATCGTCTTCTGTGTGACCGAGAATACCGTCAATCAGATATCCTACGCAGTCAACAAGCCTTACATTAAAAGCGGTGTGCTCATCCAAATCAATCTTTACTGCTTCGTTGGGAACGAATTTAGGCTGGGTAGTCATAATAGTTTTTCCGCTGGCACTTTGCGGAAGTTCATCCATGGTGCGTATTTTTTCATTCTCATCGTCGATGTTGGGCAGAACCTGAAGATCCATGAACTTTTTGATAAAGGTGGATTTTCCGCTTCTGACAGGACCCACTACGCCAATATAAATATCACCGTTCGTACGCTGGGAAATATCTTTGTATAAATCAAATTGTTCCACATTTATTCCTCCTTACCGTTTTTGCTGCACATTAACTACTATGAAGAGTGAAAATAAAATATTACAAAAAACTTGTTGTCAAGGGAGAATTTTCTGTTTTGCGTTTTTTTGCAAGGGAGAAAGTATCTTCAGTTTATCAAAAAAATGAAAATTTTTATTCTGCGGCCGAATCATTTGCACGGAATCATAAAATATGTGATTAAAAGGATTAGCAAGAACAAACAGTTTAAAGCGTATAGAATAAAGGAAAAATATTATTGTCAGTATATTTTATGCTGCTTTTCAGAATGATAGTTTCAACGTTTCAAAAATATTTTATAGCTTTTTTTACTTCATATGGCTTGCACCGCACGCGAGATTGAACACTCAAAAATCAATATAATATTGAAAACGACGATATAAAAAATCAAACCCTGTCTTCTTATTGAAAACAGGGCTTTTCTTTGGACAGAATCCGTTTTGATTACTGTAAATTTTAGCTACTTGCAGTTTTCATTTTTTTATGCCGTATGCTCCTTCCATCATCTGCGTTAAGCGAATTGCTTCCCGTATGCCGCAGCCTTCCGGCATTTCTCCGGAGAGAAAACTTACAATGGGCAGCGGCAAATCCGGTTCCGCTTCCACAGCGGTCACCGTTCCATTGGTTGCAGCGGTCACTTTTTCTATACCGTTTCCGGCAACAAACCGTACAAATCCTTTATCGCCGCCAACTTCCAGAATGCGGGGAGAACCATAGGAAACAAAACCCGTTTCGTTTACCGCAAGGGCACCGTCAGCGTAGGTCATGACGGTAACGGCATTATCCTCCACACGGTCGGTGTTCTTTCTGTTTGCGTCCCAAACCGTAAAAGAAGATTGATACTTTTGCGGCAGACCTAAAAACCAATCAATCAGATACATACCGTGAGCGCCCAGATCAATCATGGCACCGCCGCCGCATGACATTCGGCTGTAAAAATGCTCGGGAAGCCAGTCTCCTGTGCTTCCGTTATGGCAGTTGCGGAACCGGACAAAATTGAGTCTGCCCAGTTCTCCGCTTTCCGCCAGCTTTTTTACGGCACGGATCTCACCATAGGTTTTTTGCACAAAGGAGATTACAAAACGAACGCCGTTTTCCTCTACAGCTCGCTGGACACGCAGACAGTCTTCCAGCGTAAGCGCCAGTACTTTTTCGGTAAAAATATCTTTTTTTGCTTGGGCAAGACGCACCATATACTCCGCATGGGAATCCGAAGAACTGCAGACAATTACTGCATCGGCATCACTTTGCAAAAGCGCTTCAAAAGAAGGAAAGCACGGCAGATTATATTTTTTTAAAAAATCTGTGCGCAGGGTTTCGTTCTCTTCATAAAAACCAATGACTTCAACATTTTTTGCTTCCAACGCCTTTTGGGTATAATCCGCCGCATGCACGTGCCAAACACCGCAGATTGCTGCTTTCATTCAAAATACACCGGCTTTCCTGTTTGGGAGGAGGTGTAAATTGCCTCCAGAATCTGTGATACCACATAGGCTTCTTCGGGTTTGACCAGCGGTTCGGTATCGTGAATTATGGCATCAATCCAGTTTCTGGCCTCTACTTCTTGAGGAGAAGCCCCTGCGCCGTCATAGAACGCTACGCCGCCGACCGAAGTATCCACATCGGTTATTACGCAATGATCGAAATCTACTTTATTTAAGGTAAGCTTGTTGTTCTTTAAAGAAAGACCGGCCTTGGTACCGTAAAGTACACAGCTGCCCTCTTGTATAGGCTCAGCGGTATTGAGAGCCCAGCTGGTTTCCAGTAAAATGGTCGCGCCGTTCTTCATGCGGATAAACGCGCAAGCGGAATCCTCTAAGGGGGTGGTGCTTACGCCGTTATCACCCCAAATGTTGCCGGCTTCGGGATGCTCAATTTTTTTATGCGTTTTTCCGATCACCAGTTCGGGCTCATAGTTGTTCATCAAGTACAGGGTTAAATCTAAAGAATGGGTCGCGATATCAATCACCGGTCCGCCGCCTTGTTCTTCTTCGTTTAAGAATACGCCCCAGTTGGGCGTGCCTCTTCTGCGTACAGCGAAACAGTTGGCGTGATAGATTTCGCCTAAATCTCCTCGCTCCACAAAAGCTTTGGAAACAATACTCTGCGCTTTTTGCCTATGCTGATACCCAATGGTAAGTTTTTTACCCGTTTCTTTCGCGGCATCCAGCATTCGTTTTGCGTCCGCAGCGGTTTTTGCCATGGGCTTTTCACACATAACATGCTTGCCTGCGTGCAGGGCATCGATACTGATATCGGCATGTTCTAAATTGGGGGTCAGCACATGCACTACTTCTACGTCAGCTTCTTTCAAAAGCTGTTTGTAATCGGTGTATACTCTTGCACCGGGGACACCGAATTCTTTTGCGGCTTTTTCTGCTTTTTCGGAAATAATATCGCAAAATGCGGTCATTTGTACGTTGGGGATCTTTTTTAGCGAAGGCATATGTTTTCCGTTTGCAATACCTCCGCAGCCGATAATTCCCACTTTAACAATTCTTTCCATAAAAAACGCCCTTTCTGCTTTTTGTAATTTAAGTATAGCATTTTTTTTTAATTTATGCTATGCTTTTTAAAAAGAAAAATATAAAATATTTACATTTTAAAAACAGAATAGTACCCGAATATAAAAAGAGAGGGAATAGTATGATTATCAGCGCGAGTCGAAGAACGGATATTCCGTCGTATTACGGCGACTGGTTTCTTCATCGTATCAAACAAGGATTTGTATATGTTCGCAATCCTATGAATCCGCACCAAATCAGTGAAATATCATTAGCTCCCGATGTTGTTGACGGCATTGTCTTTTGGACAAAAAATCCGTCTTCAATGTTGAACCGATTGGATGAGCTGCGGGACTATACTTATTATTTTCAGTTCACATTGAATCCGTATGAGGCTGATGTGGAAAAAAATATCCCGTCAAAGAACGATATTATCATACCTTCATTTAAAAAGCTTTCTTCATTGATTGGAAAAGAAAGGGTGGTATGGCGTTATGATCCTATTTTGTTCAATGAAAAATATACCTTGCAGTACCACATAGAGCATTTCCGTTTGCTTTGCGACAATCTGTCCGACTATACCGAAAAGTGTACGGTAAGTTTTCTTGATTCGTATAAAAATATTCGGCGTGCTTTGGCCGGTTTGGGAATTCCCTCGGTATCTGTTGAACAGATGCGGGAATTGATAGGATATTTTAGTTACATTGCAAAGGAACATGGCATCTATATTGATACCTGCGCTGAGAGTGTTGACCTCGGTCGGTACGGCGTGGGTCACGCTCATTGTATTGACAAACAGAGATTAGAGCGCATCGGTAAATATAAGCTTCATATCGAAAAAGACAAAAATCAACGTGCTGCGTGCGGATGCGTTGCGAGTATAGATATCGGTGCATACAACACTTGCAAAAACGGCTGTGTTTACTGCTATGCCAATTTTAATCAAACGCTTGTAAAAAACTGCTGCGGCAAACATGATCCGACTTCGCCCTTGCTTTGCGGAAAGGTATCGGCGAGTGAGATGATAAAGCGTAAAAAGGCGAAAAGTTACCGAGAGGCACAAATGAGTTTGTTTGAGGAATCAGAAATTATCTGATGAATCACTAAACAATACAATATGTTCTATAGCTTTGTGATACATTGAAAAGTGAGAGAAAAATCATTCTAAAAAAAATAAAAGAAAATCAGTAGTTTGTTCATATAGTAAATTGTGAAAGAACGGGGAAATTTTTATCAAAGCATTTTCGGTTGATTATTTTTTGCAGCAGAGGTATGATAAGAGTAAAAATAGGAGTGTTCGGGCGTTTCTTTTCAGCAAAAAAATAACAGTATGATGATTCCTTTTATCATCAAAAAGCAATCGATTTTTTGAACATACGCGCAGATTATATTATATGACCTATAGCACAGGCATGAAAATTATTTTTGCAGTATGCTAAGTTTTTGGGTAGCACTTGTGCAAAAAAGAAAAACGGGAGTGAACATATTGGCATATATAGAATTTAAAAATGTTTGTAAATTTTATAAAAGCGGAGATCATACGATTGCTGCGGCGGATCATATCAGTTTTGTAGCTGAAAAGGGCGAATTTGTAGTTATTGTAGGACCTTCGGGAGCGGGTAAAACTACCGTATTAAACATGCTTGGCGGTATGGATACCTGCGATGCTGGAGATATTGTGCTTGACGGCAATTTGGTGAGCGGGTATACCAATAAACAGCTTACAAAATATCGGCGGTATGAAGTAGGTTTTGTATTTCAGTTTTATAATCTTGTGCAAAACCTTACGGCTTTAGAAAATGTGGAATTGGCTTCGGAAATTTGCCGGGAACCGTTAAACGCTGAACAGATGCTGGATTTGGTAGGGTTAAAGGACCGCATGGGAAATTTCCCCGCTCAGCTTTCCGGCGGAGAGCAGCAGCGTGTTTCCATTGCTAGGGCGATCGCAAAAAATCCTAAAATCTTACTTTGTGATGAGCCTACAGGAGCGCTGGATTATAATACCGGAAAGGCAATTTTAAAACTGTTGTATGATACCTGTAAAAAGACGGGAAAAACTGTGATTGTTATTACGCATAATCAGGCGATATGCGCTATGGCCGATAGGGTAATCAAAATAAAAAACGGAAGCGTATCTGATATGCGGTTGAATCCTCATCCGATGGATGCCGAAAGGATTGAGTGGTAATGAGAAAAAACTATAGCAAAATAGTTTTGGGGCAGATTCGTTCTTCTTTCAGCCGCTTTTTAGCTATTTTATCCATTACGGCATTGGGCGTAGGCTTTTTGGCAGGTTTGCAGTCTACCGGGCCGGATATGTATGATTCTATGGATCAATACTATGATACGTATCATTTCTTTGATATTAACATTAAATCTACGATGGGTCTTACCGATAAGGATGTTGATCGTTTAAAAGAACTGGAAGGGATCAAAAAAGCCGCAGGAGTGTATTCAACGGATGTTTTGTTCCAAAATAATGAAGGTGAAAACGGCGCTCTTCGGCTTTGCACAGCGAATTTTGCTGATGAAGAGCTGATCAACGGCATGAACTTGTTAACGGGAAGGCTGCCGCAAAACGGAAATGAATGCGTGGCATTGGCTTCAAGGGGATTCGGAAAATCTCCGGAGCTCGGAGAAGAAATTGTTCTTGCTCAGGGAAATGAAGAGTTAGCTTATACTTCCTTTACTGTTACCGGAATTGCCGATTCACCGGTGTATATGTCAGCAGAGCGTGAACCCAGTACGGTTGGAAACGGATATATCGATGTCGTTATTTATGTGACTGCTGATGCAGTGAAAGCAGATTATTATACAGATATCTATCTTTTAGCGGAAAACGCGAAAGAACTGAATACTTTTTATGATGCGTATGACGCATTAATAGAAGATACAAAAAATAAGATTGATACTATAAAAAAAGAATGTACCGGCCGGCGTTTGGAGGAAATTCGGACGGAGGCGGAGGATTCTCTTGTTCAGGGCCGGAAAGAATATGAAGAAGCAAAGGCGGAGGCAGAGGAAAAACTTGCGGAAGCTGAGACGGAGATAGCAGAGGCTGAAAAAGAATTAGAGGATGCCGAGGAAACATTGGCGCGTACTCGGCAACAGTTGGAGGAAGCAAAAAATAAATTAGACAGCGGCGCACGTGAAATCGCGGAAGCAAAAGCGCAATATGAAGAAGGACTGGCGGAATATGAAGCCGGTAGGGAGGCATTAAAGGAGTCGGAAGCAAAAATTGAGGAGAGTGAACAGCAGCTTGCTGCGTTAAAAGGCGCGGTAGGCATGCTTTTCGGCAGCAGCGAGGAAAAACTACAGGCGCTGACCATTCTGGAGCCGTATGATGAAACCGGTTCGGTGAGTGCTCTGCTGGCTTTGGCGCAGATGAGACCGCTTACCGATGAAGATGTACAGCCGTTGATTGCTGTACTTTTACAACAAATTTCCGATTCGGAAAAGTCTTTGGCGCAGGGAAAGCAGGAATTTGATTACGCAAAAGAAGAACTTGATGCTGCGCAGGAACAGCTTGTCCGTGCCGAAGAGCAGATTGCAGAGAATGAGAAACTGTTGCTGAATTCACAAAACGAATATAACACCGGGGAGAAACAATACAGCGAAGGTCTGGCAGATTACGAAGAGGGAAAAAAAGAACTGGAAAAGGGAAGAGAGGAATATAATACTTCAAAAGCCGAAGCGGAACAGGAACTTGCCGAGGCTGAAGCGGAATTAGAGGAAGGCGAAGCGGAAATTGATAAGCTGGAAAAACCTTCTTGGTATGTTCTGGACAGAAATACCAATGCTAGTTATGTAAGTTTTTGTTCCAATGCGGAAAAGATTGTGGCAATTGCAAAAGTGTTTCCGACATTCTTCTTTTTAGTGGCCGCCTTGGTAGCCTTAACTACCATGACCCGTATGGTGGATGAAGAGCGTGTGCTGATCGGAACGTTAAAAGCCATTGGCTACAGCAACAGACGAATTGCCTTCAAATATGTGGCGTATTCTTTTGCCGCGGGTGTTTTGGGCAGCGGTGTCGGTCTGGCGGCCGGCCTTACGGTATTGCCCACGGTTATATGGAACGCTTACAGTATGCTTTATAAATTTCCGAAGCTGATTCTTTCTTTTAACCCTGTAATTTCCATTACTTCAGCTTTGGCGCTGATTCTATGCGTGGTGCTTGCTACTTTGTGGGCGTGTGCCGAAAGTTTGAAAGAGGTACCGGCCAGATTGATGCTTCCACGCGCGCCGAAAGCCGGAAAGCGCGTGTTCTTGGAGCATATCAAACCCATATGGAGTCATTTGAAATTTACGCATAAGGTAACCGCAAGAAATATTTTAAGATACAAAAAGAGATTCTTTATGACGGTGATTGGCGTTGCTGGATGTACAGCATTGCTGCTTACCGGTTTTGGATTGAAAGATGCGATAGGAGACATTGTAAATATACAATACGGTGAAATACAGAAATATGATCTTACCGTTAATACTGAAAAGCCTGAACCGGTGATTGAATATTTACAGAATAAAGGTACGGATACCTTTGCCGTAATCAGCAGCCGTGAAATGACGGCACAGAGCGAAAATCCTCAAACCATTCAGGTATGGACGGCTTCAAGCAGTGACGAGCTTTTAAAAGTAATGAATTTACGGAACCGCAGAAGCGGTGAAAGTGTGAATTTTGATGAAAATAGCGTTGTTCTTACCGAAAAGGCGGCAAAAAACTTAGGAATTTCCGCAGGTGAATCTATTTTGTTAGAGGATGAGGACGGTCATGAATACAGCGTCACGGTCACCGGAATTTGTGAGGGATATATTTATCATTATCTGTATATGACAGAGGCAAAATATCAGCAGCTTTTTGGAGAAACACCGGAATACAATACACTTTTAGCAGCGGTATATCCTGAAAACGAGGACACTGTGATGCGTGAACTGCTTGCACTTGATGAAGTGGATTCCGCGGCTTTTTCCAGCGTTGTTATCAATAGTTTTGATAACATGATTAATAAAATCAATTACGTGGTATATGTTTTGATTATAGCCGCCGGGCTGCTTGCTTTTATTGTATTGTATAATCTTACTAATATCAATATAGGAGAAAGACAGAAAGAAATTGCGACCATTAAAGTTTTAGGCTTTTATGATAGCGAGGTTTCCGCCTATATTTGCCGTGAAACAATTATTTTAAGTTTGGTGGGAACGGCCGTGGGTTTGATTTTAGGTATTGCACTGTGCCGGTATGTGGTCATAACCGCTGAAATGGATGATATCATGTTCGGCCGGAATATTCAATGGCTCAGTTATGTTCTTTCCGCGGTCATCACTATGCTTTTTTCCACACTGGTAAACTTGATTATGTATAGAAAACTGCAGAAAATCAGTATGGTAGAATCGTTAAAATCAGTTGATTGAGCAGCGAAAAAGTGGTATACTAACAAAAACAGTTTGTGAGGATAGTTTATGGGATGTACGCATAATTGTTCAGAATGTGCTTCTGATTGCAGCAAAAGCAATAAACAAAGCCTTGTGGAAGAGGCCAATAAATTCAGCCATATAAAAAAAGTGATCGGTGTTATCAGCGGTAAGGGAGGCGTGGGAAAATCCTTTGTTACTTCTCTTTTAGCCTGTGAAATGACTCGGCGCGGATATCAGTGTGCCGTTCTGGACGCGGATATTACCGGACCATCAATTCCCAAGGGCTTTGGCATTCATGAAAAAGCTTCCGCCAGTGAGGATGGTATTCTTCCGGCAAAAAGTGACAGCGGTATTGATGTAATGTCTGTGAATTTGATGCTTGAAAATGAAAATGATCCGGTTATTTGGCGCGGGCCGGTAATTGCCGGGGCGGTCAAACAGTTTTGGACGGATGTGATATGGGACAACGTGGATTTTATGTTTGTAGACATGCCTCCGGGAACCGGGGATGTACCTCTTACGGTATTTCAATCGCTGCCGGTTGACGGTGTAGTGATCGTTGCTTCCCCGCAGCAGTTGGTTTCTATGATTGTGGAAAAAGCGGTAAAAATGGCACGGGAAATGAATATTCCGATTCTGGGTTTTGTGGAAAATATGGCTTATTTTATTTGCCCTCAATGCGGAAGCCGACATTTTATTTACGGTGAGAGTAAAGTCGACGATATTGTTAAGGAATTTAATATTCCGTCTTCGGCAGAACTTCCGCTTATACCGGAAAACGCCGCGTTGATTGATCAGGGACGTGTGGAGGAAATCGACACGGCTCCCTTAAAAAATATAGCGGATACGCTTGAAAAGCTTTTATAAGAAATTTTGACCCGCCTGATATGGCGGGTTTTTATCTATGAAGGAGTTATATAAGCTAAAAAAATGCGGATCGGAAAGAATTAAATCTATAAAAAACAGAATGACTTTTTTGATTGTCACTTAAATTATAAAAAATAGTTGACAATCGCACGAGATTTTATTATTCTATAAAAAAGGAGGCTGATTTTTTGTCCGCTATCATTGATGAGGTTCTTGAAATTTTGGCACAGAATCGGCAAAAGCCGATATCCGGAGAGAGCATTGCAGTTCGTTTGCGGATCAGCAGAAATGCTGTGTGGAAGGCCGTAAATACTTTAAAAAAACAGGGGTTCTATATTACGGCTTCTACAAACAGCGGATATTGCCTATACGATGACATTGTTACCCGGAAAGGAATGCAAAACTGCGGTTTTGGATCGGAAGTCAGGATATTCCATTCCCTTTCTTCTACGAACGATTATTTAAAAGCAGAAGCGGAAAAAAGCAAAGAGGGTCTTGTTGTAATTGCACGGAATCAAACGCAAGGCCGCGGCAGAATGGGCAGAAAATTTTTTTCGCCGCCGAATACGGGATTGTACATCAGTATTTTGCTAAAGCCCAAAATGCAAGCGGAAGAAGCGGTAAAAATTACTACTATGGCAGGGGTTGCGGTTTGCCGTGCCATTGAATTTTTTTCCAATGAAAAAGCGCAAATAAAATGGGTGAATGATGTTTTTGTTTCGGGGAAAAAAGTTTGCGGTATTCTTACGGAGGCTTCCGTCAATGTTGAAAACGGGGGAATGAATTATGCTGTTTTAGGGATCGGCGTGAATCTTTACGAGCCACTCGACGGCTTTTCAGAAGAGCTTAGAGATATTGCCGGCGCTGTTTTTCAGCTTGGCGCGGAATCTTATGCGGATCGTTTTGCCTGTGAACTTTTGCGGCAGTTTTTTTTGCTGTATAACGGACAATCTTATATTGAGGAATATAAAGAGCGATCCTTGCTAACCGGCAGAGAGATTACGTATATGATGCAAGGAAAAGAAAAAAGAGCAATTGTGTTAGGAATTGACGATCATTTTGGTCTTATTGTAAAAGATGACGCGGGGAACAGAGAGATCTTGCGTTCCGGAGAGGTCAGGGTAAAATATGATAAAAACCAAAATAAAAACGATTGATATGATATTTATAGCACTGTGTGTAGCGGTGATTTCGATTTTTTCTCAAATATCTGTTCCTATTCTGCCGGGAGGAGTACCGCTCACCCTGCAGACATTGGCGATTGCGTTTTGCGGGTACTTTTTAGGCATGAAAAAAGGAACGCTGGCGGTTTTTGTATATTTCCTTTTAGGATTTGCGGGTGTTCCTGTATTTGCGGGGTTTCAGGGCGGACTCAGTGTCATTATCGGTCCTACGGGAGGTTTTTTATGGGGGTTTCTCATAGCGGCTTTTTGTTGCGGAGCGGGCAGAAATAAAAAATGGTGGCAGGCACTCTTTTTGGGCGTATTGGGAATTCTTTTGTGCCATGTTTTAGGCGTCGCGCAATATATGATTATTTCCGGACGTGCTTGGATAGATTCCTTTCTTTTGGTTTCGGCACCGTACTTAATAAAGGATTTTCTTTCGGCGGCGATTGCTTTATGGTGTGCTCGTATCTTAAAAAAGAGAGCCATTTTACCGCAATAATAAGAATATTTTTTGAAACTGCAAATAAAATATGAATAGTTGATGGAAGGTCTTTTAATATTTTGTTTAACTTTAAAAGAATAGTTGACAAACAGGATAAAAGTTTATATAATTCATGTGTAAATAAAATAATTTATTTCTTAATAGGAGGAATAAAAATGAAAGATCTGAAAAAATTGATCGTTTTGCTTCTTGTAGGCGTTATGGCGTTTTCTTTAGCGGCGTGTCAAAACGGTGAAGAAAACGAAGGCGGTAATACGCAACCAACAAATCCCCCGTATAAGGATACGACGAGCGGTTTAAGCGATACGCAGCTTTCCAATTACTATTTGAAGTTTAACGCTACTGAAACAGTAACTTTGACAGATGAAGAGGGAAACTATATTACAGATGAAAATGGTGCCTATGTTACGGAAGAACAGACCACTACTTATGTCGAAGTAGGGTACAGTGGATTGTATCTTCGCAGTGAAGACGGCGGTGAATCCTTTAATGTTGTAGGAACTTCCAGCTTTGGTGTTTCATCACAGACTTCGATATTTGGAACGTTTAGTTCTCACAAGCAGTATGAAGCTTCCGGTACGGAACTTGAAAATCGGGGCACGGAAACCATCGCTAATTTAGAAACTACACATTATTACTACAAGAGCGGTCCTATGGAAATCGAGATGTACGTAAATGCTGACTACGATGTTTGCTTAAAGTACAGCAAAAAAGGTATCGGTGCCATGGAAATGGAAGTACAGGAACTGCAGTTTGGTATCGTCGGACAGGATGGTTATAAGTTTGAAGACTTCTATGCAAAAATTGCAACCCCTGCGCCTACAGAAGTGCCAGAGGAACCGGCGGCTTAAATTTTTCTTATTGGAAATCTAAGAGAAAAGAGTTAAAACGGCTGAAAAATCATTTCGGCCGTTTTTTTTTGATGTCTTTCGGAGTAGTAATAAACCATTAATTCTACCGAAGAAAGAAACAAAGAGCAAGCGTGGTGAAACCCGAAAAAAGGAGAAACCTCCTATATAATGGATCGGTAACCATGAAAAATATAAGGTGTTTCTTGATGAAAGAAAATAATGAAACAAAAAGGAAAGATATAGAGGAAATACAGAGAAAATTATGTAATCGAACCGGAATAGAAATAATGGAGCAAAATCTTTAGATCATATATTGATCAGTATGCCACGGTATATAAATATAGAATATTTTATGGAATCTCTCAAGGGAAAAAAGATGATATTGGACCGATATGCCAGTCTAAAATATAAGTATGAAATGAGAAATTTCTGGTATCGATGGTATTATGTGAATACAGTCGGTCGAAATAAAAAGGTTATAGCAGAATATATAAGGAACCGATTAGAAGAAAGATAACAAGTTCGTATGATTTTATGAACCAGTTTACGGGGAAAAAACAATGAGCAGCCGCACACAAACGGCTGCCTCAAATCCTGTAAAAAAACAGGTTGTTTTGCAAAACCTGCTTTGTTTATACTTTGAACACCGAAGTGAATCGGTGCTTTTTACGATAAAAGCGAACACATTACGATATACCGTTATTTTTATATAATGGTATTCGTATGTGAACGCAATGGTGGGTCATCGGGGGATCGAACCCCGGACACCCTGATTAAGAGTCAGGTGCTCTGCCAGCTGAGCTAATAACCCGTTTGGAGCGATAGACGAGATTCGAACTCGCGACATCCACCTT
>ULSF01058938.1_pt1 | contig 19135 bp, 12 predicted proteins | sample 1956121 | NCBI WGS metagenome assembly ULSF01 (sample SAMEA4835701, study PRJEB28245) | human gut metagenome | biome: gut microbiome; material: fecal sample | place: Denmark | collected 2008
GGGACGCTCACCCTGCGCCACGGCGAGACGGCGGTTTTTGAAAGCCTCCCCGCCGGGCTTCTCTACACCGTAGCCGAAGCCGAAACACCCGGCTATGCCGTTGCCTCCGACGGGCATCGGGGAACGATCGGCGATGGGACGGCTATAGCTTCCTTTGTGAACACCCTGCTGCCGGAGCCGGTCCCGCCGGAGGAGCCAGTCCGGCTGACGGTAGAAAAAGCGCTGGACGGGGAATATCCGGCGGCGGATTTAGACAGGGAATTTGAAATGGTCCTGCTTCTAAACAATGAACCTACCGCTTTCACGCTCAAGCCGGGAGAGACGAAGACCTTCGAGCTGTATCCGGGCGACCGCTATGAGATCTGCGAAAAGGATTATATCGGCGAGGGCTACAGCCAGTCGATCACAAACGGATTCGGCACGGCGGGCGCAGAGGATATCGCGGTCACCGTCACCAACACCTTTACCGGCACGGTGATGAAGGAGATCACGGGCGAAAAGACCTGGCAGGGTGTCGGGCTCACCGACGGGCTGCTGCCGGACTCCATCACGCTGCTTTTGAAGGACGGCGATCGGGTCGTGGAGGAGGCGGAGGTCACGCCGGATGAAAACGGCCGATGGTGCTACCGCTTTACCGCCCCGAAATATGACGCAGACGGAAACGAAATCGCCTACACGCTGGAGGAGCTGCCGCAGGAGAGCTTCCGGCCGGACTACAACGGCTTTGATATCGTCAACACCTATATTCCGCCGGTCACCGTCACCCTCCCTTCGGTCGTTAAGGCTGTAGAGGGGGACGAGCCGCCGGAGGAGCGTTTCACCTTCTGCATGACCGCCCAGGACGGCGCGCCCATGCCCGAAGGCACAAGCGGCCGGTTTCTGACCGTACAGCTCACAGGCTCCGGCGAAGCGCCGCTCGGCACGGTCCGGTATACAAAGGCCGGGACATACCGCTATACCGTGACCGAGTCCGCCGGCGATACGCGCGGCTGGACCTACGACCCGGCGGTTTACACCATTACCGTTACGGTCACCGAGGAAAGCGGCACGCTGCGGGCGGATACGGCCATCACCGGGGACGGAGCGCCGGCCGGCAGCCTTGCGTTTGTCAACCGCTATGACAGCGGACCGTCTCCCCAGGTTACAACGGTCATCGAGGGGCAGAAGATCTGGCACCATGGCACCAATCCGGAGGAAAAACGCCCGGATTCCATTGTTGTGCTGGTATATGCAGACGGCACGCTTGTACTCCAGCAGCAGGTCACAGCGGAAAACAACTGGCATTATCGCTTTGAGCTGCCGAAATACAACGATGCGGGCGAGGAAATCCTTTACACCATTGACGAGGCCGAGGTAGAGCATTATGACAAGGCTGTCGACGGCTATGATCTGGTTAATACCTATCATCCTGACCCGCCGCCTGACCCGAGCGGCTCCGATGAAAGTCCGCAGACGGGAGACAACAGTCATTTAGGGCTTTGGATCTTTCTGCTGATAGCGTCTTTTTGCGGTCTTATCGTGACAACCCGCCGCAGAAGGAAAATAGACAGGAGATAAAAACGGCGGTAAGGCATTCTGCAAAGAAGAAAGGACGGTACACGTGGAAGAACATGGCGTAAAATCAGGGCTTTTGGACTACATCTCTTTCAAGACAGATCATGCCTTCTTTCCAATCTGTATGACTGGAGAAACCTGCCCTCTGTGCAGAGCGCGGTGATCCGTATCCAGCCGCCGCTGGTCGGGTCGGAGGAATGGAATGACGTTGCCCGGTATATCATCGGCAGGATTTGACCCGGTGGCATATCTGAAAAACATATTTTCCATGTACGATGGAGAAATGCAGATCGTACATCTAAAATGCGACGCCGATATGATGAAGGTCATCGTAGACTGTTTCAGGCAGGATGTCCGCACTACCCGGTGTGAAGACGGAAGTTTTACCGCAGAGGTTAGGGCGTGTCTGTGAGGTGAGAAAGAATGAAAAACAATCAGAGCTTATCCGTGTTTTTGCGGCGATGGCGATGGGCGCTTTGCTCCGCCGCCGTGCTGCTTGTTTCAGTGATTTTGCTATTTCTGTTTCCGAGAAAAGAGTATTTGGTGGTTTCGACTGCCTTTGCCATCCTGTTCTGGCTTTCGGTGACGGCAACTATCGTATGTATAGTGCTTGCTGTGCGAAACAGAGGGAAACCGCCGCGTAGAAGACCGGCCAGAAAGAAAAAAACAATTTGATTCCGGAAAGGAGATTTTTATATGGACACAAGAAAACAGCCAAACCGTTTTCTGGCAATACTGCTCAGCTTATGCATGGTGCTTGCCATGCTGCCGGCGGGCAGTATCACGGCCTTTGCGGCGGGTGAGGAAACTGTAATATCCTCCGATACCACGTGGGAGACCCAGACCATATCGAACGACGTCCGTATCGAAAGCGGCGCGACGCTGACGATAAACGGACAGATAATCATAAACGATGAAGTTACCATCATCGGCGGCGGAACCATCGCCAGAGGAGACGAAGCGGCGTATTTTAACATAGGCAGCGGCGTCAGCCTCACGCTGGACGGCGTCACCGTGGACGGAAAAAACATTTCGTCGGACAACTCCATGTTCCAGGTTTATGGAACGCTGGACATAAAAAACAGCACTGTGCAAAACTGTGTGAAAAACATTAGCCGGGGCGGCGCGATCAACGTGGACGACGGGACGCTCACTATTGAAAATACGGACATAACAAACTGCTCGGCAACGGGCTACGGCGGCGCGATTTATCTGCGCGATAACGCGGAAGCGACCATCAAAAGCGGCACCTTCTCCGGGAACGAGACGACAACCTCCAATTACGGCGGCGGCTTTATCTATAACAGGGCGAGCACGCTTATCATCGAGGGCGGAAACTTTCTGAACAATTCCTCCGGCGGCAGAGGAGGGGCGATCTATAACGCCGGAACAGAGGGCACCGAGGCTTATATCCTCGGCGGCGTTTTTTCGGGAAACACCAGCAACAGCAGCGGCTATGAGGGAAGCGGCGCGGTTTATTACTCGTCCGAAAATGTTGCTGATACGATTTTGCATATATCCGGCAGCGTCCGGTTCGGAAACGGCGGGGAAGGCAGCGGGACGGACGGTATCTATCTCGACACAGGTTCAACCGGTACTGCTCTGCGCAAAATGCAGATCAGCTCGGCCCTTCAGTATCCGGTCCATATCTATGTGGCATGTGCGGAAAACCGCGTCATCGCGGAGGGAGTAAATGATTACAAGCTTACCGCGGCGGACATGACGAAGATACAGTTCCACGACGTCGGCTCTTCCGGCACGGACTGGTACGCATGGCTTGACAGTACAGATAACGAAGTTTACGTCTCCGAAACAAAACCGATCTACATGGTCTACGATGCAAACGGCGCGGCAGGCTCGGTGACGGATAATACAGCCTACTCCTCCGGAAGCCAGGTCACCGTGCAGCCTGCCGCCGGGCTTACCTACGAGGGAGCTGCCTTCACGGGCTGGAACACCGAGGCGGACGGCACCGGCACAACGTATCAGCCGGAATCAACGTTTAATATAACCGAGACGACCACCCTCTACGCGCAGTGGGCCTATAACATCTGGGCCGGCGGCGTGCAGGTGACTTCCTCTAACGCCTCCGACGTACTTGGAGACGCGGACGAGGGCGCGACCGTGACCTATGACGCAGAAACCAATACCCTGACGCTGAACGGCGCGAACATTACGGGTACATACGGCGTTCCCGGAGGGGGTAATGCCGCCATCCTTTCGTATGACGATTTGAATATCGTCCTTGCCGAAGGGAGCGAAAATAAAATCACGCTCGACGAGACTGCTACCCCTGCCGGCGTGATCGCGGTAGGTGAAAGCGGACAGGGTAACGACTTTAAGAATATTACTGTTTCCGGCAGCGGCAGTCTTGATATCGATATCACCACCAGCGGTGCCGCTGCATTCGGCATTGCAGGCGGTTCCGTTACGATAGAAAACAGTGCAGACGTAACTGCGGCTGTAAACGGCATAAGTACAAATGAGATGGTCTCCTATATCGGCGTCATGGGCTACTCGTCCGTTGCGATCAAAGATTCGAACGTGACAGCCACAGTCAGCGATAAAGAGGGAACCAATGTCGCCGTAATGAGCACAGGTGCGGTCACAATAAATAACGCTAACGTTACGGCGAGCGGCTATACCGGAATTATGGGTATGGGCGGCGTCTCCGTCACCGACGAGAGCACCGTGACAGCGACGGGTTCTGCATACGCCATAGCGTCGGCGCAGACGGGCAATATCACACTTGACGGCACGCTGATCGCGCGGGGCAGAGAGGATGCACAGTCCGGTACGCCTTCGTCGGTTGAGACAGGCGATATCACTGACGGCAATACCTCTAATGTCTTTAATACCTTCGTCCTGCCGTCGGATCAATCCACCGTCGCAAAATATGTTGAAATTGCACCCGTCTCAACGCTTCACTATCACAACATCTGCGGCGAAACGGATTGTACCCATGAGGGTCACGAATCCGCCGTCTATACCGCGCTTGACAGCAATATAAGCGACCAGACCCTGGCGGACGGCAATTATTACCTGACGGAGGATATAACAGACGTCGGCACAAGCATCCTGATCTCTGGATCGGTCAACCTGTGCCTGAACGGTCACACGATCTCCGGCGGCGCGGAGAACGGCGTCATCCGCGTTGGCGAAAACGGCGTGCTCACCGTCTGCGATTGTGCCGGAAGCGGCAAAATTACAGAAACAGGCAATGACGAGCACAATCCCGTCTTTTTGCACAGCGGCGGGGCGCTTAACCTCTACGGCGGTACTATTGAGTCGCGTATCACCGCCGTCGTGATTGATGAAGACCCGTCTGCCGGCGGCACCAATTCAACAGGCGGTACGGTAAACGTCTACGGCGGCACGGTGAAGAGCACCGGCAGCAGTTCGCAGGCGGTCAAGGTCAACGCCGATATGACCAATGCCGCTGTCAACGTCTATGGCGGCGAACTTACATCTCCGAACAGGGGAATTTGGGCGGAGAGCGGCGAGATCACCATCTCCGGCGGCACGGTAAACGGCAATATTGAAACTGCCGATAATGTGACCATGACCGGCGGCACGCTAAACGGACAGCTTACAATAGACAGCAGTTTGTCCGTAAAGAAAAGCGTCAAAATATCGGGAAGCGCAAAGATCGAAGCGACGAGCGGCAACGCAATCTATTCCGCTGGGGATATAGACCTTGAGATCAGCGGCGGCACGATCAGCGCCCCAAGCGGCTATGCGGTATTTCTGACAAGCAGCCAATCCAAGGTCTACCTTTCCGGCAGTCCCCTTATTTCGGGCGGCAGCTCGGATTTTAGAATTTCGCCGACAGAAAATGCAAGCGACGCCGTTCTGGTGCTCGGTGCAAAGGACGGTACGGGCAGTGCGTACACGGGCGGCAATCTTTCGATAAGCTCATGTGGAGTAGATAACGACCGCTATGTTGTACAGCGCGTGACCGGCGCGGACATGGCAGCGAAATTCTCATTGGTGGGTCTTTCGGATTATCATCTGGCATACGATGGGACGAACAACGCCCTCCAGATTAAAAGGAACCCCATCACGGTCACGCCACCAAGCAATCAGGAGGGCTATACCGTGACAACGGTAAATGACGTCACCATGGGCATCATAACCGTGGAACACGGCGGCAGCTTCAGCTTCAAAGTGACGATACAGGACGGATATTATAAGACGGACGGCTTCGTCGTCAAGGCAAATGACACGGAGCCCTCGATGAACAGGGGCATATATACCATTTCGAACATCACCGAAAACCAGACGGTGACGGTCGAGGGCGTGGAAAAGGATACAACAGCGCCGGCGGCGGAAATCAAACTTGGCACAAACACTTGGAACAGCTTCCTCAACAGCATCACCTTCGGTCTGTTTTTCAAGGAAACGCAAAGCGTGACAATCACGGCAACCGATAACGAGACCGGCGTTGCAAAGACGGAGTATTTCGTGTCCGATACGGTTTATGCCGACAGCACCGCCTTGGAAGATGCTGTAAACGGAGGATGGCTTGTCTATTCTAACGGATTCAGCATAGAGCCGAACAGCAAAAACATCATCTACGCCAAGGTGACCGACAACGCAGACAATGTGACATATGTTAGCTCAAACGGCGTCGTTTTGTACACCGACGCGGCGCAGGATACAGTGAGCGTCTCGTTTACAAAAACAAGCACAGTGGACATCACCGCCGGCGTCAAGCTCAACGGCAATACTATCGATGAAATCTACTGCGACGGTACGCCACTCGCCTATGGGGAGAATTATACAGTAAACAGCGATACAATCACCTTCAAGGCTGCTTGGCTCGACACGCTCTCAACGGGAGAATATACGCTGACGGTGCATTATAACCCGATGGGTGTGGAGTATGTTGGTGATGACGGAGACGGTGCTCCCGCAACGACCTCTATCGCCCTGAGCGTGCAGAAAGCGGCAGGCAGCGTGACGAATCTTTCGGATATCTCCAAGATATACGACGGTCAGTCTGTATCCAATGTTATATATCAAGCGTCATCGACCGGCGATGCGAAGGTAGAATATAAGGTGCGCGGTGACGAGAATAGCACCTATACCACCGCGAAGCCGTCAGCTGTAGGCGAATATACCGTGCGCGTGACGGTGGCGGCGGACGATGATTACAATGAAGCGAGCGCCACGGCGGATTTTGCTATCACCTATCTGGATACGCCGAATCCTGCCTATACCCTTTCCGGCACAGAGGGACAAAACGGCTGGTACACGAGCGACGTGACCATCACACCACCGGAGGGCTATACCGTTTCGAGCACTTTGGACGGCGAATATTCAGAAAGTCTGACGATTAGCACAAGTACAACGAATATTTCAATACACCTGAAAAATGAGCAGGGACAGATGACCGACGCCATATCGGTCGTCGAAATCAAAATTGACAAGGACGATCCTTTCATCACCGCGACCGGCAATACGTCGGATTATCAGACGAGCGATACCGTAGAAATCACCGTTTCGGACAATACCTCCGGCGTTGCAAAGGTAGAGGTGCAGAAGGATAACGGCGAATTTACCGATATTACTTCATCCTATGAAAGCGGCTATTCCGTGACCGAAAACAGCGCCTACACCTTCCGTGTGACCGACAACGCGGGCAGGACTGCGGAACAAACGCTTGAATACGACCGTATCGACAGCGCAAAGCCCGTTGTGACTATCAACGCGACACATGGCGGAGAGACTTACACCTCCGGCGCATGGACGAACAAGGACATCACCCTCACGCCGACAAATGAAACATCAAATCTCGGCACTACGACCTATCAGTACCGGGTAGACGGCGGCGAGTGGCAGGATTATACTGCCCCAATCGTCATCAGCGCCGATACGGACGCTGACGGCGTGACCTACACCTTCAAAGCCACCAGCGCCAGCGATGTTGTGAGCGACGAGGCTTCCATCATCGTGAAGCTGGATAAGACCGCGCCAGGAAGCGTTACGGTAAGCCATAAAACGGATAGCTTCAAAGAATTTTTGAATACGATCACTTTTGGGCTGTTCTTTAAAGACACCCAGACGGTGACCATTACTGCTGCGGATACGGGAAGCGGAGTCAAGGAGATTTCCTATCAGCTTGGTAACGGTGAATTGCAGACCAAAACGGCAGACGAAAGCGGGAAGATCACATTCAATGTAGAACCGCAGTTTGTGGGTAATATCAGTGGCGTTATTGTTACGGACAATGCGGGAAACAGCACATCCGCCACGGTGTATGAATATTTTGCAGTAGACGCCCAGACGCCGGGTGTTCCGACAGTAAACACGGGCAGCTATGCTTCCGGCGAATGGACAGACGAGGATGTGACCATCACCGTTTCCGGCGTCACCGCAGACAGCGGCATTGCCAAGTATCAGTATTCCACGGACAACGGTGCAAGCTGGCAGAATATGACGGCAAGCGAGACCACAGAAGCGACCACGACGACTCCGCCCAGTGTAGATGAGGCGCAGTTGATAATCAATGCTTCCACGACCGCTGACGGCACAACCTATCTCTTCCGTGCGGTTTCCAACTCCGGCATGGAAGGTACAGCGAGCAGCGATGTGGTAGTGAAGATCGATAAGACGCAACCGGCAATCGCTGTTTCCGGCAATACTGTGGATTATCTGCAAAGCGATACAGTGACGATAACGCCGCAAGTTGGTGTTTCCGGCATTGCAAGCGTGACCGTTTCCAAAGATAACGGCGAGGCCGTGGACATCACGGAAAGCTATCAGAACGGATATGAGGTAACCGAGAACAGCACATATGCCTTTACCGTGACCAACGGCGCGGGTGTGACTGCCACGGGCAACATCACTTATACCAATATTGATACGGCAACGCCGATAGTAGTAATCGATTCCAACGGCTATACGGACGGCGCATGGACGAACAGTGATGTGACTCTTGAAGTTTCCAACAGCACCGAAAACTTAGGCGAAACGACATTTGAGTACAAAGTTGACAATGGCCAGTGGCAGACTTATACTGCCCCAATCGTCATAAGCGCCGATACGGATGCAGACGGCGTGACATACACCTTCAAAGCCACCAGCGCCAGCGGCGTTGGAAGCGAGGAAGCGTCCATCACGGTAAAGCTGGATAAGATCGCACCGAACGGAGATATCACAATCGAGGAGAACTCCGTCAAGGCATTCATCAATACCGTCACTTTTGGGCTGTTCTTTAACGAAAATGTGGATGTGGCCATTACGGGTACGGACGATCTCAGCGATGTAGCGTCCATCCGGTACTACTGCAGCGAGGCGATCCTGACCGAAGCACAGGTTGCGGATCTCGCGGACGAGGATTGGACGGAATACACCGGCACGATCAGCGTGACGGCAGAGGACGCAGAACAGTTCGTCTACTATGTTCGTATCACAGATAATGCAGGCAATACCACCTGCTTTGCTTCCAACGGAGCAACCTTTGACCTGACCGACCCGGTAATCTCCGGAGTGGCGAATCAAGGAGAATACTACACCACCCAAACCGTACAGGTAACGGATGATAATCTGGATACGGTGACCTTAAACGGCAGTGCCGCATCTTCCGAGATCACCCTTTCTGGAAATGTGGATGCCGATACGGAGTATATCATCATTGCCACGGATAAGGCAGGCAATACCACGACTGTCACCGTTACCATGAAACCGACGGCAAGTCTTAACGATACCGTAGAAGGCATTGCGCCGGAGAATGTTTCCTCCTCCGATAAGGAAGCCATCGAAGACTATCTGGATGACCTCAACACCCGATTAGAAGATGAAAATCTGACCAATGAGGAAAAGGAGATCATTCAGAACCTCATAGATGACGCGCAGGACTTATTGGATAAGATTGACGAAATGGAGCAGGCAGCAAATACCGAGAACATCCAGCAGGCAGAAGATATCACAGCGGACAATGTGAAGCCGGAAGACAAGGAAAACCTGGAAGCGGCTAAAGAGGACATCGAACAGGCGCTGGAAGATCACGCAGGCAACTACACAGAAGATGAGAAGGCGCAGCTTGAGGAAGCTTTGCAGCAGATTGAAGATGCCCTTGATGTCATCCAGCGTGTGGAGGATGTGGAAGAAGTCGTTGGCGGATTGCCGGAAAACGTAAGCCCGGACGATATCGAAGCGGCGGAACAGATCAATGCTGCTAAAGAACAGTACGACGCATTGAGTGAGCACGGACAGTCCCTCATATCCGATGAAGCCATAGACAAGCTAAATGACCTACTGGCTCAGCTTGGCGACTATCGCATCATTGAGGGCGACGGAAGTACATGGACAAAAGGAAGCAGTGAAGGGCTAATCTTCGTCGCCAACGGCGCGTACAGCAAGTTTACAGGCGTTGAGATCGACGGCGTAGTCATAAGCGCAGAGAATTACATGGCGGATTCCGGGAGTACAAAGATAGTACTAACGACGAATTACTTGAGCACCCTAACTGCTGACCAGCACACCATCGCCGTGCTTTATACGGATGGCGAGGCAACAGGTACATTTACCATTGCGGAACAGCCGGCGGATGAAGGCACTGATTCTCCGCAGACCGGAGATGATTCCCATATTGTTCTCTGGATCATGTTGACGCTGATTTCCGGCGGTGCAGTTCTGACTCTGAGCGTCAAACGCAGGAATAAAAAAGCGTAAGCATAGCTGCAGGGACAGTAAATAGCAAAGGCGGTGACGGGAGCAATATCCCTTCACCGCCCTTATTTTTACAGAATTCAGAGGTAAGCAAAATGTTCAATAAAAATCGAGCGCTATATATCTTCAAATACCTGTGGGATCACACGGATGAGGAGCATCCCGCCACCACGGCGGACATCATCGGATATCTCTCATCCATCGGGATTTCCACCACGCGGAAAACTGTGGCGGAGGACGTTGCCGAGCTGCAGAACAGCGGCTTTGATGTGATATGCAACCGCAGCCGGCAGAACGAATTCTTTATCGGCTCCCGCCCTATGGAGCCTGCCGAATTAAAAATGCTGGTGGACGCAGTGCAGGCCGCCAAATTCATCTCCCTGAAAAAGAGCAGGGAATTGATCGGCAAGGTGACGGAGCTTGCAAGCCCCTATCAAAGCGATACGCTCAAACGCAGTCTCTTTGTGGACGGCAAGGTCAAAACCAGCAACGAGTCCGTCTATTATGCTGTGGACACGCTCCACGAAGCGATCCAGAAGCAAAAAACGGTAGCCTTCCGGTACATCGAATATACGCCGCAGAAGAAAAAGGCGTATAAGCACGGCGGACAGGTATATCTCCTCTCCCCCTACGATATGGTGTGGAACAGCGACGCCTACTATGTGTTCGGCTTTTCCGAAAGCCACGGCAAGGTAGTCAAATTCCGCGTGGATCGGATGCACCGCCCCGCACTGTCGGAGCAGCCTTACCGCCCGAAACCGGAAGGATATAATATCTCCGAGTACTGCCGTCAGGTCTTTTCCATGTATGACGGCGCAGCCTGTACGGTGGAGCTGAAATGCGAAAACAGCCTGATGGATGACATCGTCGACCGCTTCGGCGAGCAGGTACGGACAAAGCGGTATGACGCCGGTCATTTTGTCGCCGAAGCAGAGGTGTCTGTCAGCCCCACCTTTTACGCATGGGTATTCACCTACAGCGGGCAGATCGAAATCCTTTCGCCGGAACCGGCAAGGCGGGAGTACGCACAGCGGCTGCAGACTGCCTTGAAACAGATGAAATAACAGAAGCAAAAATCGGGATGGGTTCTGAAACGCCCATCCCGATTTGACTTTTCCAAAACCTATTGAAGCTGACAGGACAAACAGGTATAATATACCTATCCCGAACGCCTCGTTCGGATATGAGAAAAGGAGGCGCCGCCATGCGCTGTAAAAGCGAAGAAACGATGGAGCAGATCAAAAACGCTGTGGAGGAGTTTTATTTTGCCCATTACCGTTCCCCCTCCATCGGCGAAATCGCTGCGGAGGTTGGTCGTTCCAAAAGTACCGTACACAGCTATCTTTGGGAAATGGACAAGCTCGGCCTGCTCTTTTACGATGGCAGAACCGCCGAAACCGCTGTGACGCGGAAGGCGGATGCAAAGGTCGTTCTCTCCCCAGTGCTGGGAAGTATCGCCTGCGGCGAGCCGGAGTATGCGGAGGAAAACTTTGAGTCGTATGTGGCGCTTCCCACCTCTCTGTTTGGCGGCGGAGAGTTCTTCCTGCTCCGCGCAAGCGGATACTCCATGATCGAAGCAGGCATCGAGCCGGGCGACCTTGTTGTGGTGAAAAAGCAGAATACTGCCGAGGAAGGCGATATCATTGTGGCGTTGGTGGAGAACGAAACGACACTCAAACGCTTTTATATCGATAAAAAAAGGAAATGCGTCCGTCTCCATCCCGAAAACAGCAGTATGAAGGATATCTATACCGACCACTGCTATATCCAGGGCGTGGCGCAGAATGTGATCAAACGCCTTACATAATACGGTCAGAAAGGAGGCAACTGAAATGACCAACTATATCTCCCAGGCGGAGGCGGAAGAACTGTGCGAGACCATGCTGCGCCTTTACCTTGGCAGAAACACGCCCGCGCCGGACCGCATCGATATCGACGGCTTTGTGCGGGGCTATCTGAAATGCAGAATACTGTATGAAACCTTTGCCGAAGATGATCCGGACAAAATCGGATTTGCAGGTGACGGAAAAACGCCTCTGCAAATAAAAAAAGACGGAAAAACAATATCGGCAGTGTTCCCTTTTCAGACTATCGTGCTGGAACGCTTCCTGCTTACCCCGGAAGAATCCACGCACCGCCGCTTTACCCTGGCGCATGAGGCCGGTCATGTCATCGCTATGCGCTTAAACCCCGACAGTGCCGCTTGTTTTCATCACGCACACGATCTGGAACGGGAATATACGCTGCCGGAGCTGCGGGAGCGGTACAGCATCAGCGAATGGCAGGCAAACACCATCGCGGCTTCTCTGCTGATGCCGGTACCGGTAATGCATAAGGTTCTCAGGAAATTTAACGGAGGAAAGCGCTTGCCCGTCTACGGAGAAACCGTCTTTCATCCGAGAGAGAAGGTCATCCTGCAAAAGATGGCGGCATCCCTGGGTGTTTCCTTTACCGCACTGGTCATCCGGCTGCGCGGGCTGGGGATGCTCAACCATCACAGCCTGTGCGATTATATCGAGCAGGAACTGCGTTTTGGAGGCGATACTTCATGAGCGCAGGATATGCAAACGAGGAAGCCCGCCGGAAGGCAGAGCTTTCCCGAAGGGAAGCGGAAAACCTTATCGAGCGGGAGCTTCGATGCCCTGAATGCGGCTTTAAGGCGGGGTCGGTCTTTTCCGACTGTACCGGGCATCTTACCATCCGATGCCGCAAGTGCAAGACAGTTTCGGTACTGAACCTCGCCTATTTCCGCAGGCACCGCAGGTACAAAAGGATGTATCCGCACCGCCATAAACGGCAAAAGACAATTGAATAACAAAAAATAAATCAACTCTATTCGAGCAAGCGGAGATGACCGGAAACGGTCAGGCTGCCAGGCGCCGTGCGAGTCAGAATGATACGGGCATATTGTATCAATCTGATTTCCACGGCGCTTTTTTGTTTGCTCGGATACTCGCACGGTAAAACGGAGCCTTTCCCCGGCTTGTTCGGGAAAGGACTCCCAAATGAAAAACACCTTTTTGATGAACAAAATCCATGAAGACGGAGGCGCCGCTCTTTGCGTTGTTACGGCTGAGGAATGGCTGGACGCCGTGAAGGAAAACCGCAGCCTGCCTCCGGAGCAGCGCCGGTATTTTATCTCCGACTGCATTGAGGAAGGCGATACCATCGACCGCATGATCATAGAAGTTCCCTACAGCGAATACCGTCGCTGGAACAGCCGTCATACCGTAAGCGAACGAAGCCGAAGGGCAAAAAAAGAGTTCCTCCATCTGTCTCTGGATGCGGCAGTGCCGGGAGCTCCAACGCTTGCGCTGTCTGACTGTCTTGCGGACAGAGGCAGCATGGAAACCGCCGTTCTGGACGCGATCCTGATAGATGAACTGAAAATCAGGCTGACCGCATGGAAACCGTGGGCGGCGGAGCTGCTTGCGCATTATCTCGCCGGAAGGAAGAAATCCTGCACGGCGGCTATGGCGGAAAAATACGGCGTATCGGAGCAGGTGATCCGCAAATACAAGCGGCAGTTTGAAGCATTCGTAAAAAAATTTCTGGCGGGTGTTTCGTTTTAAGGCTTGTGTGTTGTGGAGGGGTAGTGAGAAGGAAAAGTTCTCTCCCGTTTCCGCATTCTGCCGGGAGACGGGAAAGCTCTTTGACAACCGAATAGCACAGCACACCCGTTACTTCCCCTCTGCCGCCGGCAAAACCGGCAAGCCACATGAGAGATGCAGACGCAGCGGCGCACCCGCAGCGACGGCGATGACAGGCAGAGGCATTAAAGGTACTTGCGTCCAGTCCTAAAGCCGAGCGTGATATGGCCGGCAGAGCCAAAAGCCGTCGCAGCAAAGGAGGGCGCCCCGCAGCGATCCTGGGGGTGGTGAGATTCCAATGAGGTCAAATGCATGACCGGCGAGTGTGTTCCCGTATATCCGAGGGACGGCGTGGTTCAAATATCGGATAGACACGCAAAACGATTGATACAAAACAACACGGCGACCGTCTGCCCAAAATACGACAGGCGGCCGTTTTTACTTAATATACGGAGGAACACAGATGAAACAGGTAAAACGCGGCGAGATATATTACGCCGATCTATCGCCTGTTGTCGGCAGCGAACAGGGCGGCGTCCGTCCCGTCCTTGTGCTGCAAAACGACAAGGGTAATCAATATAGCCCTACCACCATCGTGGCGGCAGTTACAAGCAAGACAGAAAAAACGGAGCTTCCCACTCATGTTAAGATCAGCGCGGACGGCCTGAAAGCGCCGTCCATCGTCCTGCTGGAACAGCTTCGGACAATCGATAAAGCAAGGCTTGGCGATTATGCCGGCAGGCTGAATAAGGATACAATGGGAAAAGTGGATCACGCTCTCATCACCAGCCTCGGCGTCAAATGCATGGAGGCGCTGTTATGATGAAAAATCTATCAGGCAAAGACTGCGCCTCACTTGCCTACGGGCTGAATATGCTCCGCTTTCTGCTGTTGATGAAGCTGATTACCGAAGCGGAATATAACAATATCGCACAGCTGCAGGCGGAACATTATGATCCGCAAAAAAAGTTATGTCTTTTTCTTTAATTCTCGCCATTCTCGCTGGATGTATGCGAACTCATGTGGTATCCTTCGTGTTGCCGCAGAGGAAGCGGTAATATGAAAAGCGGATAATCCGCAGAAAGGAGAACAGCATGGGAAAAACAATTACCGAGCTGACAGCCGGAAAACAGGAACAACGAATCCTGCGGTTAGCACCCTACACACGGGTATCCAGCAATTCCGAAGATCAGCTTCACTCATTCGCAGCGCAGGTCAAGCATTATACAGAATACGTTGCAGAACATCCTGAATACGAGCTGGTGGACATTTATGCCGATGAAGGCATCACCGGCACACGCATGGACAAGCGGGATGATTTCAACCGCTTGATTCGGGACTGTAAGAAAGGAAAAATTGACCGCATCATTACAAAAAGCGTCTCCCGATTCGCCCGAAACACCGCCGAGTTTTTAGCGGCAACAAGAGCGTTAAAGGAAATGGGCGTCAGCATCTATTTTGAAGAACAAGGCATCGACACGGAAACGGTTGACCTCGAACTGATGATGACATTCCCCGGCATCGCTGCACAGCGGGAATCGGAAACTATATCCGAGAATATGCGGTGGAGCTATCAAAAAAGAATGGAATCCGGTGATTTCAACTGCTGCCGAGCCGCCTATGGGTACGACCTCATAGACGGCGAGCTTCAAATCAATGAAGCGGAGGCGCAGGTTGTGCGCCGGATTTTTCATCTCTACCTGCAGGGCTGCGGCAAGCAAGCCATTGCCAATCAGCTCAATGCGGACGGAGTGCCGAAACGGTACGGTCAGAAAACATGGCATCTCTTCACCATTGACTATATTCTCAACAACGAGAGGTATATGGGTGACTGCCTGCTCCAAAAGAGTTACACCACCGAAAGCCTGCCCTTTACCAAAAAGAGAAACCGAGGCGAAAAGGCACAGTATTATGTGGAAAACAGCAATCCCGCTATCGTCAGCAGAGAAACCTACCAAGCAGTGCAGGAACTGCAAAAAAGCAAATCGAAAGGCAATCATGTCCCGAAAAACCGTTATCCATTCAGCGGTATGCTGAAATGTCCGGTCTGCGGTCACAATTACCGCAGGCAGGTAGTGAACGGAACAGCATATTGGCTCTGCTCATACAAAGCGGCAGGCAGAACAGAGTGCGCCGGTGACAGAATCCGGGAGGATGCTGTGATGTCCGCGTTCATACGGATGAGCAATAAGCTCGCGCAAAACCGAGAAGAACTGCTGGGCGATTTAATAAGACAGCTTGAAAAGCTGCAGAGCCGAACCAGTACAAGCGGAGAACAGGTGTATCAGCTCAATCGCCAAATCGCTGATGTCAATGCGCAGAGCCTTGTGGTTGCCCAGCTTTACAAAAACGGCGTTCTCAATCATGCCGAGTATGCCTCCAGATCGGGCGATCTTGACCGGAAGGTTAGTGAACTCCGATCAGAGCGCCGCCGCATCCTGACAGAGGATGAGGATGATGAAATCATTGAATCTCTGAAAGAATTAAATGACACCATTGCCGAATATGTTCCAACGGACAGCTTCGACACGGACTTGTTCGGACAAATCGTGGAGAGTATTACCGTAATCGGCAGGAATACGCTGCGCTTCTGCCTCGCCGGCGGACTGACGCTCACCGAGAAAATTGAGGAAAGGAGCGCATGATATGAAAATACGAAACATTCCCTTCGGCTATACAATGGAGAACGGCAAAATCATCTTTCACCCAACCGAAAGCCAAGCGGTTCAAGATATATTTTCCGATTATTTGGACGGGCAATCCCTATTGAAGATCGCACAAAGGCTTAATGAACGACAAGTGGAATATCTGTCCGGAACAACAGGATGGAACAAAGCCCGTCTGAAACGCATCATTGAGGATAAACGCTACATCGGCAGCGACAGTTATCCTCCTATTATAGAGCAAAGCGTATATGACAAAGCGCAGGCAATCAGAGCCTCCCGAAACACACAGAAATCCCTCGACCGCACAGCAAATATTTTCAAGCTGCAGCTTCCGGTTCTCTGTGAGAAATGTGGAGAACCGATGCAGCGCAAGCATGACAGCCGCACCACTTACCAAGAAAAATGGGTATGCAAAACTTGCGGTGGAGTTATCAAAATCTCGGACGATGCGTTGCTCTCGGCAATCACCGAATGCATCAACTATCTCATCGCCAAGCCGAGCATCCTGCAAAGCGAGCCAGCACCGACTGAGCCGCCCGTAGAAGTCATCCGATTAAAGAATGAAATCGGTCGACTGCTTGACAGTCTGAGCATTGAAAAGGAGACGCTGAAAAACAGAATATTTGAATACGCTTCGCTGGTGTATGAAACATTAGATGCCACCCAGCGTATCACAGAGATGATAAGAGCGACCTTGCAAAGAACAAGGTCGCTCTCTTGCTATAACGGAGAATTAACGGCGAAAATAGCCACCGCCATTACACTCCATGCCGACAAAGCGGTCAGCCTCACCCTTAAAAACGGTCAGCAGATCAGAAAGGAGAAAAACGATGCAACAGACAGCACCCATACTGCAAAAGAGAGTACGCACCATTGCTCCGACTATACAGCCGGTGAATGCGCACAGCACACAAAGCATTACCAAACGGGTAGCCGCTTACTGCCGAGTGTCCACCAAGCAGGACGAACAGCTTAACAGTTATGAGAATCAGGTGAACCACTACACAGAACGGATTCACAGAGAACCCGGCTGGAAGTTGGTAGGCATTTACGCTGACAAGGGTATCACCGGCACCAGTATGAAAAAGCGCGATGAGTTCAATAAGTTGATCCGCCAATGCAAACGAGGCCGGGTAGATATGATTATCGTTAAATCCATCAGCCGCTTTGCCCGAAACACCCTCGACTGCATCAAGATCACACGAATGCTGCGGGAAATCAAGGTGGATGTGTACTTTGAAGAACAAAATTTGCACAGCATCGATCCTGCCTCTGAGTTTTACATCTCCATATATGGCTCTATCGCACAGAGCGAATCCGAAAACATCAGCCACAATGTGGCATGGGGCAAGGCGCAAAGCGCAAAGGAAGGCAATGTGTCCTTCGCTTATAAATCCTTCCTCGGATACCGTCAGGGTGCAGATGGAAAACCGGAAATTGATCCTGCACAGGCGATAACAGTACGGCGAATCTATACGGAATTTCTCTCCGGCAGCAGCCTGCAACAGATTGCCGATGGACTAACCGCAGACAGTGTTCCCACGCCGATGGGAAAAGCCGTATGGCAGCCCGGAGTGATACAGTCTATCCTCTCCAATGTAAAATACAAGGGTGACGCTCTGCTGGGCAAAACCTATGTCGAGGACTGTATCAGCAAAAAGGTGCGTATCAACGGCGGCGAACGACCGCAGTATTATGTAGAGAACAATCATCCGGCAATCATTGATGCCGACACCTTCGCACAGGTACAGGAGGAACTGGCAAGGCGAGCCTCGAAACGCAAGGTCAAGCAGGTCGGCACCACAACCGAGCAAGGCAAATACTGCGGAAAGTACGCACTCACCGAACTACTTGTCTGCGGAGAATGCGGAACGCCATACCGCCGATGTACTTGGACGGCAGGTGGTCAAAAGAGAATTGTATGGCGCTGTATCAACCGCCTTGACTACGGCAAAAAATACTGTCACCACTCACCGACTATGGAAGAAGCGCCTCTGCAAGAGGCCATTATGAATGCGATACTGAATACAGCGAAAAGCAATCCCGACATTCTGCAAACACTGAAAATGCATATCCAAATGGGGCTTGGCGCTGAAGCCGGTGAGGATGAAAGCATGGATATCCAAATCCGCATTGCACAAATTGATAGAGAGTTTAATGACATACTAAACACCGTAACCGCCGAGAATCCCGAAAGCCTGCTCACCGATCCCCGCGTTGAAACGTTGATGAGCGAAAAGAGAATGCTGGAAAAAAAGCTGGCAGAATACGAAGCCGCCGAGCAGCATCGCAAAAACGCCAAGTCACGGTTGGAGCAGATTTTCACCGTCCTCGATGGTATGAAGAACCACCCGCTGACCTTCGACAATGAGATTATCCGAAAAATCCTGCAGTGTGTGATTGTAGAATCCAAAGAAAAAATCAAAGTGGTTTTTATAGGCGGGCTTGAAATGGAGGCGGAGGTGGAGTTATAATGAAAATACAGGGCGATGCATTTACGAGAGTTCAAACCCCACCGCCGAAATGCCGAAAATATCTTTTTCATGTGGCTCTCACAGAAGAGGGCATTAAAAAATGCCTAAATAAAGAGCCTTGATTTATCAAGGCTCCAGACTGTCGAAAAAGTCCAGTATAAGCTGGGCTTTTTTG